>JGI10211J34971_10000870_pt1 | contig 25226 bp, 23 predicted proteins | sample Etolagsediment_FD_34971 | JGI IMG/M metagenome (IMG submission 34971)
GACCAACCAACTCCGCCCCGACGACACGCTCCCCGTGCTCGGCCTCGATGATGAGCGCTACCGGCGGATCATGTCGGTGAACGTCGACGGCGTCGTCCTCGGTGCCCGCGCGGTGCTCGACCACATGGTGACCACCGGATTCGGTGACATCATCGTCACCGCCTCCATCGCCGGGCTGGTCCCGATCGCGCCGGACCCCGTGTACGGACTCACCAAGCACGCGGTGGTCGGCTTCGTCCGCTCGCTCGCGGCGGCCGTCGACAATCACGGCGAACCGCTCGACGTGACGATCAGCGCCGTGTGCCCAGGGTTCGCCGACACCGCCATCATCGATGACGAGACCAAGGATCGGATCACGGAGAACGGACTCGAGCTTCTGACTCCGGAGGCCGTCGCCGAGGTCATGGTTCGAGCCCTCACCGAGCGCCGCAACGGCGCCCAGTGGGTGCTGTGGCCAGGGCTCGACGCGGCCGAGTACGCCTGGAACGACCCAATCGCAGGCCTCCTCCCGCCTGCACTCGGCGGCGATGACTGAGGAGCGATCCGCGCGACGCGGATCCACCGAACTCTGGCGCCCCGCCGACCCCGCCTTTCGCGCCGACCCCTACCCGTTCTACGAGCGCCTCCGATCCACCGACCCGGCGCATCGACTCGACGAGTACACCGTCGTCGTGACCCGGCATGCCGACGTGTCGAGCACCCTCCGCGGCCCCGACTTCGCCCGAGATATCGAACGCCACTCGGCGGCACCCGCCATCGATCCAGTCAGCGTTCGCCGCAAAGAGCGCGCCTCAAACGGCGGGCGTTCCATCTTGAACCTCGACCCGCCCGACCACACCCGACTTCGGCGACTCGTCACTCAAGCGTTCACGCCCCGCGCCGTGGAGCGCCTCCGAGCGATCACGGAGCGGATGGTCGACGAGGTCCTCGATCGAGCAGCCGCCGACGGAGGATTCGAGCTCATCGATGATCTCGCCTTCCCGATCCCGTTTCGCGTGATCTCCGAGATGCTCGATATGCCGACCGACCGGAGTGACGAGCTGAGGGACTGGAGCCAGATCCTCACCGCGACCCTCGAGCCGACGGCAACCCTCGCCGATCTCGACGCGGCCGAAGCAGCGATCGGCGAGCTCATCCCCTTCCTCGACGGCGTGATCACCGACCGGCGTCGCAACCCAGGGGAGGACGTTGTGTCGGCGTTGCTGGCCGCTGAGGCCGAGGGCGACCGACTCGACATGGCCGAGTTGATGGCCTTCGTCGTGCTGCTCTACGTGGCCGGGCACGAGACGACGGTCAACCTGATCGGCAACGGAGTGCTCGCCCTGTTACATCACCCCGACCAGCTCGCCGCCTGGCGCGACGACCCCGCCCTCGACTCCGTCGCTGTCGACGAGCTGCTCCGCTATGACGGCCCCGTCCAACAAACCGTTCGAGCGCCGCTCCAAACGGTCTCCTACCGAGATGCCGAGGGGGAGCCGGTGGAAGTGCATCACGGCGAGGTCGTGATCACTTGCCTCGGCGCCGCTAACCGCGACCCGGAGATGTTTCCAGAGCCCGATCGGCTGATCCTCGGCCGGCCGAACGCCAACCGTCACCTCGCGTTCTCCTCAGGAGCGCACTACTGCCTCGGGGCATCCCTGGCTCGCATGGAAGCGGAAATCGCTATCACGAGGCTCATCCGACGATTCCCCGACCTTCGCCTCGTGGGCGAGCCACGTTGGAGGGATCGGCTGACGATCCGCGGAGTCGACCGTCTCCAGCTCGCCTTCTGAACTGCCCGCTCAGGGAGAGCGGAGGAGTTCGATGAGCGAGGAGGTATCCCAACGCGATCCACCGCGCTGTTCGATCTGGCGGTAGAGCTGGTCGACGAGCGCGGTCACCGGAAGCCGGGCGCCGTTGCGGTTCGATTCGGCGAGACAGATGCCGAGGTCCTTGCGCATCCATTCCACGGCGAACCCGAACTCATACTCGCCGCGGGCCATCGTGGCGGAGCGGTTCTCCATCTGCCAGCTCTGGGCCGCGCCCTGGGAGATCACATCGACGACTTGGTCGACGTCGAGTCCGGCCCGGCGGGCGAAATCGAGCCCCTCGGAGAGTGCCTGAACCAAACCGGCGATGCAGATCTGGTTAACCATCTTCGTCAGCTGACCAGATCCTGCCGCTCCCAGCCGCCGGCAGCGGCGGGCGTAGGCGTCGATCACCACTTCTGCCCGCTGGAACGCGGCCTCGTCGTCGGCGCCGCACATGACGGTGAGCTGGCCCGACTCGGCTCCGCCTTGGCCACCCGACACGGGAGCGTCGATGAAGGCCACTCCCCGTTCGGCGCAGGCCGCCGACAGCTCGCGCGCCAAGTCCGCCGACGCGGTCGTGTGATCGACGAGCACCGAACCCTCAGCCATCGCCTCCAGGCATCCCGCCGGTCCCGTGACCACTTCGCGAACGTCGTCGTCGTTGCCGACGCAGAGCATCACGAACTCGGCGCCCTCGGCCGCCTCAGCCGGAGTCGGCGCGGCCCGATGACCGTGAATGGCGACCCAGGCCAGCGCTTTCGACGCGGTCCGGTTGAAGACGGTCACGTCGTGACCAGCNGAAGCGAGGTGACCGGCCATGGGGGCTCCCATGACTCCGAGACCGATGAAGGCGACGTTGGACATCGCCCGAGTCTGGCACGGCCCGCAGGCCGGAAGGTCACTTCTTGGCGGCTGCCTTGGCCTTCTTCGGCGCCTTCAGCACACCCTTGGCGAGCGCCTCATCAAGATAAATCTCAGCGTCCTCAGCCGAGACCTTGAGCGCCGGCGAGATCTCACTAATGAGGTTGACCCGAGCCCGCTCGTACATCGTGCGTTCGGCCGCGGAGAGGGCCGCGTCGCGATTGCGCGCCGCGAGGTTACGAACCACCTCGGCCACCTGATAGACGTCGCCCGACTTCAGCTTCTCTTGATGGTTCTTGAAGCGGCGACTCCAGTTGGAGGGCACACGCGGATCGGGCTTCGCGAGCACCGACACCAAGTCCTCGAGTTCGTCGGGAGAGACCGGCGGACGCACGCCGACCTCGTCGGCCTTATCGACGGGCACCTTGAGGACCATCTCGTTGATGACGGTCTCGAGGATGAGATAGTCGCGCTTCTCGCCGAAGGCCTCCATCTTCTTCGTGCCCTTCACGACGCACGCCCCGTGCTGGGGATAGATGACGGTGTCGCCCTTCTTGAACTTCACGCGGGACCTCTTCGGGGATTGAGTCGACGGGGGCGCGCGACCCCTCGCGCGACCCTCGCAGGGTACAGCGCCCCTGGCAGGATTCGAACCTGCGCGCTACGGATTAGAAGGCCGTTGCTCTATCCGGACTGAGCTACAGGGGCTGGCGGCCAAATCGTACCGCTGGGGTTCAGACCTCGGCGGCGAGGAGCGCTCTGCGGAGCAGGTCGAGCGAGGAGATCACCGACATTTGCCGCATCGGCTCGCGTTGGCCCGGCAGCCTCAGGGTTCTACTGAGCGACCCTCCCGGCCAGATGGCCGCCACGCAGAGGGTTCCCGCCGGACGACCCTCTTGCGTATCGGGGCCAGCGACCCCGGTCACCGCGATCGCCACATCGACGCCGAGCACCGACCGAGCGCCCTCGGCCATCTCGACAGCAGCCTCNTCAGTCACGACGAGGTCGTAGCCGACGCCGAGCACCGACCGCTTCACCTCGGTTGCGTAGGAGACGATCGAGCCGGCGAACACCTTCGAGGCCCCCGGAACACCGGTCAGCCGAGCACCGATGAGACCCCCCGTGACCGACTCGGCGCATCCGAGGGTCCAACCTCGCTGGGCGAGCATCCCCAGCACAACCGACTCCATCGTGTCCTCGTCGAAGCCGAAGACGGTCGCTCCGAGTTCGGCCCGGATGCGCTCCTCGAACGGCGCGAGCTCCGCTCGAGCGGCCGCCGCATCAACCCCGCGGGCGGTCAGTCGCACCTTGAGCCCCTCCCAGCCGCTCGCCAGGAACGCGAGGGTTGGGTTGCCGCGCGCGTCGAGTTCCTCAATTACTGGCCGAAGGCGCTCGTCGAGGCCGCTCTCGCTCTCACCCCAGGTGCGAAGCACTCGCGAGACGATCACCGCCTGCTCCCCCGCCCGCGCGTGAAGATCCGGAGCGATGGCCCGCTCGAACATGTCACGCATCTCGTGGGGCACACCGGGAACGGCGTACACGACACGCTCGACCTGGCGGCCGTCCACCGAGACCGTCACCGGGCAGATGAGCCCCGGTGCCGTACCCCGCGTCTGCGGGATGATCGTCGCCCCTGCCGGCACCATCGCTTGACGGAGGTTGTTCTCCGGCATCGAGCGACCTCGGCTCTCGAACATCTCGCGGATCACCGCCCCGATCCCCTCGTCGAGTTCGAGTTCAACGCCCATCACCGCGGCGATCGCCTCCCGAGTGAGGTCGTCGTGGGTCGGGCCGAGACCTCCGCACATGATCACGGCGTCGGCGTGCTCGAGCATCGAACGCAGATGGGAGATGATCCGGCCGACGTTGTCGCCCACCTTGGTCTGGGCGAGCGAGTCGATGCCGTGGGCCGCGAGTTGCTCACCGAGCCAGGCTGAGTTGGTATCGACGATCTGACCGAGCAACAGCTCGGTCCCGACCGCCAAAACGTCACACCGCATCGGGCACCGGCTGGCGTCGACTGGCCGACAGGTAGTTCCAACCGCTCACGAGAGCGAGACCGACAGCGATCCACAACAGACCATTCCAGAGCCAACGATGGTCGACGGCGAACCACGGCCACAGCGCGAAGCCGACCGCCAACTGTTGGAACACCGTCTTGTACTTCGCGACCTTCGAAGCGGGAACACTGACCCCCTTCGATCCGACGAGGATCCGGTAGACGCTGATCACGAGCTCACGTCCAGTGATGATCGCCACCGGGAGCAACCAAAACACGTCACGAGCGACGAGGGTGAACATGGCTCCGAGCACGAGGACCTTGTCGGCGAGCGGGTCGAGGAAAGCACCCGACGAGGTGGTGCCGTGACGGCGCGCGATCCAGCCGTCGATGCCATCGGAGAGGCTGAGCACGAACCACAGTCCGTAGGCGAGCCACGATCCTCGGTCGTGATCGGGGATCACGAGGAACATCACCGGTGAGAACACGAGGCGTCCCGCGGTGATCGCGTTCGCCCACGTGGCGACGGCGTTCGGATCGACAGGCATCAGGCCGCGCCCTCCGCGACGAGGTCCGGCCCCTCCGCGTCGACGATCTGAACGGTGGCGAGTTCGCCGACCTTCAACGAGTCGGACAGGCGGACGACACCGTCGATCTCAGGAGCCTCGCGGAAGGTGCGTCCCTCACCGACCGAGTCGACCAGGACCTCCACCCGCTCACCGATCAGTGAGTCGCGGCGTTCAGCGGTGATCTCGTCCTGCATCTCCCGCAGCTCCGCCAGCCGCTCAGCCATTAGACCCGGATTCACCGCGCCGTCGAGGCCCGCCGCGTGGGTGCCCTCCTCCCGGCTATAGGCGAAGAACCCGCACCAGTCGAGTCGCGCCTCCTCGACGAATCGGAGCAGAAGATCGTGATCGGCCTCGGTCTCGCCTGGATAGCCGACGATGAAGTTCGAACGGAATGCCGCTTCGGGCTCGCGCTCACGAATGTCCTCGATCCGCTTCAAGAACCGCTCGCCGTCACCCCATCGGCGCATCGCCCTGAGCAACGGCTTGCTGACGTGCTGGAGGGAGAGGTCGAAGTACGGAACACCCGTCGCGCAGATGGTGTCGATCAAGGCATCGCTGAGGTCGCTCGGATACAGGTAGAGCAGGCGCACCCGATCGACGAGCCGGTCGACCTGCTCAACGAGCGGCACGATGGAGCCCCCGCCGAGTTCCTCGGGTCGGTCCGTTCCGAACGACGCGAGATCCTGGGCGACGAGCACGATCTCTCGGGCGCCGGTCTCAGACACCTCGGACAGGATCGAGTCGATGTCACGGCTGCGTTGCGGACCACGAAAGGACGGGATGGCGCAGAAACCACACGAGCGATTGCAGCCCTCAGCGATCTTCACGTACGCCCACGGCGCGGCCGACGCCGGTCGGGGCAGATTCAGCAGGTCGAGGGTGGGCAGCGGCGCGGCCGCCACCGGGATGCGCTGACGCTCCGGGGCGATCGGAACTCCGAAGCCGACCACGGCGTCCACCTCGGGCAGTTCCTCAGCGAGTTCCGCGCCGTAGCGCTCCGCCATACATCCTGTAACGACGAGCCTCGCGCCCGGGCGCCGCTCCTCAGCGAGCGCCAGAATCGTGTCGATCGACTCCTTCCGGGCCTCCTCGATGAACGCGCAGGTGTTCACCACCACGAGATCGGCATCGCCGGCGTCCTCGACTGGAGACATGCCGTCGGCGAGCAGGGTGCCGACGAGCTTGTCGGAGTCGACTTGATTCTTCGGGCAACCGAGCGTCTCGACGTAGAAACGCCCCGTTTCGACCGATCCCACAAGTGGCGAGGCTACTCCCGAGCCGGGCCGCCCGTTAGGAGCCGTGGAGGGCCTCGAACTCCTCGACCGTCATGAGCACCTCACGCGCCTTCGATCCTTCACTCGGGCCGACGACGCCGCGCTGCTCAAGCAAATCCATGATTCGCCCAGCGCGAGCGAAGCCCACTTTGAGCTTGCGCTGCAACATTGAGGTGGAGCCGAGTTGGCTCCGCACCACCAGCTCCATCGCCTGGCGCATAACGACCGTGTCTTCGTCGTCCTCGCCAGCCGAGAAGGCGTTGGCGTCGGAGGTGACATCGAGATCGAGAGAAGACGGCGTCGAAGATGCCGAGTCGGCCGGCCCTTGGACATCGCCGGAGTAGACCGGCTCGGGCGCCTGAGCCCGCCAGTGCTCGACGACGGCGCGAACCTCGTCCTCACTGACGAACGAACCCTGGATGCGGTTGGCCACCGAGGAGTTCCCCGGCAGCAGGAGCATGTCGCCCTTGCCAACCAGCTTCTCCGCGCCAGGCTGGTCGAGGATGACCCGCGAATCGGTGAGGCTCGACACGGCGAAGGCCATACGCGCCGGCACGTTGGCTTTGATCACGCCGGTGATGACGTTGACCGACGGGCGCTGTGTCGCGACGATCAAGTGGATGCCGACGGCGCGCGCCTTCTGAGCGATACGGGTGATCGACTCCTCGACATCCCGGGCGGCGACCATCATGAGATCGTTGAGTTCGTCGACCACCACGACGATGTAGGGAAGATGCTCGAACTCCTCGGCGTTCCTCCCGGCCGGCACCTGGAACTTCCCGGTTGCCAACGCGTTGTTGAAGCCGGTCACATCGCGGTAGCCGACCTCGGAGAGCACGTCGTAGCGACGCTCCATCTCCTTGACCGCCCAGCCGAGGGCGTTCGCCGCCTTCTTCGGGTTGGTGACCGGCTGTGTCAACAGATGCGGGAGCCGCTGGTACTGCCCCATCTCGACCTGCTTCGGATCGATGAGGATCAGGCGCACATGGTCGGGAGTCGTACGCATCAGCAACGAGGTGATGATGCAGTTGATCCCCGAGGACTTGCCGGCCCCGGTAGCACCCGCGATCAACAGGTGCGGGGTGGTCGCCAAGTTGAGGAACACGGGACGTCCGGCGATGTCTTTGCCGATCGCCACTTCGAGCGGATGCTCGGCCGCGGTCGCCTCCGGAGAGTTGAGCAGGTCGCCGAGGGCCACGAGTTGGCGGCGAGAGTTCGGCACCTCGACACCGATCGCGGAGCGCCCGGGGATCGGCGCGAGAATCCGGACATCCGTGGCAGCCATCGCGTAGGCGATGTCTTTCTGGAGGCTCGTGACCTTTGCGACCTTGACACCCGGTCCGAGTTCGAGCTCGTACCTCGTGACGGTCGGTCCCACGGTCGAGCCGACGAGTTGGGTCTCGACGCCGTGCTGGGCCAACGACTCTTGGAGCGTGAGGCCCCGTTCCTCCACCGCGGCCTTATCGATGCTTTGGGCACCTGTGCGAACCAGCAGGTCTCCGGCCGGTAGACGCCATTCGCCGGGCTGCACCACCGGTCGCTCGACGGCGGGTTCAGCGGCTCGGGCGGCCGGACGACGCGGCTTGCGCTTCGGCTTCGGCGCCCCTTCGGGCTCAGCGAAGTCGTCATCGGCACTGAGGTCGTACGGGGCGGGTGCCGAAGCCTCCCCATAGGGGTCGCCATCGAGTTCGGGGGCCTCGTCATCGTCCCAGTCCTCGACCTCGGCGGCCCGCTCACTCCGCAGCGTGGAGAGATCCGCCATGGTGCGTTTCAACACGGCAGCGACCGGTCGAGCAGCCGAACGGAGCAGCTTCACCGTCTGGGGCACCGCCGTTCGCAGGGAGGAGCCGGTCACGAGGATGAGACCGGCGATGGCCAGCAGAAGGAGCAGGGCGAACGCTCCGACCGAGTCGAGAAGACGCTCGAGCGGCTCACCGATAAGCGCTCCAACCGCTCCCGCCGAGTCGGCGAGGTCAGCGGCGTCGGTCAACGTCGCTGGCGAATCGACGACATGAACCAAGCCGGTGAGCGCGCACCAGAGCGTCACCCAGCCGCCGATCAGACGGCGCGGCGAGGCAAGGCGCCCTCCACGGATCACCGTGACCCCGACGGCGACGAGCGCCACTGGGAGTAGCAGACGCGGCCCGCCGAAGATCCAGCCAAGGAAGGTATCGACGGCGTCGCCGAGCGGTCCGGCGAGCCCCACCCAAATGGCGAGGGCGATCACCACGCCGAGCGCGACCAGAGCGATACCGATCACATCGTGCTCGTCGTCGGCCTCGGCCTCCGGTGCTGCGGCCGCTTTCCCCCGACGCCCGGACGAGGACGACTCAGCAGCCTTCGAGCCCTTCGTGGGCTTCTTGGGTGCGCTACGACCGGCCATGGAGGTTCAACGGTACCAACCCCTCCCGTGGGGGTCGGGGCATCCCTACTCGGCCTGAACGCCGAGAATCCGGCCATCGGCTCCGAGAAGCACGAGAAGGATCCCCCCGCGCGACCCCCGCACCCGAGCGTCGTAGACGGGCTGACCGTCCGGGGAGCCCTGGATGGCGAGATCGAGCACGGTCGCCGCGTCGAGTTCCTCAAGCACGCGGTCGAAGATTCCCGATGGGTCAAGATCGATTTCNGCGCCAGAGAAGAACGCCCCGTCGGCCTCGACGGGCTCCGAGATGCGCGCGAGCGTCCCGTCCTCGAATCGGTGGACCTCGGCCAGCACCCCGGAACCGCTCGCGCCGTCATCGGCCGCGACCTCGACGAGGCGGACCACGAGCGTTACCCCGCTCGCATCGGCAGCGACCTCGAAGTACTCGAGATCCCTCCCAAGTCGCGACACGGCCTCATCGATGAGATCGACCCTCGGCAGATCGGTCGGTTCAGCTCCCGTCCCGCAGGCGGACATGACCGCAGCCGCGAGTATCAGCGACGCGAACCGCCTGATCACGTCTCCATGACGACGGGGACGATCATCGGCCGCCGCCGAGTCCGCTCGTTCACAAACTTTCCAGCCGCGCGCCGAACATCCCGTTCGAGCGCCTCGACATCGCGAACGCCGCCGCCGAGCGCCCGTTGCACCGCCTCAGCCACCGTGTCGCACGCCTCATCGAGAAGATCCTCGGCTTCGGGTGCGTACACCCATCCACGGGTGATGATCTCCGGGCCGGTGACGATCTCGGCGGTCTGAACATCGACGGTCACCACGACCACGACCACGCCCTCCTCGGCGAGCACCCTCCGGTCGCGAATGACGCCGGTCCCGACATCGCCGATGATTCCGTCGACGTAGACGTAGCCGGCGGGCACCCGATCGCCGAGACGAAGGCCGTCGTCGTCGATGACAATGACGTCGCCGTCCTCGCAGAGCATGACTTGATCGGGTGCGACCCCCATTCGACGCCCGAGTGCTGCGTTGGCCACGAGGTGGCGGTACTCACCGTGGATCGGCACGTACCACTCGGGTTTCACGATCGAGAGGTAGGTCTTGATGTCGTCGGCCTGAGCGTGACCGGTGGCGTGGACATCGGCGACGCCCGAGTGGACCACCCGTGCCCCGCGCCGCAACAGGCCGTCGATAACCCGGTTGACATTGCTCTCGTTCCCGGGAATCGCGTGAGAGGAGAGGATGACAGTGTCGTGCTCGTCGACGGTGACGAACCGGTTCTCGCCCCGGGCAAGCAGGGCAAGCGCTGACATCGGCTCACCTTGGCTTCCGGTGGAGATGACGCAGATCTCCTCGGGTCGGTGCCGGTCGATCTCCTCGATATCGATGAGCGACGACTCGGGGATGTCGAGGACGCCGAGGTCGCGACCCAGCCGGACGTTCTTGCGCATTGAGAGGCCGAGGGTCGCCACCTTGCGACCCGACGCCACCGCGGCATCGGCGATCTGTTGAATGCGATGAAGGTGGCTCGCGAAACTCGCCGTGATGATCCGCCGGTCACGGTGCTCGGAAACAGGTTGTGGAGCACCTGGCCAACGCTGGTCTCACTTGGCGCGAAGCCCGGCTCCTCGGCGTTGGTGGAGTCGGCGAGAAGAACCCGCACCCCCTCGGTGGAGGCGATCTGTCCGAGCCGGGCGAGATCACAACGCCGGTCGTCGACGGGGGTGAGATCGAGTTTGTAGTCACCCGAATGGAGCACGACCCCCTGTGATGTGTGCACCGCGATCGCGTGGGCATGGGGGACCGAATGGGTGACCGGCACGAACTCGACCCCGAACGGCCCGATGTCAACCCGATCACCATCGGCGACCGAGACGAACTCACAGCGCCCGAGGAGACCGGCCTCCTCGATGCGGTTGCGGGCGAGACCGAGCGTCAGCCGCGAGCCGAAGATCGGCAGGGGCGCCGACCGCACGTCGCCGACCCCATGCTCATCACGCAACAGGAACTGGATGCCTCCGACATGGTCCTCGTGCCCGTGGGTCGCGACGAGTCCAGCGATCTCATCGGCGTGCTCGCGTAGGTAGGTGAAGTCGGGCAACACGAGGTCGATGCCGTGCAGGTCGGGCGAGGGGAACATGATCCCGCAGTCGATGATGATCGAGGAACGGGATGAACCACTCCCCTGTTCGATGACCATGCAGTTGCGGCCGATCTCACCGAGACCGCCGAGCAGGACGACCCTGACCGGGTCAGCCACGAGCTGCCACCAGGCGCGCGTGCACGGCTCGAGCCTCGTCCTCGAGACCGGCCGGGGTGTCGCCGAGGGGAAGCCGGCACTGTCCCACCGGAATCCCGAGGGTGCGCATCATCGCCTTGGTCGGAATCGGGTTGGGCGCGAGGTCGCCGGTCTCGAAAGCGAAACTCTCCAGCATCCGCGAGTTCACCCGACGGGCGCCGATCACGTCACCGGCCGCCCACGCGTCGAACATCTCGACGTGGTCCGGCCCAGTCCAGTGAGTGGCGACGCCGATCGTGCCGACAGCCCCGACGGAAAGCAGGGGAAGGGTGAGCGAATCGTCGCCGCTATACACCTCGAAGCCAGCGGGAGCGGAGGCGATCAAGCGGGCGGTCTCGGCGGGACTCCCGGCGGCGTCTTTCACACCGACGATGTTCGGCACCTCGTGGGCGAGCCGGAGCAGCACCTCGGTCGACACCTTCCGACCGGTCCGAACCGGGATGTCGTAGACGATCTGCGGCAGGTCGACCGCGGCCGCGATCGCCCGCAGGTGAGCCTCGATCCCGGACTGCGAGGGCCGGCTGTAATACGGGCAGAGCGCGAGAATCCCCGACACTCCGACCTCGGCGGCGCGAAGCGACAACTCGATCGAGTGGGCCGTGTCAGCTCCGACCGTGCCGGCGATGACCGGCACGTCAACGGCTTCGACAACCGCCTTGAACATGGCCAACTTCTCGTCATCGGACAGGGTCGGCGACTCTCCGGTCGTTCCGCACACCACGAAACCCTCATGCCCCTCGGCGACGAGGCGACGAGCGAGATCGGCCGCGACCTCGGTGTCGACCGAGCCGTCCTCGGCGAACGGGGTGACGAGAGCGGAGAGGATGCGTCCGAAACGGGGAGAGGCGCTCATGCGATCACGACACTACCGATCGACGCTCCCGCCGACCGGAACGGATCAGGCGTTCTCGAGTTCGAACTTGATGTACTCGCTGCCGGTGTCTTCCCAGTCCTCGAACTGGATGACGTTCATCTCCTCGAAGCGGCGACGGAGCCACTTGTCGTTGCGATCGAGGAGACCGAGCTTCTTGCAGTTCGGAACGATCTTCGAGAAGAGCATCTGCTGGAAGACGTCGCGGGTGGGGTCGCGGAGCACGAGGGGAACCACGTCCTTCGGGTTGACACCGTGCTTCTCCCAGACCTCCTGCGAGAGGAAACGGTCGCGCATGCGCACGGCGGCCTCAAAGGCGAACTCCTGACGGTCGCGCATCTCCGCGTCGGTCATGCCGTCATAGACCTCTTTCAGCGAGAGCACACCAAAGGCGACGTGACGAGCCTCGTCGCTCATGACGTAGCGGAGCAGCTGCTTGAGAAGCGGCTCCTCGGTCATTTGGTGCATGAAGCCGAAGGCCGCGAGGGCGAGCCCCTCAACCATGACCTGCATACCGAGGTAGGTCATGTCCCAGCGGGAGTCCTCGATGATGTCATCAAGGAGCATCCTGAGGTGGGCGTTCACCTGGAATCCTCCGCCGAGCTTCTCGTCGATGTACCGGTTGAACACCTCAACGTGGCGGGCCTCGTCGACCACCTGTGTCGCGGCGTAGAGCTTGGCGTCATACCACGGCACGGTCTCCGTGATCTTCGCGGTGCAGAGCAGCGCTCCCTGCTCGCCGTGAAGGAACTGCGAGAGCGTCCAGCGCCGCTGATCGATGCCGAACTCGAGCCATTCCTTGTCGCCCCACTTCTCGACAACGGTGCCGTCGTAGTGGTTCGGTGACAGCCCGGCGGCGAACGCGGCCTGATCCTTGTTGACCACCTCATCGAGCTCGACCTCGGTGTCCCAGGGGAGATCGGTGGTGGCGTTCCACTGACCGGTCTTCGCCTTCTCGTACAGCTTGCGAAGCTGCGGCCGAGCCAGCGAGTAGTCCCAGGTGAAGATGGTGTCGGCGTTGTTCTTGACGACGTGCTCGACCTCGTCGACGTCGACGTTCGAGACCGACAGGATCGCCTCGATGTCATCGACGTTGTCGCGCCCGATGATCTCGGAGTTCGCGGCGTGCTCAGTGGTGCTCATGGTGCTCCTCAGTGGTTGGAGGTTGACGGTGGTGAGAATTCGCGCAGCATGGGCGCGAGGAACGGGCGGGCGCTCGCCTCGTCGCCGAGATCGACGAGCGGGCTGGGCGCCAAGAAATACGAGATGGTGAGACGGGCGAGCACATCGATGAGGGCCCGCGACCGGGCCGGGTCGAGATGGTTCGTCACGAGCGGCGTCAGCGAGGCCGTCGCCATTCGAATGATCCGCGGCACACCATCGACGGTGAGCTGGCCGAGGACCTCGCCAGGTTCCGCGGCGAGCATCGTCGCGAGGTGCTCGTCGTCGCGGAGAGCCCGCGTGGCCCCGACGACCGCTCGCACAACGATGTCGTCGAGGGTGTCGGCCGTCTCGACCTCGGCTCGAAGGTCGGCGAAGAAGCGGTCGAGCTCGCGGACGCGGAGCGCTTCGAACAGCACCTCCCGGCCTCCTGGAAAGAGTCGGTAGATCGTCGCCCGCGAGACCCCGGATCGCTCGACGACATCGTCGATTGTCATCCGCTCGTAGCCCCAGCGCTGACTGCACTCGAGGACAGCGTCGAGGACACGGTCCTCGACACCTGTCGATGCACTCCCCGGTGAGACGTCGGTCACATGTGAGACACTAAGACGCTCAGCGTCTCACCGTCAAGAGGTTTGTCGACCTCGGCCGGCCGCTCAGTCGTCGGAGAGCAAGTAATCGGAGAACCGCTCGCGCAGGTCCTTCTTCGAGAACTTCCCGACGCTCGTCTTCGGCACCTCGTCGATGAACTCGACCGCATCGGGCACCTGCCACTTAGCGACCCGTCCAGCGAGGTGCGACAGCACTTCCTCAGCGCTGATCTGAGAACCCTCAGCCCGCACCACACAAGCCAGCGGGCGCTCCGACCACCTCGGATGGGGCACGCCGATCACCGCGGCCTCGGCGACACCCGGATGCGCCATCAGTTCGTTCTCGAGTTCAACGGAGGAGATCCACTCCCCTCCCGACTTGATGAGGTCCTTCGTCCGGTCGACGAGCCGGATCCGACCGCGGTCGTCAACGGTCGCCACATCGCCGGTGCGTAGCCAGCCGTCCTCGGTGAAACTCTCCCCCGACCGCGGGTCGTCGTGGTAACTCGCGGCGATCCAGTTCCCTCGACACTGCAGTTCGCCGGTCGCCTCACCGTCCCATCGGACCGACTCGCCCGAGGACGGGTCGACCACCCGCATCTCGACACCGAAGCTGATCCGCCCGACCATGGTTCGCAGGTCGGCCTTCGTATCGTCGTCGAGATCCTGCTCATCAGCGTCGAGGTGCGCGACGGCGCAGATAGGACTCGTCTCGGTCATACCCCATGCCTGCAGCAGCGGCAGGCCGATCTGCGTGCGATAACCCTCCGACAACGCCCTCGGCACCGCGGAGCCACCGCAGGGGATGGCGCGAAGACTCGAGGCGTCGCGGCCGGCGAGTTCAGGCAGCACCTGCATCCAGATCGTCGGTACGCCAGCCGCGACCGTTACCCGTTCCTCGACGATGAGGTCGGCGAGCCCTCGGCCCGACAGATCGGCGCCCGGCATCACGAGGCTGGCGCCGGACGCGACCCCGGCGTGGGCGAGACCCCAGGCGTTCACATGGAACATTGGAACCACCGGCATGACCACATCGGATTCACGCACCCCGAGAGAGTCGACCGTGAGCACACCCATCGTGTGTAGGAACGTGCTCCGGTGGGTGTAGACGACGCCCTTCGGGTTGCCGGTGGTACCGCTCGTGTAACACATCGATGCCGCCCGGTACTCGTCGACCGGAGACCACTCGACGGGCTCGGACTCAGCGAGGAGCGCCTCGTAATCGAGAAGCTCGAAACGCCCCGTGTCGACAGGGGCCACCTCTGCCCCGTCCTCCATGACCACAAGATGGCGCAGCCGCTCGAAGGTGCCAAGCAGTGGGGCGAGCAGCCCGAGCAGGGAACGGTCGACGAAAATCACCTCGTCATCGGCATGGTTCACGATGTAGGTCAACTGTTCGGGGAACAACCGGATGTTGAGGGTGTGAAGCACCCTTCCGGTGCACGGCGCCGCGAAATAGAGCTCGAGGTGCCGCGCGGAGTTCCACGCGAACGTGGCCACTCGACCCTGCTCGGAGATGCCGAGCCGATCGAGCACCCCACCGAGACGGCGGGTCCGCTCCGCCCATTGCGCGTAAGTGCATCGCTCGCGGCCGCCGGGGATGGCGGTGACGATCTCCTTTCGACCGTGGTATTTCTCAGCGCGGTCGAACAGGTGACTGATCGACAGCGGAACGTCCTGCATCACTCCCAACATGGCCCCTGACCGTAGTGCGACGGCTTCGGACCGCCGGAGCGCATCACGTACCGTCTGGCGATGCCCTCCATCGTGATCCCAGCCCGCTTCGAGGGCCCCTCGGGGAGCGGCCAAGGTGGGTGGACGGCACGCCACCTCGCCTCGCACCTCGACGAAATCAGCACGTACGCCCTTCGAAGTCACATTCCGCTCGAGACCGCGCTGACCGTCGACCGAGACCGTTCCGCGCTCATCGGACCAGCTGGCGAACTCGTGATCGACGCTGCGCCGTGGACACCCGATGTTCCGGAGACACCTCCGGTGTCAATTGACGAGGCAGCCGACGCCCGGGCGCGCTTTGCTCAGTTCCTCGACCCGAACCCGGTGCCGGACTGCTTCTCGTGTGGATCACGACCGGATTCGATGGGGGTGCACGCCTCACCACTCGGCGACGGCCGATTCGCGACGGACTGGACGGTGCCCGACTGGGCCGAGGATCCACTGAGCGCCTCAGCCGCGCTGTGGGCCGCTCTCGACTGCACCGCCGCTTTCTACGTCTGCTTCAGTCGCGACCACCGACCCGCCTTCACGGTGCAGTACGCGGTCGTCGAACACCGCCCCGTGAGCGCAGGCGAGACGCTCGCGATTGTCGGATGGAACGGCGACTACGCCTCCTCATGGGACGGTCGGAAACGAGGGGCCACATCCGCTGCCTTCGACGCCTCCGGCGCCCGTGTAGCCGCGGCGAGATCGTTCTGGGTCGCTGCTCCGTGAGCCGGTAGCGTCACGCGGGTGGAGCCCGCCGAGCGTCCGACGTGGGGCCGGTACGCGCTCGCCGGATTTGTCGCCCTCGTCGCGGCCACCAACATCGCCGGCATCTTCTGGGCACGGTTGGTGGAGGACTCCCCGACCGTCCTCATCGCCCTGTCGAGTCGCAACCGCTACTTGGCGCTCTCCCTCGGCGCTGACCTGCCGCTCATCTCCTATTGGGTCATCGGACCGGCCCGTATCGCAGCGGCGTTCCTGATCTGTCACGCCATCGGACGCGCCTACCGAACAACCGCCCTCAGTTGGTTCACCCGCTACCTGGGAGTCGACCAGACCTCCCTCGACTCATTTCAGCGGGGCTTCGACAGAGCCTCCATCGTGATCGTGCCGTTCTTCGTCGGCTCCAATCTGGTCGCGGCGCTGAGTGGTGTCCGACTCATGCCGCTCACCCGTCTTGTGCCACTTCTCGCGATCGGCATCGTGGCACGGCTCGCGCTCATCCAGTGGTTCGCCGCCATCTTCGATGAGGAACTCACCACGTTCCTCGAGTGGCTGCAGCGCTACTCCTGGTGGGCGGTCGGAGCATCCGTGGTGCTGGTTCTCCTCATCAACACGCGGAACGTGCGCGGCGGCCGCGCGCGCTAACCACCGTCAGAGCAGCGAATCGAGACCGACCGTCAGTCCCTCGGTCGACATGACCCGCTGACAGGCGAGCACCACGCCCGGCATGAAGCTCGTGCGGTCGTAGGAGTCTTGGCGAATCGTGAGCGTCTGACCGGTCGCGCCAAGCACGACCTCCTGATGGGCCACCATTCCGCGCATCCGCACCGAGTGGATTCGCACCCCGTTCGGACCGAGCCCACCCCGAGACCCCTCGAGTAGTTCGTGGGTGGTGGGGTCGGCGGCCCATCCGCCCTCACGGGGGATCATCGCTTCCGCGGTCGCGATCGCCGTTCCCGAGGGGGCGTCCACCTTGCGATCGTGATGCGACTCAACGATCTCCGCCGTGTCGAAGAACGGGGCGGCCATAGCGGCGAATCGCGTCATCAACGCCGCCGAGATCGCGAAGTTCGGGGCGAGGACGCCGTTTACCCCGCCCGAGGCCAGCGACTCGCGAAACGCGTCAAGGTCGTCACGAGAGAACCCGGAGGTACCGATCACCGCATGGATGCCATGCATCGCGAGGAACGGCACCAGCGCGCGGGTCGCATCGGCGATCGTGAAATCGACGACCACGTCACAGCCAGTCTCAGCGAAGGCCCGGAGTTCAGTCGCGACCTCGAGACCCGCGATGGTCTCGTGTCCGGCGGAGCTCGCGACTAGTGCCGCCAACTCGAGCCCTTCGGCCGCTGCGACGGCCTCGCAGACCGCGCGACCCATGCGCCCGGTCGCTCCGTGCACCCCGACCCGGATCGCGGTTCCGCTCGTCATAGCTGAGACGCTAACCGCCGGCCTGCTCCCGGCGCTCGCGCCGCCGCCTTACTGCGACTGGCTAGGACCGACCGACACGGCCACGCGAGGACCGCCGAACACTCGCTCAGCTACCCGCGCTACGTCATCGAGTTCGACCGCCGCCCACCGTGCGAGTTGCTCGTCGACCGGTACCAGACGGCCGAGCAGAGTCAAGGACCCGCCGAGTCGACTCATCCGAGCCCCCGAGTCCTCCAGACCAAGTTCGAAGGCACCTTGGAGGAATCCCTTCGCGTCGGCCAATTCCTCCTCGGTGATGCCCTCGTCGACCAGTCGCGAGCACTCAACTTCGATCAACTCCCGCACCGCGGGCGCGGTGGCCGGCTGCGACCCGGCATAGATCGTCCAAGCGCCGCAGTCCTCGAAGGTGCTGACCGAGGAGAAAACGGAGTACGCAAGTCCGCGCCGTTCGCGGATCTCGTCGAACAGCCGACTCGACAGGCCGCCTCCGAGTACGTGGTTGGCGATGTCGAGCGCCTCACGATCCGCGTCGCCGCGCGGAATCGCGCGCCCGCCGAGCACAAGGTGGACCTGCTCGGTGTCGTCGTCGAGATGACCTCCCGGATCGATGCTCCCGGGCGCCTCACGAGCGGTGGTGGCACGACCGGAACGGACCGGCGTAAAGGCCTTCTCGACCATCGCGATCACCGAGTCAGCGTCGACCCCTCCAGCCACCGAGATCACCATCGATTCGGCCAAATAACGCTCACGATGGAACTGGCGGATCTGCTCCCCAGTCATCGCCGCGACGGTCTCCCGCTCCCCCGCGGTATCTCTGCCGAGCGGATGGTTCGCGAACAGCGCAGAGGAGAACTCGCGGAAGGCGACGTCCTCAGGAGAGTCATCGTCCATGGCGAGCTCCTCGGAGATCACTTGACGTTCGCTCTCCACGTCGTCTGCTCGCAGCGAAGGCGAGCAGATCACATCGCCGAGTATCGCGATGGAGTCGGCGACGTGACGGGCCGGCACGCGGCAGTGGAACACGGTGTGCTCCTTCGACGTGTACGCGTTGATGTCGCCACCAACACGGTCCACCCGTCGGGAGATATCCCGAGCGGTCAGGCGATCGGTCCCCTTGAAGAGCAGATGCTCGAGAAAGTGGCTGACCCCTGAGGCGGCGTTCGGCTCGTCACGCGAACCGACGCCAACCCAGACCCCGATCGACGCCGATCTGGTGGAAGCCATCTCGTCGATGGCGACCGTCAGACCGGAGTCGAGTCGGACGACCCGTTCGGTCATCGACGTGGGTCAGCGGTGACGCCGGCGACCGCCGCCGCCACCGCCGCGACGCTCGGAACCGGGCCCGAGGTCACCGAGCTCACCAGCGAGTTCGGCGTCGAAGGAGTCGTCGAAGCTGACGGACTCGACGTCGCCGCTCGCGCCAGCACCCTCGGAACGCGATTCGCGGCGCGGGGGCCGGCTCTCGCGCTCGCCGTCTGAGCCGGAACCACCCGAAGGCGGATCACCAGCGGGCCGAAGGCTCACCTTGCCGCGGTCGTCGATCTCCTCGACGACGACCTCGATCTCGTCACCGAGCGTGAGGACGTCCTCGACGGCGTTGATCCGCTTGCCACCACCGAGCTTGGAGATGTGAAGCAGACCGTCACGGCCCGGGAGGATGCTGACGAAAGCGCCGAACTTCGTGATGTTGACGACGCGACCGTTGTAGGTCTTGCCGATCTCAGCCTTCGGCGGGTCGACGATCGCGAGGATCGCCGCCTTCGCCTCCTCCATCCGCCAAGCCTCAACGGCGCCGATGGTGACGATGCCAACCGCGCCGTCATCGTCGACGCTGATATCGGCTCCGGTCTCGGCCTGGATCGTGTTGATGATCTTGCCCTTAGGTCCGATCACCTCTCCGACCTTGTCGATCGGGATGGTGAGCGTGACGATCTTCGGAGCGGTCTCGGCGACCTCGTCACGCGGAGCGCCGATAGCGGCGTTCATGACCTCGAGGATCTGCAAGCGAGCCTCACGCGCCTGCTGCAGCGCGGCGGTGAGCACGTCGGCAGGAATACCGTCGATCTTCGTATCGAGCTGCAAGGCGGTGATCGCGTCGGCGGTGCCAGCGACCTTGAAGTCCATGTCACCGAAGGCGTCCTCGGCCCCGAGGATGTCGGTGAGGGTGACGTAGTTGTCGCCCTCCTTCACGAGACCCATGGCGATACCGGAGACAGCGCCCCGAATCGGGACACCAGCGTCCATGAGCGAGAGGCTCGAGGAGCAGACCGAACCCATCGAGGTTGAGCCGTTCGACGACATGACCTCGGACACGAGGCGCAGCGTGTACGCGAAGTCCTCTTGGCTCGGCACCACCGGCAAGACGGCGCGGGCCGCGAGGGCACCGTGACCGATCTCGCGGCGCTTCGGGGAGCCGACGCGACCGGTCTCTCCGTTCGCCCACGGGGGCATGTTGTAGTGATGCAGGTAGCGCTTCTCGTTGACGGGCGAGAGCGTGTCGAGCATCTGGTTCATGCGGGGCATCGCCAAGGTGCAGACGTTCATCACCTGGGTCTCACCGCGCTGGAACAGGCCCGATCCGTGAGCCGTCGGGAGCACGCCGACCTCGGCGGACACCGGACGGAGATCGCGCACTCCACGACCGTCGATGCGGACACCCTCCTCGACGATCCGCTTGCGCACGAGCTTCTTGGTGAGCGACCGCACGGCCTCCTTGACGGCCTTTTCCTGGCCGGCGAACTCGGCACCGTCGGTGCACAGCGCCGCCACAGCCTTCGCCGCGGCCGCATCGGTGGCAGCGTTACGGTCCGCCTTGCGGGCGATGGTCACAGCCTCGGCGAGTTCAGCGGCGACCGCCGACTCGACAGCGGCGAACACCTCGGGGGTGTAGTCGAGTACCGGGGTGTACTCGAGCGGTTCGATCGGACCGGAGGTAGCGATCACGCTGGCCACCAGCTGGCGCTGGAGGGCGATCGACTCCTTGATCCAGATCTTGCATGCCTCGAGCCCTCCGGCGAGAACGCTCTCGTCAACCTTCGGCGCGCCGTCCTCGTAGAGGTAGAAGCTGCGCTCGGTGCCACCAGCCTCGACCATCATCACGGCAACGTCGCCGTTATCGAGCTCGCGCCCAGCGACGACCAGTTCGAAGGTCGAGGCGTCTGACTCGGCGTAGGTCGGATGGGGCAGCCACTCGCCGTCGGTCGAGTACGCGATACGCACCGAGCCGAGCGGACCCTCGAAGGGGATGCCCGAGATCATGAGCGCGGCCGAGGCGGCGTTGATGGAGAGCACGTCGTGAGGGTTCTCCATGTCGACACCGAGCACGGTGGTGACGATCTGGGTCTCGTTGCGGAAACCCTCGGCGAATGCCGGTCGCAGCGGACGGTCGGTGAGACGACAGGTGAGGATGGCGTCCTCGGTCGGACGACCCTCGCGACGGAAAAACGAACCGGGGATCTTGCCAGCCGCGTACGACCGCTCCTCGACGTCGACGGTGAGCGGGAAGAAATCAACCCCCGGTCGCACATCGCGAGCGGCGTTGGCGGTGGTGAGGACTCGGGTGTCGCCGATGGTGGCGACGACGGCCCCCTGACTTTGCGGGGCGAAGCGCCCAGTCTCGAGAGTGAGGTGACGGTCCGTGCCGGAGATCGGCGCGGACACGCGGATGGGATCAGCCATGAAAGGCTCCTTTCAAACCCGGAGCGACTCCGGGCCATGTGGAGCGACCAGCCGGTTCCCAGTTGGCGGACCCGCGATGACGGCCTGCTCGNAGNGAGCGGCTCAGTCCCACCGGCGGGGCGGGCAACCGGTAACCGACGACAGGATCGCTCGGTGTTTCGGTGGTCATCGGACTTCGATGACCGCCCCGAATGCTAGCGGAGACGAACGGGGAAGCCTCGGAACCCCCCCTGAGGGCTCAGGAGGCGTAGTCGTCGCCCGCGGCGTCGAGCGCTTCCCTGATCGCTCGGAAATGCAGCTCGCTCCCCTGCGGATACGACATCCACTGCTCACGGGCGAGCGCCGCGGTCGCGCCATCGACGAGGGAGAGCTCGCGGCCGGTGGATAGCGCCAGGACCTGGAGTTTCGCGGCTCGCTCCAGGTAGTAGAGATCGTCGAAGGCCTCGGCGATGGAGGGCCCGATGACGATCACCCCGTGGTTTCCGAGGAAGAGGATGTCGCGCCCCGACTGGAGTAAGGATGCCACCCGCTCCCCCTCATCGGAGTCGAGGGCCATGCCCGCGTAGTCGCGGTCGTAGGCGATGCGCTCATGGAACCGACAGGCGTTCTGGTCGAGCATGAGGAACTCGAAGCCGTCGAGGCAGGCGAGAGCGGTCGCGTAGGGCATGTGCGTGTGCAGGACGCAACGCGCCCTCGGCACCCGCGCGTGAAGGTGTCCGTGGAGCACCCAGGCGGTCGGATCGACGTCATGCGCGATCGGATCCTCGTCGAGTCGGCCGGTGTCCATCATCGCCAGTCGGCTCGCTCGGGCCCGACCGAAGTACATCCCCCTCGGATTGATCAGGAAGCGCTCCCCCGCCGAGTCGACGGCGACGCTGAAGTGGTTCGCCACCCCTTCGTGAAGGTCGAGGTGCGCGGCCCAGCGGAACGCCGCCGCGAGATCCTCCCGGAGTTCCCACTCCAACGGGAGATCGGTAGCCACAGGTCCGCCGTCGAGCGCGGTCACGTGATCTCCTCGGGGAACCCCGGCGCGCGGAGATCGGTCTTCAGTGCGTCCTCCAGCAACCTCACCACCTCTGGGGACCACGCCTGGCCGCCGTAGGTCTCCCGTGCTCGGATGAACGTCTGGAAGACCTGGCCGGCGAGATCGAGGGGCACACCCGACTCACGTCCGAACGCCATCGCGAAACCGAGGTCCTTCACCGCGAGGTCCATGGTGAAGTTGATGTTGTACGAGCCGTTCAGGATGACCTGGCTCTCGGTCTCATGGACGAAACTGTTCCCCGAGGAGTTCCGAATCGCCTCGAAGGCCGTGGCGAGATCGAGGCCACTTCGCTTCGCCAGCATCAGCGCCTCGCCGGCCGCGACCAGATGGGTGAGAGCGAGCATGTTGGTGATGACCTTGATGGTCGCGGCCGCGCCGATACCGCCGATATGCAGCACGGGATCGCCGAGGCTGTCGAGGACCGCGCGTTGCCGCGCGACGAGATCGGCCTCGCCGCCGACGAGCACCGTGATCTCTCCGCGCGCGGCCATGTGGACACCGCCCGTCACCGGCGCCTCGAGGGTCGCCACGCCGCGCTCGGCGGCAAGCGCCGCCAACCGGAGCGTCTCGGAGCGGTCGTTCGTGCTCGAGTCGATCCAGCAGGCGTCGGGCCGGCCGGCGAGCGACTCGATGACCCCGCCCGTTCCAGCGACCACCGCGTCGATCGCCTGCGGCGACGGCAGGCAGGTGATGACCGTCGACGCCTGATCGCACACGGCAGCGATCGACGGGGCCCATCGTGCGCCGTCGGCTACGAGCCCCGTCGCCGCGGCCTCGTCGAGATCGTGGATGATCAGCTCGTGGCCGCCTCTCAACACCGATCGGGCCAGGTGCTTGCCGACGTTTCCGAGACCGATGAATCCAACAGCCATCGGGGCCTCCATGGGGTTCAGGGCGCCGAGGGCGCCGGGTGTCGAGAGTATGACAGGGGCCGGTCAGCCTCGTTGGAGGCGGATGTCGAAACGGTCGCGAATCGCGGCGTCGACGGCGGGGTCGATGTGATCGGGGTGGTGCTCGGCGAGTATCCGCGACACCCGCTGGTGCGCCCGCTCGCTCACGGTGGTCGCGCCGGCGTCGACCCAGTCGTCCGGGCTGAGGCGATCGCCGACCTCGGGGTAGATGTACTCGGTCTGCATGATTCCGAGGGTCTGACTGTGCCCGAGGTAATGGCCGGGTCCGTGGACGACATCGCGGATCACGTCGAGCGACAGGGTCTCCGGTGTCACCTCGATACCCCTGACGGTGCGCATGATCGATCCGAGCATGTCGTTGTCGACCACGAGCGCCTCGAGGGAGCAGCCGAGCAGGCTCGCGAGCATGCCGGCCGACTCGTGGATGACGTTCCCCCCGGCGTTCGCCGCCAGGGTGATCGCGTTGGCCTTCTCATGGCCGGCCTGGGCGTCGACGATCTTGGAGTCGGCCATACCGGCGGCCGTCGACGATGGGAGACCCATCGCGTTGACTACCTGAGCGGCGGCCGCGCTGATGATCGCCTCCTCCCCGCTCCCTCCCGACATCGCCCCAGTTCTCAGGTCGGACACGAACGGCCACAGCCCCATCGTCGCCGGGGCTCCCGGCTGAGCCAGATTGACGACCGTCAGCGCCGCGAGGCACTCGGCGAGGGCCTGAGCGAGCGAACCGGCGAGCGCGGCCGGAGAGGTCGCCCCGGCCTGACCGGCCGACAGGAGTGTGATGGGAACCCCGAGCCGCGCTTGGACCGGTAGGCACAGGGCGGAATCCTCAGCGAAGCGCAGCGGAGGTACGACGAACGTGTTGTTCGCGATGCAGAACGGGCGTTTGCGGAACTCCCCTTCCCCTCCCGCCACCATGTCGAACATCGCGACGACATCCGGGACACTGTCGGGAAGGAACATCGATGTGCCGATCGGCTTCGTGGTTCCCGCCATGGTCGCGTAGGCGGTGTTGATATCGATGGTGTGCGCGCCCTCGAGATCTCGTGGCACAACCGTCCGGATGAAGATGTGGATGTTGTCGAGGACATCGACGACCCGGGAGCAGTCGTAGAGATCCGACAGCGTGCTGTGTCGAAACCGCTGCGTCTCATGGTCGAGCATGAGCACCGCGGCCCCGGATGTGGCGAAGTGGACTCGGTCACCTCCGATCTCGACCGACTTGTCCGGGTCGAGGCCGTGCAGGACGAACTCCTTGCAGGCGACCTCGGTCACGATCCTCTCCACCAGATCCCGCGGGAACCGGAGCCGTCCGTGGTCGTCCATCCGACCGCCGGCCCCAGTGACCAGTTCGATGATCTCCGGGGTCGCTTGACCCATACCGAACTCGGCGAGCATGGAGTAGGCCGCGTCGATGACATCGGCGACCTCGCCATCGGACAGCGGCCTGAACGCCCCTCCGGACATTCCCGGGCGGATCGGGCGCGTGTCAACGGCGAGTGGCGCTTCGCGGAGCGCCACCCTCGCCGCACGCCCCCCGGCGCGACGACGGACCTCTGACATGGTCACACCCTCAGTTTCTCGTTGTTCGGGTCGTACGCCGCGTCGGCGAGCACGGTCGCCGAGTGGGACTCTCCGAATATTTGGATTGCGAATTTGGTGCCGGGCGCCTTGAAGGCGGGCTCGACGTACGCGAAGGCGAGGCTGCGCCCAACCGTGTGCCCGAAGGCGCCAGAGGTCGTGAGCCCGATGATGCGTCCCGTGTCGTCGCGGACCGGTTCGTTGCCCCGGCAATCGCTATCGGTGGCGTCGACCTCGCAGTACACGAGGCTCCAGCGGATGTCGTCGCCGAGGGCGGCGCGCGCCGCGGTCGCCTCCCGGCCGAGGAAGTCGCCATCCATGTCGACGAAGCGGCCTAGGTCGGCCTC
>JGI10211J34971_10000871_pt1 | contig 25223 bp, 8 predicted proteins | sample Etolagsediment_FD_34971 | JGI IMG/M metagenome (IMG submission 34971)
GTGTATGGCATTGCGCTTGTCCTGGAAAACTTCACCAGTTTCCGGGTCGAATATCTTGATGTGCCCNTCGAAATGGAACCCTCCGGTCTCATTTACTATTGGTTTGCTATTTTCTTTAGTTTCTTTTTGGCTATCTGGCATTTTGTTCTCTTCAGTTTTCATAGTGTATTTATTCAGGTAAACTGGTAGTTCTAGCAGCAATGAACTTACTTATCGGTGTGCTATTTTCAAGCAGCGTAACACCTGTAGTAGCGGTTGTAGTGCCTTTATCATACCATGTAGTTCCTGTCCTTTTTATAACAGTTATACGTGTTCCTGCTGTCGGAACTTCAGTTAATCTTATATACGGATTTACACCGTCAACAGCAAATTCTGCATCAATTTCTTTGTCTGCGCCAGGGCTGACCGGTCCAAGAGCTTCGTCATATACTGTGAGTGGAGTTTTGCGTAATCTCTTTCCGCCCACAAATATTTCAATAGTATCACATCTTCCATAGTCAGCAGGTATAGTACTAGCAGTCCAAGATCCAAAGTTTGATTTTGATGGTACAAAATCTAGTGGTCCTATTAGTGCAGAACTACCATCACTTACGAAATCTATTCTTTCTTGTGTATCTGAATATGGTATATTTTCGTTTGGACTTACATCAGCCACTAACGAATCCTGGGCATGTGTTTCTTTTATAGCGGTTCCGTTAACACCACGTCTCAGTTGGCTCAAGACATTGTTAGTTTTTTTCATGTATTCTATTCTTTCACCATTGATTTCAATTATTCCTGGAATATTTCTATTTCTTACTGGATTGAACAAATTAGATGCATCACTTAATTCTATAGTTTCATCAAAATAATTCAAAACCTTTGAAAGATAAATCTGTTTTGAGGTTGAATATCTATTGTATCTATACACATTAAGCATGTCCTTGCTTATTTCATAAGAACTAGGCATTTTGTATGTATTTGTTCCAAAAGTTGTAATTGTAATTACGTCTGCATCAGATGTTTCAATATTTAAATAGATAACGCCTCTAGGCAATGATATATTGTAATCTTTATCCTGAGTTAGTCTTACACCATTTTTATAAACCCAAACATATGAAACACCCAGTGGTGCATAAGGCAATTCATAATTTACCTTGCCTCCTGTAGTTCTATCGCTGTATATCTCCATACTAGGATATTCACTAAACCATGTTACATCTAATATATCTCCAGATGTAAATGAAACACCATTTGCAATGACAAGTCTATTATTGCTTACGGAATATTCTGATCTTAGATCATTTTCAATCTTAATAACATCACCAATAGACAAGATACTAGTTTCTATAGTTAATACTTTTGTTGTTCCATCATATACATAGTCCTGAATAAATGTCTTTTGTTCTCCATTTACAAATACCTTTATATTTGCAGAAAGGATGGCACCAGATGCTTCTAACGGATCCTGTCCTAAAGTAAATGTGTTTGTTAATCCATCGTAAACTGAATAAATTGTATCAACGCCTTTTAATTTTACACCATTTATTTCAACAACCATAGATGAAATAGAACTTTCTCTTGACAAGTTAACAAAGTTATCTAAATCAATTGTTCTACTTGTTCCTAAAGTCGTTGTCTGCCTGTTTATTCTTACAAGGCCCAACTGTCCACTATCAACATCACTGTTAGATTGAAAAACAACAATTTTAATTACACTTCCTGCTACAGGAACAGTTCCAAATTGCACTAGTGTTCTTCCCTCTGTATCCACCGTATCCGTGCTGTCACTGAAAACTGCATCCTTTTCTACTCCATCAATTGTAACAAATATACTGGTAGTTAAATTATAAGGTGCGTCTGTAAGAAATAATCCAGTATCTCCGTCCGCTATAAACTCTTGATAATCTAAAAGTCCAACCCCTCCTATTCCTATAGAAATTATTTCTATTTTTTTGTCAGGTGCCGGTGTAGAGACAAATTCTATTGTGTTGTCACTAACTGTGTAGTCAGTATCTAATACTTGTTTTATTCCATCAATGTAAACTAAAACTGATTTATCTTCTATTATTTTCTGCCCAATGTCATACACAGAAGTAGATCCATCGCTAATAGTAACATTTGATTCAAGTGGTGCTGCTCCGCCGGACGTAGTTTGGAAAACTTTTATACTTAGGTTATCTAACACCTGCCCTGGAATGTTTTCTTCCGGGGAAGGAACCTGTTCTGGTCCTATGAATCTTCCGCCTGTAATTTTAATTTCTTCTACAGTTAATCCTGTTGCAGTGGAATATGCTCCATCTATAGCAGATAAAGAACCACCACTTATATTAGTATCAACGATATTAGGATCAGTAATAGTAACTGCTCCATCACTTTCAACAGGACGGAATATGAGTATATCACCATCGGCTGTTCTAATATATGATCCAATCTCAATAACATTGGTTGACCCATCACCTATAAAAGTAGGCATAACTGCATTTTTATTTGTTATTAGAGAAGAATCTGCTCCACTATTAAAATATGGATCATCTATTCTTATTACTGGTGGATTTTTAATTGACTCTGAAACCTGCAAATCATCAATAGTTGGTAAAGTACCTTCTCCTGCACGTTTTAAATAAATGTTTATCTCTTGACCATCAGCAGGTATGTAAGGTAATGTAACTTCATTTGTGCTGCCATCTGCCACTACATAGTAATCTGCACTGCTTTCAACACTGTCCCAACTGTCAGTAAACCAAGGAAGAGCGTCCCAGCCTCCAGTAACATCAAATGTAGTACCTTGGATTTGTACCCCACCGTAATCTATACCTGTCATTAACTGATCTAATTCTTTACCTTTCATTCCTTCTGTTGGAGAATAATATTTGTTAATTCTGTTTACACTATCAAGGAGTTCGTCATTTTTACTATAATCAATCTTGATTATATCACCTAGTTCGGGCGCGACATTAAATATAATTCTACCTTGTATTAGGCTATAACCATCAATAATTTTAGTAAACACCGAAACACTAAAGTCGCTGCCTAAAACTGTTTGGTTATTTTTCGTAATGCTTATTTTAGTCTTATCAACTGTTGGCGCATATCTAAGATCAAATACTGCTGTTGTTCCAGTCGCTGTGAATGTTTGACTGTCAGTGAAGTTTGATAGCAATCCTTCCTTGTTTATTCTATCAAATTTTACTTTCAATTTGAAACTTCTGCTATTACCCTCACCTAGGTATGCAACTGCCTTGGCAATATCAGATGATGCACCATTTCCTCCTACAAGACTTACTTGTGGAATTGATGTGTATCCACTTCCCTTGTTTAAAATTCTTACACCAGTCACCTTACCACTAGAAACAAATGCCTGTGCAGATGCACCGGTTCCATTTCCTTCAATTACAACTCGCGGTGGACTTGTGTATCCACTACCCTGATTAGAAACTATTATTTCAGTAATGCTGTATCCTTTGTTATCAAACCACGTTTTCCAAGGCTGTTGAGACATCAACGGATTGTTTTCATCTACTGCTATAATCTTTCCAGCGGTTGCTGAATATACGGCAGGCAAGTCAAAGTCGTTTGTAGATACTCCATTACCTTCTAATTGATTGTAGCGACTTACATATTCTCTAATTGTAGTCCTATACGGTTTGACTTCTTCGATATAATTTTGAAAACTTTCAAGATTATCATTACTATAATTTGGAATAACCTTTAAATTACCAACATTGTGTATTGCTTTTAGAAAACTTGATTTGAATAACCAGTCAACATATGTTTGTTCGTGCATTACATATCTTACACTGTTAAAGAACAATCTGTTCCATTCTATCTTGTAATCTCCTTGGAATATGTTATCCTTTACTGCTTTAAGAACATTTCTTAATTCAGCAGTTGGTTCAAGGTCGTATAATCCAGTATCAAAGTTTATGATATTATCAAATCCAACTCCAGACACAGAAATGTTATATAGGTTTTCAGAGAGTTTAATTGTGCCATTTTGTCTGCCCACTAGTTCATAATTTCCTAAAGGCAAATCACTTGTGTCATTTATTTTTTCAAAAACTGCCCAACCGCCTGAACCATATTCCTTAATTCTTATTAGATCACCAACAGCAATTGTTATAGACGGTTCAACCGAAACGTCTAATATTTCTTTACTAATTCTACTTGTAGTACCATAGCCCGATTTCCACCAATCTACATAACTCCAATACTTGGTAGTGTCAAAAGCCTGAGACGCACTTCTATAAAAGGTTTTCCTTACATCATCCCATGCATATATCGACCAGTAGTTGTTGGCAGTATTATCGCTTTCAACTAAAACTGAAAATTGCCTTACTGCAGGATTTGCACTTGTATAATTTCTACCACCGCTTATTACGGCAACTTCTACTATTCTTCCTTGGTTATCAATGTGCGTTACTGCTTCTGCTCCTATACCATCTCCTTGTATTGTAACTGCTGGCCCAGGATAAATGCCTGGCGCTTCTGTATCAAACAATTGCTGTGGCTTATATCCAAATCCAGGATCAACAATGTTGATTGATGTGATTTCATTATCAACAATATTTGCCGATAAAACTGCTTGTTTTACTCTAACGGTACCAACATTTTCTAAATCTATTATGCTATCAACTTTTACATCATACAAATATAATTCTGATGCAGGTTGTGGATCTACTAAGTTTAAATTTTCAAAATTTATAGTATTTGCAAATGCAGTTTTTAAAAGTATACCATTAATGTACTCAATCGTTTGTCCAAGTATTTGTTTCCTATTTGCAAACATGCTCTGTCTTGGACGGAAACCAACTCCATATTTTTGTTTTTCAGGAAGCAATGGGTCTGGAACTCTGTTACCTTGTAAATCATATCCTACTAAACTGTCTATCCATTTCTTTTCTAGTCTAGTATTTGGTACACTGTTTTCATCATTTTCAGTAAGTAATAAAAACTCATTGTGAGATGCATTATTATTCATGCTTGAAGTATAATACTCAAGGTTTAAAATGCTTACACTGTCACCCACTATAGTTTTGTAATTATAGAAAAATATTTTATCGGAGGCGGCTAAAGCAATGTACGTATTTCCTATCGTGGCCGGATTGTTTATAAGTGCACCAACTTCTGCTGCACTTATAATTCTTCCTATTTTGTTTTCCGGTACGGTTACTTTGTTCCTTACCCAGTAATAATATTTTGTTTCTGTAACCAATCCCGTGTTTACATTCAAAAATTCTTTTACGCTATAAACTGTGTCGTCTGAATATAAAGGTTGACCTGATACGCCTAACTGAAGTCCTTCTGCAGTATCGGCTAACACTGACCACTCTGACGGTAACAATTTAGATTCTACCCATTCATAAACAGCAATTTCAGATCCTTCTGCTTGGGAACCCCAGTTTGCTAGTCTATAGGCAGTATCACCTTGTTCATAATCAATCCATTTAACAACGCTAATGTCCCACCATAATTTTCCAACATTCTTATCAAACCATGCCACGGTGTCATCAACCACAACACTATCAGTTCCTACATTATAGGTAGCAGGATCGTAAAGTGTCTTGTACTCAATTTCTTTTTCTGCCGCTGATAAAATCTTAAGTTTGGCCGGATCAACTACTTCAAGGTCCTGTATCTTGCTGTCACCTATTTCATTATAAAGTGCAATTCTTTTTATTCTACTTAAATCAACCCTATCAGGCTCATTTCCTATGACTTTTAGACTTTCTATATTAGAATCCTTTCTAAATAGTCTAACCATTCCTGTCACCTCACCAGTGAAATCAAGTGTTGGTCCATGAATTGTAGGTTCAATGTAGTTAGGTGATCCAACAACTATAACATCATCCGAGCAATAAACGCTGTAACCAAAAGATTCGTTTGTGCTTAAATCATCTTCTAGTTTTTCTGTAAGTAAGTATCTTGACCCTTTTAAATTAAAAACATAAACCGCACCACTGTAACCACCATATGTGCTGAAACTGGTATTTTTTTCATCAAAACTCGTCGAACTAGCATCGAACCTAATAGGTAGATTGTACCCAGTGTTGTTAGCACCAATTACAATTTTACTAGAGTTACTGGTTATACACGCTGATTGACCAAAATACTCATTTGGATACAATCCATAACTTTCTATTTTCTGTTTTAATCTATATCTTTGCTGAGAAGAATCATTTTCATATTTGAATATATAAGCACTGCCTTGATTTTGTAAATTTTTGTCAGCCTTCGGACTTGTTACAATTAGAGTATTACCAGAATGATCAACATCTAATGCATACCCAAACAAGTCACCGGTGCTTATAATTTCAGTTTCGCTAAGGTCACTTATTTCTGACAAACTTTCAGCCGTGATTGTTTGTTTTAAACTATAAAAACCATTATCATTTTTTGTATAAACAAAAACTTTACCAACTGACTCAGAACTGCTGTCTCCAACATTTACCCAAGGATAACCTTCATCAGGTGGTTGGTTAAAACTTCTAATTGTGCTGTCAGGACCTACCGCAGTTACACCAAGATTTTCTAACCTGTGATACCCTCCTTGGTATTTGACAACATCATTTTCAGAATATTCATAGTTTGGTTGCCAATTTCCTCTATAGTTTGCAAAATATTGTCCATCGGCTTGCACTGCTCCAATTATTAAAATTGAAGCATCATTATTAAATACAAGCGAACTACCAAACTTATCTCCTTCTTTAACTAATTCTGCTAATTGATCCGAAGATAATATTCCAGATGCTAGTGTTGACCCATCATCTTCTATACTTACACTGGTAGGTAATGATACGTTAGTGTTTATTTCATCTAATTTAATCCAATCGTTACTTTCAATTGTTATAGTACTGCCGTCACCCTCATTGTCAGCAAGAGCCTCCCAAAGGTTTCCGTTGTAAAACACTATTGATCCCTTGGGATAAAAACTTGATTGGGTGACTGTTCCTGTTCCTTCTCCTCTCTGGGTTGCAACAAATGTTTGACCTAATGTGTTTGATAAAGCACCTATAGATTCAAAATCAGTTGTACCTATTGCGTCTATGGTGTAAGTTCTTCCAGCAAGGATTTCTGTTACAGAAAGATTACCGCCTGGTTGGTATATACCTCTATAATTAGAATTCTGTATAAGTTCCCATCCTGCCGCATCTGTATAGTTATATAGATAAACTCTTCCTTTGGTATCATCTAAACCAGGAGCACTTACAGCCATTGTGTATCCTGTGGCAGTCTTAGCAATGCTTATTTTACTACCAAAGAATTTGTCCCCGTCTGGTCTAGGGCTTACAAAACTTCCTATGTAATTCCATTGCTGAGCATTAAAACGATAAATGCTTATCATACCTTGATTAGGATATCCTTCGTTTGTGCCGCTCTCAAATGCTTCTATATTGTATACTTGTTCCCAATCTTCTGTATATACGTTAATAGTGCTTCCATCACCTAGGATAGAATTTTTTGCTTTCCACAAATTTCCTTCATATAAAACTATATCATTAGGTGCATACGTCTTGTATGTAGAAAAAATTCCTTGATAATTTGTTGTCACACCACTTGCACCTGGAGAACCAACTATTAACCATTCATGATCGCTAGTAATTGCTAGCTCTTCACCAAATGTATTAGAAACAGCAGTGCTAAAACCTGCAAGTGGTTCTATAATTTGTTTTACTGCTAAACCAGTTGAAGTTTCTACGTATACAACTACTAAACCCGAGCCGCTGATCGATGCTATTGTTTGTTGTAACTGTTGAGAATACAAAACTTTTTTACCAGTGTGTTTTGGAGTTGTGCTACCAAATGCTTCTATTTTTTTGGCTGAATATATTTTGTTTTTCTCAACAACTTCCCATCTGTTGTTTCCGTTATTATCTATGAATAATTTAGATTTATTGTCCAACAATGCAGTTGCTTCAACATCTAAATTGTCGTAATTACCAAATCTCGCATTCGTTAGCAATATAGGATAATTTAATGAACTTGGTTCAAAATCTAAATCAGTTGGTGGTGTTTCTGTGTCAAATGAAACTGTAAAATTAGTAACACTCTTTATTTTATGAAACCCGTCAACATCTCCAAATGTTTTTAATCCTATGATATCATCTACACTTAAATTGTGTCTCTTACCAAAAGTGAGCGTAACCGTATTTTTTTCAGTAATTATATTAGTAATAGGTAATTCGTTAACAAAATTTATCCTTAAAACTGTCCAACTCTGCTTATCAAAAGTTACCCAGATGTGGTCATTGTTTTCAACTTCATCTATATTAATGTTTAAAATATCATCTCTGTTTTTGACAATGTATTTTGTTTGATCTACTTTTACATATCCTGCAGTTCTTAAATACTGTTTTTCACTAGTTACAGGATTAATATTCGTTGTATATGGAATAGGTGCGAAATTAAAATCAGATTGGCTTATTCTATAGTATCTATCAACTGTTTCTATATTTTCAAAATCAGTAACTATTACTGGTTGGGGATTTAAAACAAAATTATCTGTGTCTAATTTTATTTCTACAACCTTGGATTGATCTATTCCTCCAAGAGTTCCAACCTTAAATGCCCATTCTTCTTTCAGTGTTACGCCACTTCCATCAGTTCTACCAAGTTTATTGAATATTTTTGTAAATGAATTATTAGTGCCTTTTTCTCTAATAAATCCCTGATACAATCTAAACTGTGTAACGCTATCTTCTGCTAGATTCTGTAGATAATTCCTAGTCTGATACCCAATTGTATGTCTTGCTAGATCTCTCTGGCTCTGTGATAATCCTTCAGTGTCGACATCAAAATAATCTTCCATTTGATTAATTCTAAAATCATAGTTGGGAATTAGTCTCTTTGTTGGTGTTGAGTCAAGCACCGTCCAGTTATTTGCATTAAATTCTTCGTCACTGGTATGATTTCGTTTGCTGGTGTAGTTTACACCCTGGTAATTTATTATATCACCAAGTTTATAGTCATTGAATGGTTGCCATCCGTCAATATTTACATTGTCAAATAGGAATCCAGGCGAAGTGTAATCACCGTCCCAGTCTACCGTGCGGAATCCCTGTACCTTAATTCGTTCCTGGCGATAACCAGTTGGCTTGTCAAATATTACATCGTTAAACACAGTCCTATCATTAAAAATGGCAACATGTTCCTTGAGAACATAATTTAATTTTAGATAGAATAAACCTCTTGTGGTATCATTTATTCTAAACGTAAATGTTTGGAATTCTCTGTTGACATCAAAATTGTTAACATCCATAGGTTCACCGGTGTCGGTAAGCACATTGTAATCATAGAAACTGTCAAGGAGATTATCAACCACTCCAACAGGAACTGTGACCTTGATTTGTTCCGCACCCGGACTTACTGCCAACAGTGATCCTATTGCCCACTCATTGCGTGTCCAAAACATGAATTCCTTGGCAGCAGTAGTAAAATCCTGCATTGCCTGATTATCCGTACTGTAGTTTTCAAAAATAAATCCTTGGCTCTTTAGATATTCCTCATAGCCTAGCAGGAAGTCAACCACGTCCTGTACCCCATTAAATGTTGTTCCGTAACTTATTTTGGTTGTTCTAAATCTGTTGAAGTTCCTTCGGCGCTGTGCGGTTGCCGCACCAATGATTGGTAATTCCGGTAACTTTGTCCAGTTATCATTTTCAAATGCATCCGCACTGGTGTGTGTCAGTTTTGCCCTGTAGAACATGTTTCTGTACTGCACTATCGCACCATTGTTATACAGTTGGTTTGACGTCCAATCAACAAACGTTGAACTTACTCCGCCAACGGATATTGTTGGATCCTTCTGATTAGGAACTGCTTCATAGATTTCAAAGTAAGGATTTACGTCATCATAACCATTGACTATCCATCCACCTTCCGTCTTTTCAAATATTATACCACTGTAGCTCACGGTCTGGATAGGAGCACTTACATTAAAGAAAATATTGTAGTTTTCCTCGGGAATGAATATGCTTGAACTTGCTGCGGCTGGACTCTTGGAATCTAGTAGGTATTTCTGTTGCGTCTTGTCAACGAATCCACTCAACCTCGAAGTCAATCTAACGTTTATATTTGACAATACATCCTGTGCAGCACTTATAGATTTTCCCTGTGACTTGATGTAACTGCTAACATAAAATGCCAACCCAGATGTAATAGTTTCACCAGTTATAGGCAAAAGTATTTCAGATGGCTTGATAAACACTCCCGTGCTCTTGCTTACTATCTGCTCCGCTATGTTTCTCTTTGTTTTGCTTCTATCAAAATTTGCAATAATGTATTCAAATGGACGCAACAAACAAAGTGCCAGTGTTACCACGAATGGAAACTCTGAACTACTTCTGTATGCATATTCAGTCGGAGATACGTCTCCTAGTTTGAAACTTCCCTTGTTGTTGGTAAGTGTGAAGTTTCCTGACAATCCACTATCAAGAGGACTTAGCAGATTGCCATGCTCATCAACTGGTAAGTGACGCATGATTGATGTTCTTGCATATCTCTTGTAGGTACCAGCCCTATCTCCCTTACGGATTATACCATCTCTGATATCCTCCCAAAGAATTAGGTTACCCGAGGTGTATGGAGCCGCACCGTATTCCGTTTCCCACCATGCGGGTTTTTCCGAGAAACCCAAACACTCCCAAGGACAGCGATGGGGTCGATCAGTGTCATAGAAATATCTGTAAACTCCTCTCCACCAGCCAGGTAAATTTTCTTGTCCATCCGGATCCGTCATGTTTGAATAGGTGTAGGTAAACGTTTCCGTGTCGCGGAAGTAATCATTTGTTGTATAGCCAAGATTGGTATTGGCTACCCAGCGCAGGAACTCCTGGTTAGCCACAGTATCAAATTCTGCCTTGGTAAACACGGAGTTGCCATAGTAACCTCCCAAGTTAGCATCAATATCAAATACTGAGGGATCATATTCCTGTTTTATATTATTGTAAATTCTGTACTCAAGTTCAAGTAGCACATCGTCTCTAAAATCACCGTAGGCAATCGTGATGCTGCCATCGTGTCCCTGGATAACCTCCTGTGGTTCTCTATATGTGTCGTCCACAAACTTCATTGGTGTATATTTCTTGTACAATCCTATTGAAGTTGGAGTCGGCGGAATGTGACAGGATGCAGTTGAAACGTATTCCCTAATTTCTATTGTATCTCCTTCTGCCAAATCAACAGTTAGGGTTATGAATGCAAATTCCGAATTGAACGAGTAGTCACTGCCATTGAGTAACTGCACACCATTCTTGTACACATAAACCGCACGCCTGCTAAGGGTTTCTAGGTCAAAAGTTTCATTTAGCCCGAATGTGCTTATTCCGGGATCGTCAACAGTATATTCAATCTTGGTGAACGCACCCGTTCCAACCATGTCACTGTCAGCAAATGCACTAGAGGGACTCTTAGTTTTGTTCAATTCTTCAAAGATGCCGTCTACCAAATCCGGTATGCTTTCAGTATCATCAACTTCATATGCCTTCTTTATAAAGTTTTCCTTAAACAGCGAATACTGCTTCTTGGCATTCTGTATTGATTTGACAATATTAAGTTCCTTGTCACACAGCATCAACAGTGCTGAAGCAGCGACTCCGCTGTGCTTCAGAAATCTCTTGGCATTCACCGTAAAATCGGAAATATCTCTAAGGTTTGATACTCCAGGTAAATTACCTTGGAATCTTGTATCAAATTCTAACGCAGTTCTTACGTGGTCCGTAGCCTGTCCAAGCGTAAAAGTAGAAAGCGTTTCATTAAGTGGATTCTTTTCTATTCCCACTGGAATTTCATAGTAACCTCCTTCTGGTTCTAGCTCTCCCACAACTTTAATTGTAAGCACATCCTTGGTCTGGAATTCGGTTGTGAATGTAAACTGTTTGTCGTTTCTTGAGTATTCTTCCTTGAATTCCTTTCCATTTAGATAAAAAATAATATCTGTTGTATCATTAATCAACGTAAAGTCAACGGTGTTAAATTCAACGGTGTTGGTAGCATCAACTATTGTTACGCTGTCAACTATGGGCTGTAGATACTTTGCGCTGGTTTTTATCCAACCATTCTCATATCCATCATTCACTCTATAATAGTGCTTGTTGATGTTGTCGGTAAAAGCCTGTTGGTTAATCGTGTATGTAAAAGTTTCTGTTTCCCAGTTCCAATCAAAAACAATGTCACCAACGTTATCGATGTTTTGGTATGATATTGCAAATCCTAATTCACTATCTACGGTACCGTTCCCTTGTCTGTAACTGAATACCTTGCTTCCTTGGAAACTGCTCACCGGATATGTGGCACTATCATCAAGTGCAACTCCATTCTCATCAAACGCATCAAAGAGAGGTGATTGATTTATCGTGGTCTTGTCCTGGCTGCGATTCCACGCCGTGCCATCATAGTAGAACATCTTGCCGGCGTTTGCGGTTCCCCTGCTGGCTAATACACATTCGTTAAGTTGTGGAGCACTGTCAGCAGTTTCCTGTAGAGTAATCTGTCTCACACCATTATGGACAATAAATTTTACCTCATATATTCTGTTATTTGCGAGATTATCAGTGTCTGCGGTTACAAGAACTCTTGCTCCCTCAAATAGACTTTCTCCATCGACCGAATAACCCGTGCTTCCTTCTATCGTAGAAAATACATCCGTTGTGTAATCATCAACGTAGTCAACAGAAGTCTTAGCGATAGTTCCCTGTTGGTATAATTTTATGTTGGGATGGAATTCAATGATAGGACGCTTTGCCCTTGCTGTCTCTGGTGCATCAAAGTCACTGTCTCTAAACCTGTATGCATATTCAAGCACGCTTCTATGGAACCAACGATTGTATCTGCTCCATGGGTTTAAATCATTGCTGCTTCTATTAATTGTTACGTAATCCTTGTTCGCAGGATACAAGGTGGCATCATCAAAGGGCTGCGTGTCAAATCCCTCGTTGTCAAACAGCACCTCCGGTGTGTCAGCACTGATTGATGGTGGAATCAAATCAGCAAATCGAATTAAATTGATTGCCTTACCCACTCCCTCGACCAACCATGTATCTGTGGCATACTTCTCGCTCTCAACCTGTCCTCGGAACTCAACCACCATGCCGTTTGACAGTTCAACACCATTAGCACTGGTGTAATAAGTCTTGCCTAAGACTTCTCTCTCAACATTTATCGCGGTGTTGCTTTCAATGTCCGCTATTATAAATCTTCCTAGCCTGTTAGGATCGGTCGCACTCTGATAGTAGATTACGTCAGGGGCGTTAAGTGGAACTTCGAATGTGAGCGTTCCAACTTCTATGCTATTATTGGTTACACCATTGCTGTAAATCAAACTGTTTAATGAAGCAGAACTGTCAATTAATTCCCAGTCCTGAGAATCTATGTCAATGGAACTTCCGTCACTTGGCGATATTTCAACTTTGGCTCTCCATAGTTTGCCATCAAACACAGCAAGTTCACTAGGAAAGTAAGTTTTAAGAGGTTCGTAATTTAGGCTCCCCGTATCATAGTTTGTTCTTAATACAAAAGGTTCGCCCGGTGAGTTTACTGTAAATTCATATGTCTGACCCCTGTACAGGGTAATTGTGGGATTGTTAGTTAGTCCATCCGGTGTAAACACCCAAGTTGATTGTATACCCTGGTTAACCTTGTAAGTAGACTGCACGCTTTGTGCCTGTCCAAACACAGCCACCGTGGGCGGCCCAGCAGGAATCCAAAAGTATTCTCTGTAATTTACAAACTTATCCCAATCAATGGGAGGATTCCAACTGTAGTGTTCTTGAAATGTGGTTTTGTCATCTCTCTCGTTTGAATTACCAAAGAAAGTTTCAATATTTTTTAAATCCAGATAATCATAGAACTTGGTTACTACCTGATTGTTTTCAACCGTGACACCTGGTTCCAATTGGTACCTGCTTCGCAAAGTATTGTCTGTATCTAAATAGACATTATTTCCGTTGTATGTCTTGCCGAATCTCCTACCCACGTAGCCTGACAGTTTATCTAGTGCACCTGGCTGTATAAGAGGATCAACAACTCCAGATAGGAATTTGTCATTGGCGTCAGTTCTAAAAGTTTGTGGAAGTAGTTCGGAACTCTTCCTAATTGGTAACTGACTATTCGGGTAAACTTTATCTGCCATTATGTATCACTCACTACAGAACCTGTTCCAGATCTAATTTCAGCAGCGGTAATACTAGAAACTATTTTTACATCATCAACCGTGGCACCGCTTACAAATATTTCGTCTGGTTTGCTTTGTATTTCAAATAGGCTACCAAAGGATTGATCCGAGGATCTTGGTAGAATTACAAAATTTGTTACATCTGGAGATACTGAATTAATAACGTATGTTGTAAGTTCGCTAAGATAAAATCTATCTCCGAAATCCCAATTGCTTATCGTAAAGAATTGATTAATTGCATTTATAATCCTAACCTTTAAATTATTATCATTGATAGCCTTTCCTGGATTTTTTACTACCTTGAATTCTGCCTGCAACTTCGTTGCTGCTTTGCTACCAAACAATACCTTATATTTTACTGGATGATAGATAATCTCATCACTGATTGTTTTAATCTGGCTTAGGTTACCACCAAATTCAACCCTTAGGCTGTCAGTTGTAGGAGCAACAGGTTCTGTGGCAGCACCTGCAAGATAATTTCTATAAGCGGTATCATAGTTTTTTGTAAGCAAGAATAAGTCAACTATGTTTGTAACGCTTGGGTCTATTCTTCTGTTCTCGCTTGCCGAATGCGTGTACTGAAACTTCAAGTTTCTTCTTCCAATGTATGCAACATAAGAACTATCAAGTTCAAAAGTATTTGTTGTTCTATTTACTTTTTTTACCCTATTTTCAGCAACATCGCTAAAATAAATTAACTGTCCGTCGTCATAATCGTTTACATTTACTAATGCTTCTCTAGTGCCAATTAGTATTGTATTGTTTGAATTATCAAATAAGTTCAAAATATCACTGCCATACTCATCTGTGCTTCTTACAAAGAATAAGTAATTTGCTTCAACATCAGCACCAGCAACTTGTATGAATGCATCAGGATCATCAACAACACCATCACCATCACTATCACTAAAACTAAGTTTTATTTCTTTGTTGCTTTCATAACCATCATCAAATTCGATTGTGTCAGTGATTTCAAATTTATAATCTCTTCCTAATGCAGAAGAACTGCTTGTTTGACTGTTGATGCCTAAAACATTTACCATGTCCTTGGCTAATAAGCCTGTCAAATTGTTATAGGCTCTTTCATTCTTGTCAAAGTAAAATCTATTCTGTTCCACGCTGCCAAACACATAGTTCAGCGTCCTAATCCTAACCACGTATTGGTCGTTGTCCTTGACGAATGCGAACAGCCAGGAAGCATCAAGATTTTCATTCGTGGTATCTCCAGCCTTACCAAGGCTAAAATTGTTAACCAAATCAAGATTTTGATTTTGTATTATTTTCCATGATGTATCTGCTGTGTTATACCTTAATCCAAAGTTTAAATTTGCGAACATTAAATTTGTTATTTCTGTTTCCAAGTCGGTGTTTAAATCGTTGACAAATTTCGGAACAATGTTTCTAGCAATAGAGCCTGTTGGCACGTTTTCATTAAACGTAATCGGTCCAAGACCATTTGCAAGAGTACCTCTGTCAGCATTAGTGCCGTCTCCAACAACACTTACAACTTTGGTCCATATATAATTTGTTTGTTCAACATCGGTTGGATCTGTGGCTACTAATTCACCTTTTTTGAAACTGAATCCTGTTGGTGGAACAAATTTTATTGTTGAACCCACAGTTAAGAATTTTAAACTGCTAGTTGAATATGTTCCTACTTTCAATAGACTGTTATCAATAGTATTAGTAAAGTAACCAGTGCCACTGTTCAAATCATTCGTCACTCCATTCCAAACTGTGGTTTGTTCACTGAACGTTACCCTTTCGTATTTTGTTAGGTAAAAATTATATAAATCCTTGTCAGCAAATGCACCCTCTATGTTTTGCCTTAGGAAGTTGATGATTTCAGTCTTGGTTGTGAATTTTAGGAACAGGCTCCTCTCAGAATCCTGCTTGTAGATATAGCCATCATCCGCAAACACATTTACCGCGCTGTACTTGCCGCTCGCATCTATGATGTCATAATTTCTGCTGATGCCGCTTGATGTTCTATTAACTGCTTTAATTTTTAAAATATTTTGTGAACTTGCTAATGGTGCTAGGTTATAGTCCTCGCCCGTAACCATTCTGTTCTGTGTATAATAAAGAGCAGGGGCATTCTGTCTAATACTATCTATACTTTCGGTTGCTGCTGCATTGTTAACGGTATACTGCAAACCTAAATTTATAGTTAAAGTATGTGCGATACCTGATTTGTTTCTGTAATTAATATCAATAGATATACCACGCATGTCTGTTGGAGCAATTGAGTATTCCAGTCCATTGCTTACCCTGTAGTAAACCCTAAATGCTCCCTGTGGAAGATTTCCGTAGGTACCGTCTGCAAAAATTAAGTTTACCCTATCATTTGGTTGAGTTGACACGGAGTAGATGTTCTTGATGTTTCCCACGATGCTGTTGTAGGCAATGTTGTTTCCTGTTAGAGTGTCTACTCTAGTCCACTCACGTGCCTGTCCACCGGCGGAATTTAAACCAAAAAGCCAAACATCATCATTGTTGATGTTGTTGCTTTCCACCGCAATGGTTTCATTCGTGGTTGGTGTTGCTATGTTGAAGTCCGCGAATTCCAAACTGCCTTGCTTGAACTGCAGGAAGAAGCCGGTGTTGGCACTGCCTGGTCCCTTGCCGTCCTGCCTGTATACGAATCCTAATTGATTTCCTGGTGTTGGTGCTTCCTCGTAGATTGTTTCCGAATCCTTGAATGCCGTGCTTACCAATTCGAACGCCATGTTCCTACCAGCAACTGATTTTGTGAATGTGAACAGTGGCACGTCCGTTGATGTAGTTCTAAATCTGTACTGCTCCGTTGGTATGCCTTGTATGGTATCTGTTCCTTGGCTTCTACCAAATTCAGTGTTGTCTCCCATTGCTGCATTAAGCACCAATACAAACTGTTCTGCCCAGTTTGTGTTAGTGGGATCATTCCACTTCACAGTCTGCTGTGCGAGATTCCTGCCATTGCTGTCTATAATCTGTTCGGTTGTGTTGATTGAATTAAATTTGAGCAGTCCGCTGCTACCAATGTTTCGCTTGGCATTGTATGACAGCATGCGGGCAATTCTTAGAACGCTTTCCTTGCGCTCTGCTAACTCTAAAAAATTTTCTCTACTGGCTAAATCAAGCCTAAAACTTAGGCTCTGTCCAAGGAATGCAACTGCATCAACCAGCGCCATGTATTCAGAACTCTCAATGTAATCGTTGAAATCTTCGGGATAGTTTTCTCTAAGATAGGTAATTATCACCCTGCGGATGTTTTCAAAATCATAGGACTTGAAATCCGCATTTCTAAAGGTTTGATAGATGCGTGTCCAGTCCTGATTTAGTATTAAATTGTTCTGTCTTGACGTTGTGCTCATTAATAAATGTCCTATTGCAATATTTAGCCCTTGTAATTAAGTGCTTAGTTTATAACGGAGTTATTTCTGTCAAAGTTAAACGTCATGTTTTCACTTACATTAAAAGGCACATACACCACTTCCGCTTCTATTCGCATGCCTTGTTCTGTGCTATCAACGCTTACGTTCTGCACGACTACCCTAGGATCATAGTTTATTATGGTTTCCACGTCCTTGGCTATCATGTTCTTAACTTCTTCGGTAAATTGTTCAAATATCATGTCCCATATAATGGTTCCAAAGGAAGGATTCTCCAACTTTTCTCCCTTTCTGATGTAGAAATGATTAATTATGTCCTGCTTTACCAGGTCAATATCGTATAACTTAAATCCATTTGACTTATTTTTTGAATTAAATCCTCTATAGGTAAATGTATTTGAACCTTCCGCTCCCACGCTTGCTTGATTAACTGCCACTGCCTTTTGATTGTATATCTTCTTCATAGTCCTACTCCTCTAGTTCCCTGTCAGTAAACTCTTCCTTTTGAAGAGCAGGGGAAAAGTTCTCATGCAATACCCAAGGTTCGTGCATTGGAATTCTTTTCATGATTGATTTGATGGTTCCGTCCAGATACTTTAACTTTGGCCATCCAACATCTACGTTGGTAAAATTTAATGTGTGCAGGTGTAGATCTGCAATGCTCTTTGCTGCGTCTGCTGCTCTTGCCTCGGGACCGTTCATGTGTATTTGTTCTGCTGTTTCTATGTGCTGGCCCGTGCTTAGTATTTCAGTGTTTGCGCCCGCAGTCAGGCTTGTTCTCAATCCTGTCTTGATGTCAAGATTAATTTTTTGTTCTATTCTAGTATTGCCTATCACGTCAATATCCAAGTCTCCCGGAACAACTACGCCTTCGGCATTTTCGTAACTGCGTGTTTCAATCTTACCATTGGCACCAATTAGAATGTTAGTGTTGAACGCACTCTCAATCTGTATTCTACCTGCCTCAAACTCTCTGCCATCCTGTATCTTGGGTATCGGATTTCCGTCATCGTCCCTGCGATGAAGTTCACTAGATGAAACGTATTCAGCAGTTGCCTTCATGTTTATGTTTCTGCCTGCTTCAATGTTTACATCTCTATCTGCTTTTATGTTTAAATCGTTTTCACTATGAATGCTGACGCTGTCCGCTGCATAAACATCTATCTTACCATTGGATGTTAATTCAACCCACGCTGTTCCTCTCGCATTGCCTATGTAGATTAGGTCCTCTGAATTGTGTAAGAGAATTTGGTGTCCAGTCCTAGTTCTCAATCTAGTGTGTTCACCGGCTGGAACAGTAGGTTCACCCTTTTGATTGGTTGGGGTGCCGTCTTTGTCTACAAATCTTTTTTCTAGCAAGTCTATGTATAAGACTGGGCCGTCACTTGCCTTTGTCTGTCTTACGTATCTATCGTCACCATCATCCATGACAAACTGTGTTCCACCCAATCTTGATACTGCAACTCCATCAAGTGATTGATTGTCAGAAGTACCAGTAGTCATTCTCTTGCTGCCGTCTCTCCAGTCCAGTGGACCAGGCGTTGAAATTCCAAACACGGAGTTTGGCACATTTCTTCTGGCAGAACTGTTGATTACACCTCTTACGTCATCTTCCAAAGTTCCCTGTTCAAGGAATCTATCCGCTATAGGATGAATTGGTTTCTTAATTTTATCCGGATCTTTTTCAGCATCCTCTTGATTAAATCTCTTGTTTATTTCGCCCGTTGGTAAAGGCTGTGTGGTATCAAATTTTTTCTTATCAGCATCAGTAAGTACGACTTCTTTGGTTCCTGCTATTCCTGGAACCATGTTGTTGGCAAAGTTAGGCGGTAGGCACGCAAACCAGTATCCCTCGCCAGGATCGCCATCAACAAACACGCACATGACTGTGATACCCACATCCGGTGGCACAAACCACATGCCATATGATTTTTGTGTGTCATTAAAATCATCATTGTTTTTACCCATTGCTGCGAATGGAGTGTATCCAAAGAAAGGAGATGCATAGTTAACCGTGTAGGTTTGATTGTCAGCACCTATGTCATTTCCCTGATCCTTTAGCAGCGTTACACGCAGTCTACCATTGAAAGTAGGATCCATGAGGCTAACAACCTTGGCAAGGTATACTCCATTTCCTAGGCTAACGCTGGTAGTTTCTTTGCTTGGAACTCTTCTCTGTATTGCCATTTTATGTTACACCTTCGTTTAATTCTATATCAAGTTCACGCTCTTCCTGATTTTGATTCATTAAAAAGTCATCATTAGTGTTTTTAGTTTCTTCACTGACATTAGTCTTTTCCTTGGATTCACCTATAACCTCAACCGTTGATCCCTGTTTATTAGTGTTAATATTCTTACCATCATAATCAGTGGGCTGTCCTTGCATTCTAACGCAGGTAAGCACCTGTGTGAACTTACCGTCATCAAACTTGCTTAGGCATTTAATTACTCTGTATATACCGCTAAATGGACTTACCTTATCCTTGTTTGAAAATTCCACGAGTCCCGTTTTTTCGTTGATATCAGCAGGAGTCCTAAACGAAAGATAGATGTATACATCCTGTCCTTCATAGTTCATGGTTCCATCCTCGGTAAGCAGAGGTGTCTCTCCAGTTGATGCTGAAAAATAATTGTTAAATCCGCTGTCTATGAGATAGTATGTGTCCCCCATGATTGTAAAATCAATCTTTACCAAGTCACTGCTTGTCACGTTGATGAATGCATCATGGAAACTCTCCGCAATCTTCTGCTCAACGTCAGTGTCTCCCTGTCCACCTCTCAGTATGGAAAATAAATTAGGATTTTTCTTTACCTTTGATTTACCTAGATTGGCTGCCTGTGCCTTGGTTTCGTTTCCAGTATTGGTTTTTGTAAGAAATGGTTTGTTTTCAACTGTAGATTTATTATCTGGATTTTGCTCATTTTTAGTTTTTGTTTCCGACTGTGGGTTGGATCCACTGTAGAATAGATAGTTAATGTCTATTGAAAAATCAAGTATTTCCGTATTCTGTCCTGAGTAGATGTATTCGTATTTTTTAACAATCTGTTTTTCAAGTTCTGAATATCCAACTGGTACTGAATTAGGGTTGCCAAAGATGCTGCTGTGTACCTTGAATGGTACCACCCTGTATATGTATTTCTTCGCAAAGTCACCTATGGTATCATCATAGTCAAGAAACTCAACCTGCACGTCAACCTTGAACCAGTCAATCATTCCGTCAGCCTTGGTAGCCTTCTGCGTTGCCTGCTTGGCCCATGTTGAACTAAGAATAACCTGGGTGATGATGTCCGTGAGTTTTTGTTTTTGCGTAAAGTGAAAGGATCTTGCCTGTTCATCAATCTGCATTATGCCTCTCTTTACACGCTTGGTTTCCTCATCAATGGCATCCTTGTCAGTCTTGAATGGAAAGTTACCACCAGTCTTGACGTCAAATCCAAACTTGGATTTTGCTATTGGATTGTTGCCAACATTCCTGCTGGTTGTTGTATCAACGTCTGTGCCACCAACGGATTTGTTTGATGATTTTTCTGGGTCTTCAGTTGCTCCTGCGGAGTCGCGGGTCTGTTCTGTATAATTTGTAAAACGCTGATCCGGTGTTTCAGGAAAATGAACTTCGTATCTGTCCTTGATTTTATACCTGCCCTGTTTAACATTTAATTCCTCTGCCTTGTTTAGCAGTGCAGTCAAACTGTTCTTACCAGTAGCAAGAAGATCCTTAACAGTTCCCTTTTCTTCAGCAGGCATTTCCGCATCAGCATTCGTGGTAACGCTTATATTGATATCGGAAAATGATGTATCAACCGTGTCAGAAAAACCCTGATGGTTATATGGATATGCTTCGACTGCGTACTTGCTACCCGTTTCGTCAACATTAAAGGTTACCTTCTTTAGTTTCATTATAAAATACTTGGGCTTGATTGTTTTCTTAACGGTTGCATCCTCAGAAAAACCTATGATGTCTAGTTTTAAAAGGAACGGTGAGTCAAGATAGTTTACGTATCCAGCCTTGATTGCCGCATTCTGTAGAGATTGTAGTAGCAGTCCCATCGAATATGGTTCGAAAATGTCAAAGGTAAAGTTAACCGCATTCTGATTTCCCGTCTTGGGGTTTGCTGCAATTACGGATGTCATTTCAAAGTTGTTTATAAAATACTCGGGAGTTCCAAACGCAGTGTTTACCCTTTCCGCATCTCCCCTTCCTGCACTTGAGAATACAATGCTGGATGATAGGTTTGAGGTTCTTGTTACTTCCTCGTCATTTCCTAACACCGGATCAACTATGGTTTGCGTGGTGGAAACGTCATAGTTCTGTGAAGCAAAACTAAGTCCAACTGCATCCCTGTAAAGATTAGGATTGTTAAACTGTTTAGGTGTAAGAACTGCCAGCGTCCACAGATGATTTATTGATGCAAAATCATCCAGTGGATTTTTTACAACGTTCTGTAGATTTGTTCCTGATGTTCCGGCATTAGTTTCTTGGCTTGATTGCTCAATGTCTCCCTTGCCGTCCTCATCAATGTTATTAACCGCTGCTTCCTTCTTGAAAAATTTGTCTACGTATCCCTTTGCTATTGCTGTTTGTTCTGCTGTTGGCTGTTTTTGTGTTCCGTCCGGTTTCTTGTTTTGGTATGCATCCAACTGCTCCTGAGTGCCATACACCTTGGCATCCTTGCCATTAATACGAGTTACTATGTAGGGATTCTTTCTGGTCTCTTCAGTTATATTAACGTTAGCGGCTGTGCCTGTTGATTGTATTCTATACTCTTTTAAGTCTGCCATGCTAGACTCCTAGAAATCTTTTTAGATTGGATTCCTTGGGGATATAAATTTTTGTGCCAGGAACAAAATCATAGATTGGATCCTTGATTACTTCCATGTTTCTCTGCACGAATACCCACCACAATTTTGCATCACCATACAAGTCATATGCCAACAAGTCAGGGCGTCTATTATACTGACTTTCTATGGTATATAAAAAATCGTCCTTCTGTGCAGGAACGGGCCTAATGCTTAACAGCTCAAGATACAGATTGTTCTGCTTGGTTGCCGAGTATGGAGATGATTGCTTATACACTGCCATGATTATAAGTATCCCTTCTTGCTAGGCGTCTGCAGATTGCCCTTGGCGTAATCTGTTAAACTAAACTGCCTTAGGTTTCTTCTGTTGTATACTGGCTGCACGGTTACATTGATTGAACTTGAAATAGGAACCCACGTCTTGGTTCCAAAGGCATCGCAGCGAATGTAGTTCACGTCACTGCCCAAGTCAACGCTAAAGGATTTTACAACGACTGGAACATTGTCAAACACGCTTGCTCCATAACCGTTTAGACTGCACACTGGAGGTGGTGCTCCAACATTTGCACCCTTACCAAAGAACATTTTGGTCATTGTCTTAAAGAACGTTGTTGCTGCGATCCAATATGCTGCCTGGTCCGCGGTCTCTGCCACAAACTTTCCTGAAATCTGTATCTCATCTATCTGTGAATTCTTGTAAGCCTGGAAAGGATAGTTGTTATGCACGGGATCAAGTTGCGTGTAGTTTGCCTTGGTTGAAAAAGTAATTTCAGGCAAGATGGGAAATACCACACCTGCTGATTTTTCCAATAGTTCAAACATTAGGTTTGGTTTGAATATGCTCCAATCGCAGGCAATTCTTACTCTCCAGTCCTCTCCATTCTTGGGCAATACCTGTATGCCCTCACCTGATGATTGAAACAGTTCTCCGTTCTTGGGTAGATTTGCTCCTCTCTTGAGACTGAGAAAATCATTTAATTCTCCTGCCGCGGTTGAAATCATGCTTGCAATGTTGCTGGCTCCTCCTGCTAGGTTTCCTCCCGTGAGCTTGCTTGCGAGAGCACCAATTTCCTTGCCCGCGCCTGCGGCTGCTCCAAGCAAGCCTTCTGCTGCACCACCTATGGCATTACCAAAACTTCCTATGCTGCTAGTGAGTGAACCAATTGCGTTGCTACCAACTCCATTGCTTACCGTGTCAGCAATGTTGCCCATGCCCGTGTTTATTTGATCGTTGAACGTGGCACCCGCGGCCGCTGCCTGGTTAAATCCGCTGGTAAATCCTGCACCAAGTTTGTCCATCTTGGCATCCAACCTTGCCTTTTCAAACTGGTTTCCGATAGCAGGTGCTGCGGCTTCCGCAGCCTCTAGAGCGGCAGAAACTTCGCTGTCTACCTTCTGAACTAATTGTCCTAGTGGATTCGGTGATAAACTCATTTTGGTAATATTTCCTTATCTTTACTCTATTTATTTCTATCATTATGTGCTATTATAATAAATATTAGGAGAACATTCACAATTATGCAAAAAATTAAATATCTAACAAACAAAGACCTATTGGCAGAAATACACCGCAGTAAAAACACATTTTGCTCCTATGTTGACCCTGAATATCATCAATATGACGTTATACTGCCAAGTCTTGAAAAAATTAACATAAGAACTATCGCAGAAGCAAAAAGGAATCGTGCTTCAAGATTGGCTAAACAAGCACACGAAGCAGCAGTTGAGGCGGCTGGCAAGAAGATTCCCGCAAAGCAGTTTGAAATTGATTATCGCAAGATGGAAAAAACGGATCTAATCTTCCGCATCATGACATTTGAACACATTCCAGAGGATCTTACACGCAAGAAAACAAAGAAAAGCACTGCTGACAGTCACGTAAAAGTTAACTTTCCACCATTCCAGCATTGGAAGTTTGATGAAAAGGGTAACCTAATCTGCGTGGGCAAGAGCCACTGGGAAGGTGGAATGGAAAACGGACAGTTCAATCCAAAGGTTGGCAAAGCAACTAACAAACTTGCACTGATGTGGATGAAACTGTGCGACAGATACGCAACACGTGGTAACGTTAGAGGCTATACCTACAATGATGAGATGAAGGGGCAGGCCATACTACAGTTGGCACAAATTGGATTGCAGTTTGATGAGTCAAAATCACAGAATCCATTTGCATACTATACCGCAGCAGTAACCAATTCATTCGTTAGAATTATCAACATCGAAAAGCGTAACCAAAACATTCGTGACGACATATTGGAAATGAATGGTATGAATCCAAGTTGGACACGCCAAAATGCGGACAGGGACAACGGAGACGTGGTTCCAAGAGGCGAAAAGAAAAAATCTTGACTTTTGTCACGGAATCCATTACAATATAGTAAGGAGTAAAGAATGCCGTTATTTAAGAAAGCAGCCTGCTTCACTGACATCCACTTTGGTATGAAGAGTGGCAGCAGGGCACACAACATAGATTGTGAAGAATTTGTTAAATGGTTTTGCGAGGAAGCAAAAGCCGCTGGTGCTGAGACCTGTATCTTCTTAGGAGATTGGCACCATAACCGTGCGACCACAGACGTCAGCACGATGAACTACACAGTTTCAAATCTAGAAAGACTAAACGATACGTTTGAGAAAACCTACTTCATGGTTGGTAACCACGATTTGTTCTACAAGGACAAGCGTGAGATTAACAGCATAGAGTTTATGCGACTGTTTCCTAATATTGTTCCCATCACTGAACTGTTCACCGAAGGCGATGTTACACTTTTGCCGTGGTTAGTGGGAGAAGAATGGAAGACAGTTAAGGATATAAAATCAAGATATGTATTTGGACACTTTGAACTGCCATACTTCAAGATGAATGCAATGGTAGAGATGCCAGACCACGGTGAGCTGCAACCAG
>JGI10211J34971_10000874_pt1 | contig 25146 bp, 33 predicted proteins | sample Etolagsediment_FD_34971 | JGI IMG/M metagenome (IMG submission 34971)
ACATCTATCGCGAAGTCACATGGGCACGCTTCGATGGCATCAACAAGATCGACAAGTATCTCGTCGGACGCCTCGAAGACCCAACCGACATCGAGGTCTTTCGCACCGAATGGGACATCAAAAACGAGATCCGCGTCCAGGGATACGAGCATGTCGACACCTTCGACACCGGACCCTTTCTCCCAGTCCCAGCGGACATCGAAGAGCCCATTTTGGACACCGAAGTGCGTGTTCAGGACAGACAAAAATCACAACACCTGGTGCTCGTCCCCTTCATGGAGACCGAGTTCTACCGCGGAAAAAAGTAGCACCAACACACCGAATCCTCAGGAGGAATCATGGCAAAGATCGAACACGGACCCGCAAGCAGCATCGACCTCGAGTTCGAGGGCCACACCACACTGGAGCTGGACGAGGTCTGGCCCGACGGCGACGCACCGGAGAATCCGACCGCCGCCGACGTCGTCGCCAGGATCAAGAGCGATTGCCACTCGCTCAGCGACCTGCTCCACGACTGGAGCATCGAAGAGTTCGTCGAGTGCTTCGTCAGCGTCGGCGACGACTCCAAAAAGGTCGATTTTTAGGAGGCGTCCGTTGATCTACTGCCAGCACTGCATCGACAACCCAGCCGTCTGCACCCGCAAAGTCCTGACCATGCGGGGCATGAGGAGGCACTGGCTTTGCGCCGAGTGCGCCAAGAGCATCTCGCCGACGACGAAAAAGCTCGATCCAAACCGCATAGAATCAGGGAATCACTGCAGCACTGGCACCATTGGCCGACCACTGACCCAAGACGAAAAAGAACGAATGAGCGCTCGCGTCAGCCTCGATCATACTTCGATGATGCTGACGCTCGATTGGACACGACCACCTCGATAAAAGGACTTCACACATGAGCACCGCAGAAGAAATCAAACGCTCTCGACCAAAGATCGGGCGCAGCCACCACCAGGCATCTTCGGGAGCGATCCCCATTGAGAAGTGGGGCCGCGACCACTGGACCACGCTGCTCTATATCGAGCACTGCTGTGTCGATAGTGGGGGCGAGCCCAACTTCGACAAGCTGCGCTGCGACACAGACCGGCATCCCTTCTACGCCGGTCGCTACGCCCGGCACGTAGGCACAGCTGGCCTGAAAAAATACCCGACGCGACTCAAGGGCGGCGAAGAGCGGGAAGACCACGACGACTGGGACTGCATCGAGGATATGGTCCACGCTGGCGTCGTACTCTGGGTCGGGACCGGCGCTTTCCCGGTGTTCGAGCTGACCGAATACGGCCGCCAGCTGGGCGCCGCGCTGCGCCAGCACTACAGCCACGACCGCAACCCAAACACATTCGAGCCACCGCCTCCCCCCGACATCACACCGGAACCTGACCCGACGCTCGACGCGTTTCCGCACATCAAGGACCTGGTGGAGGACTGAACGATGAAATATCAAATGGTAGCGCTCGTCACGTTCGAGATCGAGACCAGCAACGACGATGACGACTACGACGAACTCGAAGATAAAAAGGCCGAGGCCGAAGAAAAGCTGAGCCGCATCGGCATGTCGCTCGCGTCCTTTGAGAGCGAAGAGCCCATCGGCTGATCGGAGTTGTAGCAGTCAACAACCACCGGCTAAAAGGCGGTGGTGTCCGTCAGAATGTGGAGAGACCATGAAAGAACACATCCATATCACCCCCGAGCCCGTCGAGCGCCACAAGGAAACAATCTTTGTGGAATCGGCCCCGTGGTGGAAAAGCATCGTCCGCACGACGTTCTCGCTTCCGCCCTTCAGGCCAGAGCTGCGCGTCACCATCACTCACAGTCTCTTCAAGAACAGCGACGACGAACACGAGCCTGACCCAGAGGTCTACATCCTCCATTCCAATCAGAGCGCACGGCTCGTCGTGGCGACGCTCCGCAAAGCCGCAGACATGATAGAAACCTACATCGAACGATTGCCAGAAAAGGAAGCGTGACATGCAGGAAGAGAAAACAGTCGCCGACGAGATGGCGGCGGAAAACGAGAAGATCGCAGAGGCCATCGCGGTCCAGGCTGCAGAAGAGGCGACGCCCGAGGTCGAGACCGCTGAAGAGCCCACCATCGACAACATCGAACAGTTCCTCACAGACGAGGGTCAGTGGCTCGAAGGCCAGATCCAGGCCGACACCGGCGCGTACCAAAACTGTCCGATCTGCTCCCTGATGCCCGACATCTTCAAGACGCTCGCTGGAGCGCTCAAAGACACCCTCGAGAACCTCGACAACCTGCGCGACAGCGACGTCGTGGTCGACGATGCTGTGCTCCTGGCGATGCTCCAGCGCGACCGGGCCTGGTACCTGCTCTCGAAGCAGATCGCAGTGAAGCTCCATGAGGAGGGCCACGCCCCCCGCAACATCATCAATGCCCACCCCGAGCTGCACAGCCTGGGAACAGCCAAGAAGCGGCGAGCAACCGCCTCGAAAAAGAAGAGCAAGCGCAAAGCAACTCGAGCTGCACGACGAAACAATCGGTGACCCTAAACTCTGACAACTGGCTGTCTGAACTGGCAGCACTTTCGCAACAACGAAAAGGAAGAAAAGTTATGACCATTCATGGGCTCCAGACCAGAGCGGCCGTCCTGGGACACGTCAAGATCGGTGGCAGGAAGAAAATCAAAAAGAGCGGGAGAACGATCACCATCCCCGTCAAATTCGACGAGTTCGTCGTGACCACGAACGAGCAGGACGAGCTGGGCTACATCAGGGACGACGTGCTCACGCGCAAGCTCTTCGATGAACAGCACGCGCTGCTCAAAGATGAGAACAGCGAGCACATCTACAAGGAGCGCGTCACCGGAGACGGCGAAGTCGTCCGAGACTACGTCAAGACCATCCAGCACGTCTCAGACAAGGAGCTGGACGAGAGAAACCTCAAGCTACGACGAATGCTCGTAGCGCTGCCCTTCGACGAGATCGACCAGAACCTCGTCACATCCCTCTCGGTCTACGACCGAGAGGGATGCCGGTGTCGCGGCGACGGCCAGGCGGCAGAGTGGGTGGATCCGCGCAGCGGCGAGGTCACCAAGATCGCATGCCCCTGCAACATGCTGATGGTCCGCCTCTCCGACGACGACGATCCAGACGACCGCCATGACCACGAGTTCAAGTCTCGGGGGATGGTCCCGAGTCAGGAAAACGGCTTTTACTGCAAGGCCAACGGCGTGCTTCGACTCAAGATCGCCGTCGCCAAGACACTGGGCGGCGTCCACCTGTTCCGCACAACCAGCATGAACTCCATCCGGCAGCTGATGAGCGCTATGCAGGAGGTGTCACAAATCACAGGAGGGGTGCTCTCGGGCATCCCCCTGGTCTTCGAGGTGGACAAAAAGAAGGTTCGCCCCTTCTACGACAAGCCGCCCATGGATGCCTACGTCGTCAACCTGACCTACAAGGCCTCGGCACTCGAATTCCTCAAGTCGGCCATCGAGCAAGCCGCGCTGCGCGAAAAGATGAAGCGACAGCTGGCCACTGCCGAAATCGCCGCTCTCCCAGCCCCAGGGTTCGAGAATCCTCACGACCAAGTCGCCATCGCAGAGGAGTATTACTCCAAGTCTCAGCCCGAGGAATACATCGACGCCCCAGCAGAAGAGACATCCCTCCAAAAGATGCCTCCTCGCGAAGACGCGGCACCGCCGCCGTCTGATGATGACGCTCCCGATGCGCAAAAGAAGGACTCGGCGAAGGGGGAGAACAGCAAGAAGGACTCGAAGCCTAAAAACACTTCCAAGGCCACACCCAAGGGCGACGACACGACCAAGGCCGACAGCGACCCTCAGGAGCCCTCAGATGCCCAGAAGCCGAAGGATGAGCCCATGGCAGCGCAAGACTCTGCAGCGCCTCAGGAGGCGACTGAGCCGGCTCAGGAAGAAGAAAAAAGTCCTACGCCGGATACTGAACCTCAGCAAGGGCGCTTGCTTAACGAGCAACCCGCTAACGGAGGCGACAAAGCTGCGCCAGCAGAGGCCGTGGGCAGTGAAGCGGATACAGGTGGTGGAAAAGCAACTCCTCAGGACACAGCAGAGCCTGGAAAGAGCGACGAGGACAGCGCGTTTCCCGAGGTGATTCTCGACAAGCCCGACAAAGGCGATACCCACCCAGCATCCAAAGAGCTGCGCAAGAAGTTCTTCAACACGGCACGCAACAATGGCTTCAAGGACGCCGCGATCCGAAGCTGGATCGATGAACTGTGGGAGGCGAAAACTTCCGCGGCTCTGCGCACCTGGCAGGTCGAGGCAATGCTGGACTCGCTCGAGTAGAATGAGGACCCCATGGCTGGAAAAGCAATGCACAAAAGCATCTACATTCCTCCAGAGCTGGGGGCCAAGCTCGAAGCCCATAAAGAGGCGGGGTACGACATCAACTTCTCCCGCGTCTGCAGGACCGCCATCGAGAAGGCTCTCGATGAAACTGATGAGGATGGCGTAAACGTCGGAACCGTCTTGCGCGAACTGCGGCAGCAGGAGGAGGAGATTCGACAACTGAAGGCCGTCTTGCAGGGGCTCGTCCGTCATGCGGCGGGCTACTGCGGGATGACCGTCTTGTCCGAGAAGGACGAGGCCGCCTTCAAAGATGTCTTCGAGAACGGCGTGGAATCCTTCATCTACCAGACAAAAAAGTCTGCGGTGGAGGAACACAAAAAAGCTCAGCAACGCAAACGAAAGAGGAAAAAGTGCAAGAAACCAACGAAGCGGTCTGCTGGCAAAGCAGCTCGCCTGACCGTCGAGGTGAACGAAACAATCGAGACCAGACCAGCAACGCTGCACACCGGTGAGGCTCGGGTCGAGACCATCGACTTGCCTCCTCCTCCGAAGGAGAAACCGGTAACTCTCCAGCCGCTCTGCGCCATCTGCAACGAACGCAACGGTGACGTCCCCTGCGAAGCGGAGGACTGCAGCAACACCATCTGCTGGTACTGCTGGGGCGAGCTGGACGACAGCAGCCAGCCCAAACTCTGCACCAGCTGCCAGAAAAAGCAGCAGTAACCATGGGGCGCCGACTGAAAACCATCTGCAAGTACATCAACGAGCATGTTGCTGGCCTGACGGCCCGGACCGAGAAAGGGTACTGCGACACCGACCGCAAGATCGGTCGCCTCCGGTGGCCCGGCAAGGGGCGCTGGGGCACCCGGCTGATCGTCATGGACGACAAAGGCAACATCGTCTGCAATCACAACTCGGCCGAGACATATCGGTGCAACCAGGAGGTCGAGGACTGGCTGACCGACTGGGAGAAAGGAGAGCGAAGGATACGATGACGCACAAACCGCCAGACACGATCACGCTGCTCGGGGTCGAGTGCAAGTACGAACCAAAAAACTCCAGTGAGAAAGAGGGCCAACGGTTCATCTCCAACTACAGCGGAGAACGGGGAGCACTCCACATCGGGGCCTGCTACTCGCAGGGCAACACGTTTGATCACTGGGCTGCCCCGCACCGCTATACCTGGTGCGGGATGATATCGATCCACCTGCACAACCATCCAGTTCTCTGGGAAAACCTCGGGCGTCACAACGAAGGCTTCGCCACAGTCGGGGAACTCGAGGCGAAGCTGCGCGAGGTCGTCGCGGACATCCGAGGAGAGCTGGCCTACTTGGGAGGAGCCATGACCGAATCAGAGCTGCGAGAGCTGTTCGAGAAGCACGACGACGAGTACATCAAATTCGAGCGCGTCGAGAACAAGCGGAGCAATCGACCCGACCTCCACGCTTTTCTGCTGCTCGACGAGCTGTTCCCGGCCGACAGCGACAGCGACATCATCTGCGCAGCCGAGCACGACGAAATCTATCTCGACATCACCGTCGAGCAGCTCGCCGGCAAGGTCACCGAGGCCGAGGTCATCGAGCTGACCCGCTGCGGCGTGCGCTGCGGCGAGGAGCGCCTGGAGATGTTCGTCTAGGAGACAGCATGACCGACCTGACCAAGAAAGAGCGTCGCGAGCGGAGGATCGTCACCGTCACCGAGGTGGAAATCTTCCGCTGCACGCTCTACGGAGCACCGTTCGAGAACTGCGAGTGCGGGCATGGAAAGCGCGGCTCACCCTCCTCCCCGTGCCCGGCTTGCGGGCGTCCTCACGACAGCGTGTACACGAAACCGACAACGACCGAAGAAAGCGAGGAAGACGATGCCTGACGAGAACAAACTCAAGGTCTTCGAGCAGACCGGGATGACCATCTTCAAGTCCTGCATCCTGTGCCGCTACGGAGAGATCCCTAACAGCGCTTGGGGCTACTGCAAGCACCCCGACCACTTCTACACCCACGGCAAGCACGGACGCGTCCCCGGCGTGAGCCATGCCTCGATGGGCTGCAACGATTTCGAGTTCATGAACGAGCACTCCCGGGAGATGGTCGAGCTAGGGCCGTACCTCAGGCTGCTGCCGCTGCAGGACGATGTGGTCGAGGTCGTGGGCGGTGTCGAGGAGGACGATGGGCCGGACTGCCCGCAGTGCGCTTCGGCCGATCACCCGTGCTCGTTCCACATGCCGGGAGGTGCTGGGGACACCACCGGCTGGCTCACCGACAGCGCCGTGGCCGACGCGCACGCCGACGACGAGGAGTAGGCGATGACACCCAACGATGAGCTGGAGCTGGTCGGGGGCCACATCGACACGCTGGACAGCGACCTCCTGTTTTCCGACTTCAGCATCGCCAAGGAGATGCCTGCTCCGCTCGAGGTCGTGCGCCGGGTCATCAAGCAGTTGGTCGAAGCTGGCAAGATCGAACGCGAGGGGCTCTCTCATCGAGCCCCTCGCGACCTGTACCGCCGAGTCGCTCGCATCCGAAAGCTGGTGACCTGCCCCGACTGCAACGGCACCAAGCACTATCCGGGCTCGGTCGTGGCGGCCTGCTCGACTTGCGACAGCACCGGAAAGGTGGAGGATTGGTCATGAAAGAGTATTGCGGCTCCTGCGGGAAAGACGTCACCGACGACCAGGAGCATGACTCACAGAAGTGCTGGGATGAGAACAAGCCGTGTCCAGGCTGCGGCGGTCTTCACGGCTACGACTGGGACTCCGACCCACTCAAAAAGATCTGCAAGGGCTGCGGCCTCGCACGGGACAAGGTGTGACGATGCCCAACTGCGGACACGACCACAACGACGGCTGGAACGATACGATCTGCGACGAGTGCGGCTGCCGGCTGGTCTACTTCAACGACGAAGAGGAGCTGGCTGCAGCCAAGCAGGAGTATGAGCTGATCATGCGCGAATGGCTGCTCGAGCAGTGGCGGAAGCAGTGGAGGGAGAGCCGTGGAGATCGTTGATGCGCTGACTTGGGTCGGACTGGTCGCCGTCGTGCTCGTACTGCTCGGCGGCGCCGTCTGGGCCGTGGTCGCCCCGGTCGAACACGACGACCCGTGATCACCCCAGGCTGATGACCACCTCGTAGACCCGCTCTCCCGGAAAGTAGCCCAGCATCTCACTCTCAGGAAGTACCCGCTCGTGAAGAATCTCGATACCGCGGCGACGGAACGCTGCCTCCTGTCGACGGAAGCTCTTGTACGAGGTGTGCTCCCGCAAGTTCGCGTAGACCTGCCGAAACCCCTCATCCCCCAGCGCGTCCCATATCAGGTGCCAGTCGACCGGACCACTTCTCGGAACCTTCGCAAAGTCCGCGAAGATCGCCAGCTGCGGCTGCTTGATGGCTCGGAAGAACAGCGCGAACCAGCCTTCGCCATCACTGACGACGATCAGGTTCTCACTCCCCCTGAGATCGAACACATCCACGACATCGTCCCAACTCTCGACGCTCTGGAGGATGCGCAGCTCACTGGGAAAGGCGAGCCGCTCGATGTGCTTCACGTCATCGAGAGCGATGTCGGCCCCATAGAACGTGTTGGCGATCAGCATCGAGCAATCCTATCACGACGCCCTCGTGCTATCATCTCCATGCAAAAGATCGTTTGCACCACTTTCTCAGCATCCTGAGGACACACCATGGGGCTTTCAGGAAAAGACAAGAAGATCATCACCGGCACGGAGGCTTTCTGGGAGGCCATCGAGACAGGCAGCGTCGACCCGGAGAGCGCCAACGACCTGCTCTTCGAGTACGTTGGCAAACCAGAAGACCACGCCGAGGACTATCGAAGGCGCTGGGAGATGTTGATCATCAGTACAGTCGCAAACAAGGCGAGTCAGCTGTTCGACACCTTTCCGGTTGTCATCGGAGACTACAGCAGCTCCGCCACGAGACCTTGGCAAAAATATTCCGGGGCAGGCCAGTATGTCTGGTTGGACCACCAGCGACCAGCCCGCAGACCACGCCCTCCTCATCGCATCGAAGACAGCCAGCTCATCCAACTTGCGAACACCTATATGGGAGTTGCAGCGTCCACTGACGAGATCATTCTCATCCCGGTCATCGCCGACTATGAAGGTCGTAGCGTCTTCGAGATAGCGATGCTCGTTGTCTTTCCAGCGTGCGGCGCCTACGCCTTTCGGAGACGGGCCAACGTCAGCGGAAAATATGATCGCGGACGCTTCAGGCGCATGATCGAGGAGCACGAATCTTTCGAGGGAATATCGTTCAAGGACGACGATTGGAGCCCCGAGGCCGAACAGGCCTGGATCGCCCTGGGAGGCAACCAGGATCCGCTTCCAGGGTGGATCTACAAAACCATCCTGGGGCACCCTGTGCTTCACGATTGGTACGAGAACGATGCTCTCACCGAATGCTCATGCGAGGCGATGGCACTCATCGAGTATTTTGCGGGAGCTTTCTACGACCAACGACAGCGGGCACCACGGGGCTAATCAGCGCTATCGCTGACGCTGACCGACGAGCACTTCCGCAAGCTTTCAGCCAACAGCTCGTCCAGCTCTCCCTGAATGATAGCCTTGATCCGCTCGCTCGGTGTGTCTCGGATCGCTCGCTGCAGCTTCACAGTCTCTCCCATACCCGTCGAAACCAAATCAGCCCCAGGAAAACCAAAACTGCGGGTCTTTCTCCCGCCGTTGACATGATCGCCTCCTGTGTACGACGATCCAACGTTGCATATGCTATGTTAGACCATCACGCGACGCTGTGTCAACGAAATTCGGGAGACGCTGCCTCCCAAATTCGGGAAGCGGCCTCAGTGGGGTTCAGGAAGTGTTGGGCGGCCCAGTGCCGCCACCACCTCCACCAGGTGGGTCCTTTCCAGCCTGCTGCAGCAACGCCAGCAGCTCCAAGGCATCGTTGGTGTAGATGCCGTCAGGATCGACCGGCTTTGCAGCCTCGTGGTTCAACTGCTCGTCATCTGGTTCTGGCGGCGAACTAGCATCCTGCTTTTCCGCCTCATCCTCTGGATACTCTTCATCATCATCGACGCCAGGCTCACGCGTCCCCAGACGTAACGCCTCAAAGAAGGCCACTGCGCCCTTTGGGTCGCCCCAGATGCGAACCTGCTTGCCACGGTAGGCAACTCGTTGCACAGGGAGCTTGAGGAACTCCCCAAAGAGGGTGTTCCGAGCCGCCTTGTAGTTGTAACTCCCGATAAACCTCTGCATCCTGAAGAGAAGTTCGTTGTACAGAAACGGAAGCTCAAAGTTGGATTCGATGCCGCCAGCATCAAACCACTCGATGAGCGCCTCGGCGTCGTAGATGAACGCGCTCATCGTATCGGTCCAGAAACCAAACCGCTTCCACAGCGTGTTCATGCCCTTGGCGATGCCCTGAGCATCGAAGTCCGGCCCGTAGTGCAGCTTCCGAACCGCACCAGGCATCTCGTAGTGGATAGGCAGCTTCATCTTGCTCAGGATCATAATATCCTGAGGATCTTCACGGGGTTTGGCAGGCCTGAGTCGGAAAAGCCCCTGCATCAGCTCGTTCTCCTGCCGGGAGGTCTTGAGCTTCTGCATGCGTTCGTCTTTGTAGGAGTAGGGGCCGTCGGTGGAGTAATCGATTACCGGCTCACCCGCAAACATCGCGTTGGCGAAGTGCTGGTCGGCGACGATGTTCGAGAAAGGGGAGCCGAAGATGACCAAGGCGTCGAAGTCACCGTAACTGTCGTCGCCTCGGTCCATCCAGAACCATTTTACGACATAGGTGATGTCATAGTTGCCCTTGTCGATGATCTCCTCGAGCCACTCTGCGTACCGTTTCTGCGTGTAGATGAGGACCTTCTTACCCTTGTACTTTCGCAGAATTGGAACGATGTACTCATAGAACAGGGCGCGGCGGTGCTCGTTGTCATCCATCACCGCCCGACTGGTCCGAATCGGGTAGTGGTTGACGGTAACGTTCTTTCGGATCATGCACTTGATCTCTTCGACCTTCACCTCGCGATTACAGACTCGCTCGTACAGCTCTTTGTCACCATATGCATCCAGTAAGACCAACGGCCCCGCATAGCTCATCCTGCGGACATGGTCCCAGTAAAAACCCCATTGTTCCCCTGGCATCTTGCGCAGGCTAACCTTGTAGGCCGTCTCCTCGCCTTGCTTGGCATCGTTGACGATGCGCTGGACCTCCTCGGCCAGCTCTGGCTCCTTGTGATGCGGCAGGCGCTGGAAACGCCAGTCGGGCATGTCGACGAACTCGCCCTTTTCAACACCCGTCAACGACAGCGCGGCATTCTCGATCACCGCGTCGAGGTTATAGCCAAGCTCACTAGCCGCCTTCTGCAGCACTTTCCACAGCCCAACGCCGAAAAGCGTCGTTGCACCGTACTCCTGGCTCTTGCTCAGAACCTTGTGCAGCTCCTTCTCGTCATCTGAAAGAGCCTTGAACTTGTTGGTCCACACCGCGTAGTCCGTCAGCGCCTGGAATCGCTTCGCCACATTCACTGCCTGTGCGAGCAGCTTTCGGAAAATGACGAGCGCGTCCCCATCGATCTTCCGACCCAGTTCGAACTCGTCCCAGGTGTATATCTCCCGAAGCGCCGTGATCGGGTCCTCATCGATCAGTAAGAATTCTGGTTTGAGGATCTCCGAGGATGTAACGACACAGGATGTCATGTGGTGCGTCGTGATAACGATAGGAGCCCAGTTCCCGTCGCCAAAGGGGACGAAACCGGCAGCGCGGTAGAGGTCTCGGAAATACTCGCAAGCGCCGGATTGTCCTGTTTTCTCTCCGGTATGAGGATCTTTGTAGAGCGGCCAATAGGGGCACCGGGCACAGACATGGTGCTGCGTTGGATAGCCCTTTTCCCTGGCCAGGCACACCTTGTCGAACTTGTGGCAGTTGGGCTCGACCTGAATCTCCGTGAGCGTTCCGTTGTCTTCGTAGCGCCTGCGGACGTAGCCGTTGTGACGACCCTCGAGCATGATGACGCGATGACCCAAGCCGAAAAAGCCACCCTTCAGGCGGTCGTAGGCCTGCCAGGCCATGTTGCGGGTCGACACCGAAAAGAACGGCATCTTGCCTGTCTTGGCCAGTGCGCTCAGCATGTGAAGACCGGCCTCTGTCTTGCCGATGCCGGGGGTGCTCTTGATCAGATAGGCGATCGCTTCGTCGACGTTCATGAGAGACATCAGCCTCTCGTCGACCTTGTTTGATGCTTCGTAGAAGTCGTCGTAAAGATTCTCGATCTTCGGAGGCTTGAACTTCTTGTAGATGGTCGGAAGGTTCTCGGCTGGGTTATCCTTGACAATCTCATCAAGGATGTCTTGACCGAAGCCATTCGAATCCTGAGGATTCTTCGGCTTAGAGCTATTTGAGCCCTTGGCGGCCACGCCGACCTCCCAAACTTACACCTGCTACGCGGCGTCCTCGACAAACACCGGGATCGTTGCAGGCGTCCGCGGCCCCCTGCCCCAGCTATCTCTGAACTTTGTGCATACCCCGTCACGGCCTAGCTTTGGACAGCGCCAGCCATAGCTCGCGAGCGTGTCGCAAGTCACCGGTGCTTTCATCGTGCTCAGAATGTTGTCGTACTTTTTGTCGGCTTTGACAGCGTCGTACTTCTCTCCGTCGACGCTCGAGAGGCTGTGAAAGAAGCGGCGACCACCATGGCCATCAAAGCGAGTGAGCACTGTCGCGAGGACAAACCACTCGTTGTAGTCAAGGCCGCCACCAGCGGCGTGGATCATGAATTCGCAGTTGTTGACGATGTAGTAGAGGTCCCGAACGCTAGGCTGACGCAGCCCCGAGCGACGAGGAGCCGATCCACGTTTTCCATTCGGTGCGGGAGGACCGCCCCGCTTTCGAGCCTTGCGCTGGCTCTCAGGACCGGTCTGCATCAGTTTTTCTTTACCTAGGCTGACGAACGTGTCGTAGATGTCTAGTCTCGTGACGCGATCGTACAGCTCGAGCGTATCCCACGTCTGGTCACCCAGCGGAATCGGAGAAAAGTCGTTGTCGAGCAACAGCGTTCCACCGCGCTCCTCGGCAGCAACCTTGTGCAGCGGCATCGCGATCTGATTCCCAATCGCCCGGGGGTCGCGCAGGTCTAGTTCATCCTGTGTCGGGAACAACCTGTCGAACGCGCCACCGTCGTTGATACTGCGAATGCCGTTCATCTCGATGAAGGCGTTCATCAGATTTCGAGCGATCCACGACTCGATGTATTCCTGAAAGATCAACCTGACATGAACGCCGTTTCCGCTCTGGCTCGTGTTGCACAGCGTCTCGATGCCAAAGCTCTGCAGCGAGTCGGAAAGAATCTTTGACTCCTCGAAGGCGTTATCGTTCTTGCCATCGAAGTCGGCCGCGACCCAGCGTGTCGTTCCGTTGAGCAGAATCGGATAGGCGCCGAGCATGACCTTGCCGTGCATATGACGCGCAATCATGCTGTCTGTCAGATCGTGGGTCGGTCGTCGCCTCGGTCTGTAGCCACCCCCGGCTACTCGAAAGGCGTAGACATCCTCACGGCCACAGAAGAAGTAACGGAAATAGCATAGTTTCTGAGCTGGATGCATCTCACCGCTACCTCGCCTTGGAGAGCCGGACCTTGATGGCCTTGACGCATGTTTCGTCTCGCTCTACCAAAGTGAAGTTGCGTTTGAGCTGTGTGCAGACGACGCCTGTTGTCCCCGTGCCTGCGAAGTTGTCGAGCACGAGGTCACCTGGATTTGTGATGCGCTCGACGACCCACGACACGACGTAATCCGGCAGCTGCCCAAGATGCTTGAGTCCGCCGCGACCGAGGGCGTTAGATCCCTCGATGAAATTGTGCATCCGCTTGATGCCGAGCCATTTGAAGGCGGTGCGGTTGTCCTCAGACATGCAGGCCGTGACGATGTAGCGCATCGAGTCGAGAAACTGAGCCTTGCTGGCGTTCGAGTTCGGGTTCGTCCAATGCCAGGCCACTGTCGCAACCTGACAAAAACCATTAGAAATCAGGGCTTCTCTCATAAATGAGACGTAGCGCTCATCGCAGAACACGGCGATGTTTCCACCTGTCTTCAGGACTCGCGCCCACTCGTGCGCCCAGCCCGAAAGCTCGTCGAGCAGCAGGTCGGACTGCCACCCCTCGAAGACGTCGCAAATCTCCAGGTCATCGTGAACCATCGCGCCGTAGCCTGTTGGAATGTCGTAAGGAGGCTCCGTTATGATGTGGTCGATTGACTCATTTGGGATATCGGCGATGTTGTCTTGGTGACGAATATCAGCGTCGCCGACGTCGAGTTCCTCGGCGGCCTCGCTGATTTTGTCCTCTTTCTTGTCTCGCTGCAGCTTGAGCGCTGCGCTGTTGATGGACATCTGTTTGGTGAAGACGGCCTGGACCAACTCGTCCTGCTGCCAATCAGCACCCAACCGGTCTTTCGCCGCCTTGATAATGCTCGCAGCGCGGTTGACCTTTGTTTTTGGCTGTCCCAGCGCTTGTCCTACCACCTCGTCTGTGCGGCGACCCTTAGTTTTTTTCGTCCTCTTGGCGACAAAGCTGCTGCCGCCCTCTTCAGCTTCTTTCCTTGCCTTCTCATACTCTTTTTTCTTCTCGACGCCGGCTTTTCGACCCTGTTCCTGCAGCAAGAGGCTACGAGCTTGCTCGATGCTCCAAATCGCCTCCACCTCGAGCATCACCTGACGCTCATTCTTCTTGCGGTAGGCGTTGAACATAACGATGGCTTCCAGCTCATCCTGGGCGTCTTCGAAATCACGCCAGATGACTGGAACCACCGGGAACTGGAACAGGAGCGCCGCCTTGTGGCGGCGGCGGCCCGAGATGACAGTGCGAGTCAGACGATTGCAGACCAGTGGCTCACGGATGCCCTTGTCCTGGATATCCCGGAGCAGGTCCTTGTCGGGCTCGTCTGCATAGATGGCTTCATTGCGAGGATGGGGCTTCAGCTCAGTCGGGTCGACGAGTTCGACCACTTCTTTTTTCTGCAGCCCGCGCAGTCGATCACGCTCGGCTTCGGCGGCCGGCTTGACTATCCTTCTGTGCTTTTTGCTTTTCTTTTCATTACTTTGCTCGTCTTCTTGTCGACCAATGACCGCGCCCATCGCAGAACCCCCGAAACTCTATTCACCCAAAAAAAAGCACATAGAGCCCTCGAACCCCAACCGCCAAGATGGCGACGATGGGAAAATTTCAAACCCCAACAAAAAACCGGAGGCTGTCGTTGAGAACTGGAAACGCTCCACCTTAGCGGTGGGTCCCAGGGCTCTATGTCTATGCTACTTTTACGTTTCCGCTGACATCCTCCGATTTGCAGCTAGATTAAAACTTTCCCATGCCCTCTTAAAGTGCCCCGGCTGTGGTCGAATCGTCAACCGAAAAGTTCGAATAGCCGACACGATTGGTACCAACTCGGCGTTAATCCTGTCAAAAAAAAATCAGACCCTACAGATCCCAATTGTCGTCAGGATTTCTCCACATGCTATCATCGGGGCAGCCAGTGAGGTTTACTTCGGTAAGACACTAAGGATAAAGGAGACTTGCGATGAGTGTAGGACAAATTATCGGCGTTGTGGGAGTGACAGGCAGCGCCGCTACGGCTCTGATCACCAGTCTGATGCGCCACCGCGCCAGGGACATCGAAAACGGCACGTTCGTGGCCCAAAGCCTGGGAGCCCAAAACATTCCAGATGTTTGGGCGAGCCACATTGTCAGTCAGGGGCGTTTTCAACGAGGGTGGGGGCCTCGCGTCACGAGCGATGGCAGAAACCGACCACATGGCGCCGTCGATATCTGCGGGCCGCAAGGCTCCATCGTTCACGCCCTGCGCTCGGGGCTCGTTGAGCATTCCGGGCAGCTCAACGGATACGGAGAAGCGATACTTCTACGTCACGCAGACGGATCCACATCATTTTACGGACACCTCAACGAACGAGGAGTTCAAAAAGGGGCGCTCGTCCAAGGCGGTAGCCCGATCGCTATCATGGGGCGGACCTCGAACTCCGGACAAAAGCCAGCAGCGGCGCAAAACCAAGGCTCTGTCTACGGTCACGACCCTCGTTGCACCCAGTTCGGGTCCATGGGGGTGCATCTACACCATTCAATCCACGGCGTAGGCGCCCAGAAGCTCCCGCATGCTGCAACATTTCCCCAGGCCATCAGCAGCGACAAGGAGTGGCGCTACGGGACTGACCCGGTGCAGTTTCTCGGAGGTCGCGGCGTCCGCCTGTTCGGCTCTCAGATCACTGCCTGCCCTCAGTGGTCGGCAAACTGGTCCATCGCGTAGCCCCACACCACCCCCATTAGACCCGAGATCTACATATTGGGATACCGGATTCCAAGGCCGCTTTGTTCCAGCTGTTAAGATTAAGTATGATTCAAGTCTAAGTTTACATGTACATGGTAAAGATAAGTGGTGAAGGTGACAGCACTTAGGATCCCCCCCTATAACATATCGAGGTAACTGACACCTCACTGCACTGTATTATTTTATAGAGTGTCACCTATGCTATAACCACATACACCCAGAAACGTTTTTATATATAGAACGATTCATGCCAACCATATCGTTGTGCAAAACCACTGAGGCCTCAATGGTCCTCAACCACCGTCGTGCCCCCCCCTCAGCTCTGTGGCGAGTCAATGGCGATACGATGTCAGTAGTCCGACAGTCGCTCGACCGAAACAGCCTTCAAGAGCCGTAGTGCGCCTTGGTGATGTTTTGGCGACCGACGCCGTTACAGCTGTCGCTTGACTGAATGATGGGATATATGGGAAATTGTTAGTTGGCAGCGCGCTTATTGCGCTCGAGGAGGCGTCGATGGGAAAGAGTACGTCAGCTGTGGTTATCGACTTCACGAAGACGCCGCATCCAGCTGGAAGCTCTGAGTCAACCCTGGCGACGATCTCGAGGCGTGCTGTTGGTGGCAAGGTTGCGATGGTCGAGCGCGGCTCGAAGCTGCCGCTCATCGTCACGACGAGCCCCGAAGACCCCAACATCGTCAGCTGCGACTCGGTTGCTGTCGATGGCGAGCTGGAAGCGGAGGTGACCGATGTCTGAGGTCACTGCTGATGTTTTCGCCGAGTACCGAACACTCTGTGAGGAGCGGTGGGGAGTCAAGGTCGTCGAAAAGAGCGACAGCTGGCTGATGAAGGCCATTGCGAAGATCCTTTTCTTCAACAAACGCTTTCTCACGGGCTACATCACGACGATCGGTACGACGATCTACTGGCCGAAGGCCGACGATCTGAACCATAACGACTTCTCGACGCTCTTTCACGAGGCGCAACACGCTTACGACTACAAGCGGTTTCCGCCCTGGTTCATTTTGAGCTACCTGTCACCGCAAATCCTGACGATCCTCATGCTTCTGGCGTTCGTCGCCCTGACGGGGGCGTTGTGGTGGTTCGTGTTCCTCGGGGCAGTAGCTTTCTTGGCGCCATTCCCGTCTGTCTTCAGGACGCACTGGGAAATGCGGGGCCTGGGCTGCGGAATGGCGTTCCGCATCTGGACGACTGGAAGCATCAACGATCGTTTCAAAGAATTTGCGGTGGCCCGTTTTGTCGGCCCCGACTACTACTTTATGTGGCCGTTCAAAAAGTGGATGCGAAAGAAGTTGGCACGGGCCGAGCAGAAGATCCGCAATGGTGACCTGACCGAAGTGCAGCAGGCGACCTACGAGTTTTTGAACACTCGAGGCCTAGTTGAGGCGGATACGGATATGCCAACAACCACCGGCTAAAGCTGGTAGCTTGTAGCTGGCCGGCTAAAGCCGGCTCGCTACCTTGGAGAGCACGAATGCAAACCGTTAGGCCAGTTGACAATGGCCCTGACCTCCGAAGAGGTCGCGTAGTTGTGCATGATTTAATTGGCGCAGAGGCCGTTGCCCACGAGCATTGCTGCCCTTCTGGTGCGTTAGCGCCCGGCATACACGTCAGCGACGCAGAGGCTGTCGCTCGCGACAAGGATTTTACCCACCAAACTGAAAGGCGGCGGTGTCCATCAGCGCTTGAGAGGAGACCATGACCGGAGGCCGTTACGGAACACCAGGGTCGAAAGGTTCGAACGAGGCGGAGTTGGCGGAAATCCGAGTTGAGCTGAGAAACCAGGGGAAGGAAATCGCCTCGGTGGCCGGAAAGATGGACAACGTGACGAAAGCCGTTACGGAGATGAGCGTCCAGATGGGCCACCTGGTGACGAAAGAATCTTGTGCCAAGGGTCGCGCCGAGATGGCTGATGACCTGAAGAAACGAATGGACAGTGAGCGGGATATCACTGGGCACAACATCAACGTAGGCGATCTGATCAAAGAGTATGTGAGGGGGAACAAGCGGGATACACCGAAACACGGCAAGCTCACACCGGTGCCATCCAGCATAAAACCAAGTTCGTCCCAAGATGGTGGGAGGAAGGATCGTGGAGCAGCTTTCTGGATTGGGCTGGTGTCGGGGATGGTGGCTCTGGTCGTCGCATTTTACAGCGCGAGCACCTTCATCGACAGAACGATCGCTCGAGAAGAGCGCACTGAGCAGGTGCTCATTCGGATTCAGCAGTCGCTCGAAAATCAGAGCGGGAACAGTAAACAAGCACCACCCCAGCACAAATCGCCGCCAAATCCGCGTTGACTAACTCACTAGCATGTGCTACATCTATGGCGCTCCGCTGCATATCAAGGAGAGATCATGGGCCAAGTTTTCAGTGACGTCGATCTGACCGTCCAGACCATGCGCAATCCAACAATGACACGTCAGGACGGATCCAAGTACGTTTACAACGGCCTCGTTTTCCAGGTGAACTGTCAGGACTGCGAGACGCCGACACAGATGGGGCTCGATTGGGCCGAAGTTCGAACCCTGCTCGACGGCGGCGCGCTTCAGGGTGTTCAGCGCACGAGCGACGGCTGGGTCATCGCTGTTCAGTGCCAGAACAACGAGGAAGGGTGCAAGCAGGTCACCCAGATATCACTCACCGACGAGGAGCTGGAGAAGCACGCCGCGCTCGAGGTGGCTCGGCGGCAACGAGTCTTGCAGTCGCAGGGGCGAGTTCCTGCGCAGGCGGCTCAGGCGCCCCAGGTTGCCCGGCGACCGATTCAGGGAAGACATTAGTTCAGACACCTGGACAGATTAGCCCCGACATTCTAAGATTGTCCTCACAATGGGCTGGTTTTCAAGACCTCAACAAGGACCGACGCGCCAGCAGATTGCTCAGGCGCGTCGCAATATCTGCTACCAGTGTCCTTCGGGACAGCTTCGCTTCATCGCAGGACAGCCGAACTGTCGGGGGTGTGGCTGTTTCATCGACGCCAAGAGCTTTCTGCTGAATCAGCGGTGCCCCTACGGTCACTGGCAGGCTTACGGACTCTGACGTGTTTTTCGGAGAACGGCAGCTGACTCCTGAGACGGCAGAGCGGATAGAAGCGCTGCTTGACGAGGACATTGTCAATAAGATGCGGGAGACGGGGCTGCTCCGGTTTGGCGATGCGGTCGTTGAGATCTCCGGCGACAAAAATCCACTGCTTGTGCTGTGGAAGCTGGCGAAAAAGCAGAGCTATCCGAAGCTACCATCTGGAGACCATCTGGACGTCAGACACGAGGCGACCGGTCGCTACGCCTGGGCTGTCCCGACGCGCGACGCGATCCAGAAGATCGCGAAGTACCAGCCGATCGTCGAGATGGGCGCCGGCACCGGATTTTTGGCCTACCTGCTCGAGCAGATCGGTGTGCGCGTTGACGCCTACGACGGCTTTGAGAAGAGCCACTTCGGCTACCGTAGAGACGACACCTGGACCGATGTCGAGCCCGGTGGTCCCGAGAAGCTAGCTGCCTACCCGACCGAATGGAGCTTGTTCATCAGCTGGCCGCCGTACGATCAGTCTTTCGGAACCGAGTGCCTGCTCGAATGCAACAGCGACTTTGTGATCGTTATCGGCGAGGGCTCGGGCGGCTGCACAGGCGACTCCTGGTTCCATCGGGTGCTGAAGGCTGGCTTCAGGCAGGTGGAATCCCAAGACATACCGCAATGGGATGGTATCCACGACTACCTGGTCGTGCACCGGCGCATCTTGCCTAAAGAGCATTTGCTCGAGGTGGTGAATGAGCGCTGGCGTCGGGACAACGCCAAATACGAACGAGAGGACTGGGAGCCATTCGACTTTCCAAAAGAACCGCTCGAGCGCAACAGTGATCACGAAGAGAGAAACCTGGCCGTCGGTCGGCTAGAGCTATGACCCGTGACGAAATCCCCCACTTGGTTGAGGAACTGCTAAGAAAACCGGCAAGATGGGCTGTTGACGGTGGGCAGATAGTCTGCTGGTACGACGGCCTGGACCAGACACTCGAGGTCTTCAACGCGTCGGCGAGTGAGCAGCGGCCGTTGCTCAGTAGGCTTCGGCCGATTCGATCAGAGATTGAGCAGGTGCTCGGCGTTCCACTCGTCGTGATTTTCCACACACCTGAACAGACAGACCGGCTCTATCCTGAATTTTCGACGACAGCTCTTGAAATTTAAAGGGCATTTGGTCTATGATGATCGAGCCGGCCCCCTAAGGCATACAAGAGTTTCCCCCTTCCAAGCCCCACGCCCGGGACAGCGCTTAGAAAGAATGTTCTGTCGTTGCGAGGTTGCCACGCCTCGTTACTTGGAACATCCTGAGGACACTTGGTAAAGAGGGAGAAGCATGTCGGTCATTCAAATCAGCCAGCAGACAACGCTCAGCGGCCGAGCGCTTCAAGATGCTGTCAACCGGATGGTGCAGCAGATGGGGGGCATGAGCCCCTACAGCATGCTGAGCCTTCGGTCGGAATGGCCGAGCGGAAGCCGGATGACACTCCAAGCCGGCAACCACATGACCGGAGCTATCGATCTGACAGACGGACCACCCTCGACGGTCACGGCGCAGATAAATTTGCTCTCGAGTCTCGCAGAGGGTCAGCGCGCACGAGTCGAGCGCGACATGATCGCGCTCGCACAGCAGCATCTCCCGGCCGTCGCTGGGGCAGAAGCTGGACCGACCTTCCCGCCGCCAGCTCCTCCGACGGGCGAGCCTGCAGCTCCGGGGACGACTCCCCAGCAGCCAACGACGACCAGCCGCCCATTCAACTGGGACATCTTCGGCTCTGTGATGACAGGCCTATTCGGGTCTGCGGCGTCGATCACCAATCAGATTAACCAGGTCGGCCAGGAAGCAGCTGGCGAGGCGATCTACATCGCTCAGGAAGAGGCTGGCAAGCAAGCCTCGCCGATCGGCTCCAACACGGGGCTACAGCACGGTGACGGGTTCACGCTGGGCCAGGGCAAGGCCGTCAGTCCGGATGCCCCGCTGCCTGGTGGTCGCCTTCCGAGTGAGGTTCCGGCTGGAGAGGGCGTCGAAGACGTCGAAGAAGTCGGATTCCCGACCTGGGGCTGGTGGGCAATCGGCCTCGGCGGAGCGACGGCAATCGGCCTCGTCGCCTACTTCGTGACGCGCGATGAGGATGACGGGTTCGAGAGCAATGCTAAGCACTCAACCCACTCCTCGATGACGCATGAGGCATTGTCGATGCGAGCTGCTGGACACAGCGTGAGCGAAATCGCGGGTGTGCTCGGGTTGTCTCAGAGCCTCGTGCAGAAGATGATCCGCGATGGGATCGAAAAGTCTAAGATGTCGCAGAACTACGGGTTCCGTTACTACTTCTAGGCTGATCAATGTCGGAGAAAAGGCTAGAAAAAGTAGTCGATGCTTTGAATACTCAAGCAATGCGTTTTGATAAAGTAGAGGCGGACATCGATGCGGTGAAAAACAGCATTGAAGCCATGAGTGAAAAGTCTGATCGTATTATCGAAATGCTCGGAGAAATGATCGACTCTCAGATGCAGGCTCGAAACAACATTTCGTACTTGGAAGAAAAGCAAGCAGCGACGATTGAGCTGTTTCATGGGGTTTCGGGTCGTGTAAATGTGCTCGAATCAATGCTAACACCAACGCCAGGGTCCGGACCTGGCAACGGTAAGCAGTAGAGGCGGTTATGTACTACTTGGTCCCGATGTCAGGCCTCGGTAACGGCGCAGTCATGGAAGAAAACGCCGCAATTCCTGCAGAGATCGATCCGGCTGACTTCATCTCTGCAGAAGAGGAAAGGGAGCCAATCCTTCCTGTAGAGGATGGTGCCGTTTCCAGGGAAGAAGTCACTGCGGGAGAGTGGATGTTCCCCACATCCTTGGCTATCCAGATCTTTTCCATTGTCCCTGGTGTCGCAGGCGGCCTGGCGGGATTCGTCCTTGCTTCAAAGTTGGCGACTGCCAGGTCGGTCAAGGCGAGTGAAATTCTGCTCGCCGCCGGGACAGTGGCGGCGATCACCTTCGGTGCGGTCTTCCTGGTGAGGACGATTGACGAGTACGATTGAGGAGAGAGACATGGCAGTCGAAAAGCTGACAATCATCGAAGGCCCTATGTCTGGCATGGGTCAAAACCCAGGGCCGATCGAGAGCACTGCTGATTGGCTACGTGGCTATGGTGTCAGCCCGGGCATCGTCGCACTCAGCGCGCTAGCCGGAGCTGCACTGACCAGAGGCCCGATGGTCGCTGGAGCGATCAAGTGGTCTCTGCTGGGCGCGCTCGGCAGCTGGCTCTACAATCGTTGTCGCTGAGCGGCATCCCGTCGTGTTCTCGAGAGAGTACGAGCTATATCGCAAGATGCGCGAGAAGGTCAACACCGCTCGCGTCAGCAAAAAATACGCCCTGGCCGAAGCACTCCTCCTCCAGATGGAGGAGCTATGGTGGCGGATACCGCGTGACGAGCAAGAGATGCTCGAGACGTGCCCGTCGAAAGTATTCGATCCGTCCAGGAAGTAACACCTGCTAGATTTACCAGTGCGTCGATGCTATACTGGTCGCCCGCAGGATGGCGATCATGCAGACCAGAGACGTTTTCGGCAAGTACGGCGCCGAGATCCAGATGAGCTTCAATGACGCTCGGCGTTCGCAAACATTTCGAGGTTTTATTGAGCTTACCAAGGCCGGGCTCTCGCTGGACTACGAAGATGGCGGCAGGATCGTTGAGTGGGATGGCAAGCAGTCGGGCTCAGGGATCGGAAACTTTCTTTTGGCCTTCCGCAGGCCGGTCGGAGATCCTGAAGAGAAGAAGTTCGAGGAGGGCTTCGGCTCGCTGCACTGCTTCGTGGGCACCAAAGAGCACGATGTGCTCTCCTACCACGACCAGAAGATGTTCGAGGGGCGCTGGGAGGTGAAGCAGCCCAACGGCTTCATCGCCGACTCCGGCTACTGGTGCGTCCAGCGCGACCAGTTCCCGGCCGACGAGTCGGTCCACATCAAGTTCTACATCGACAAGGGATTTCCGCCCGAGACCAAGGATCTTTAAAACGAAAAGACGACCGGGGGTGGGTCGCCTTCTCGAGGAAAAAAAATTTTAGCGCCTGGGAAACCCCCGGGGTACCTCGGCCGTAGCCTAGGGACCCCGCCTGAACAACCTCGGCCGTAGCCCAAGGCATTACCCGGCTGTCCTCGCGCTGTAGAAAAGATAAATCACAGCGTGTTCTAGTGTCAAATGTTTTTTTTACAAGTTGTGGCCGAAGGTGCTTGGAGCGGGCTCGAAGATCAGGCGCATCCCGTGGGTGTTGGCCTCTGTTCTGTTGGCCGTCGAGATGCTGTAGGGAGCGAGAGGACCACGGACGCCGATGGCCGGCTCGGTGGATCCGTGTTTTCTCCGCCAGACATACTGAGCCTTGAAGCTGTTTCGATGTCGATTTGCGTTGACCCACCCAGAGAGATTGATCTGAGTTGATCCAACACCGAGCATTATAAATGGGTGAAACCGCTTGCCCAGGCGTGGGCCAACGAAACCGGAGGGGTGGATATAGTGGGGTCCAGGGCTCCACCTGGTGTACTTTGACATGAGGATCTGGGCGCCGGCCGGTACGTTGTCTTTGAATTGAATGGCTCCGGTATGGCCATTGACCCAGTCGACCTCAGGCCATTGATCGTAGAAGATGGCACCAGGCATTGTGTCGTCGATGTTGATGTCACCGATCGAAATGATGTTTGCGCTTCCGAGCAATGCCGTGTTCAGCGCTGCTCGGAGGGAGTTCGTCGACGGGATCATGTCTCCGAGGTAGAAGTAGGTATCGACGGAGAAGATCATCTCCGGTGTAACGTCATTGTTTGGGTTGAAGATGAGAACCTTGGCGTCGTCGAAGTAGAGCCATGAGATCGTCGAGAGCAACGCCTCTAGAGCGGCGCTTGCAGCTTCAGCTTCAGACTCTGAAGTCGGCATGGCAAAGGCGCCTTGTCCAACAACCTGTCGAATGATGATGGATGACATCTGTTCCTCCCTATGATGGGTCGTACCTGCTGAAGCCACTGGGGGACGGGTTGATAATAAGAAACGTGAGCTGTTGCCGTTCTTGCAACGCTGCGGTAGAGATGGTGGTCGTGCCCAGGGGTCCCCTAACACCGGGACCTCCAGCGTTGTCCGGGTCAGGCCAGCGATAGGCGAAGCGGAAGTGACACCGTTTGCTCTGCCGGCCTTCTGCTGAGAGATCGACAGAGGTCGCTCCTACCGCCAAAAGCCGGTCGGGCCGGTAGCGCTTTCCAAGCCGTGAGGTATAGGGGCCTTTGGGGGGAGTGGCTGTATGCTCTCCTGTATAGTGAGGCGTGTACTTCATGACTTCGATCTGTGCCCCGAGTGGGGCGGCTTTAGTGAAGTACACGATCATGTTTGATGTATCATCAACCCTTTCGATCTCTGGGAACTGGTTGTAGAAGCCACCCTCTTGAACCAGCTTGATCTCCATGTCGCCGATGCTGGTGACATCCGGATCCGCGAGGAAGGCGTCACCAACAGCGGTTCGAACCGCCGAGGTGTCTGAGACAACATTCCCGTTGTAGGTGAAGGTTCCGATGATGGCCAGCACCTCGGAGACCTCGCCTTCTACCGCGAGCATGTCTCCTCGAGCACTGAGGCAGCGGAAGTTTGGAATTCCGACGACGATTGACTCGATAGCAGCGTTGAGGGCTTCGAGGTCATCTTGTGTCGTCGGGGTCGCAAAGGCCCCGGTTCCAACGATGTTTCTGATAACGATGGATGACATGTGATTACCTCTTCCTTATGAGTTTCCGTCTCCATAGCTTGATGGAGATGCGACGATGACAAGGGTTGAGCCGTGAATGCGCTCTCTAGGGTTCGCCGTCGAGATCGTGAAGGCCGAAAGTGGTCCTCGGATGCCAGGGGCTGGAGCAACCGTCCCAGGGGTCGCCGGCCAGCGGTAGGCGAACCTGAAATGTGTTCGCCCATGGTCTGGATGCCTTTGATATATACCAGCGTTGAAACTCAGTGCCCCGACGCCCATAAGCTGATCAGGCCGCCAGCGCTTGCCGAGCCGCGTGTAGATGCTTCCAGCGCCATGGGTCTGCCCTCTGTCTCGCCGGGTGAAGTGGTAGACCTCGATCTGGGCACCTGGTGGGATTTCGTCCTTGAAGTAGACGATGCCATTCCAGTTGTCGACTCGAGCAACCTGCGGAACGTAGGTGTAGAGCGCCTTGGGCTCGATGATGGTGATGTCGGTGTCACCGACGCTCGAAATGTTCGCGCTATCGGTGAGCGCCGTCTCGAGGGTGGTGCGGAGCAGCCCGATGTCAGAGGTGAACCAGGAACCGTCATAGGTGAACTGGTCGATGATCAGGGTCAGCTCTTGTGGATTTGGCGACGCATCGAGAACCTGCGCGAGACAGGTCTCGTATGTGAAGTCAGCGATTCCGTTGAGGATGGCCGCGAAGGCGGCAGACGCTTGGTTTAGTTCGGTATCAGTCGTCGGTATGGCAAAGACACCGTCGCCAACGACTCCTCTCACTATGATGTTCGACATG
>JGI10211J34971_10000875_pt1 | contig 25126 bp, 13 predicted proteins | sample Etolagsediment_FD_34971 | JGI IMG/M metagenome (IMG submission 34971)
CGTTGAATGCAGATACGACTGCTGACGGTTCAAATATTAAGATAGACAGTATCGGCGATTTGCCTGTCGGTCTGGTTAATGCAGCGGCTGGTAATGTGACCCTTGAGGCGACTGCCAGCGCTATAAATGACTCAACTCCGACTGATGACTCATCAATTAACATTAAAGCTAATCGTGCGACTCTTATCGCATCGACCGGTATAGGTGGATCTGGGCTTGCAGATATTGACACAGATATCAAAGAGCTTGTAGCGAGGAACAATACCTCAGGCGATATTTATGTTCAGGAGAAAGATGGTCTATCTATAGTAGATACAGGTATAACAAATCTAAACAGTGGAGGTATCGATATCGTTGTTGATGACGGTGATCTTGAAGTGGCTGCGGACATAAAAGCAAAGGAATCCATTTCATTGGAAGCAACTTTGGGTGAGATAACGCAGTCGTCAGGGACTATCGACGTTACGGGAAGCTCTTTAGAACTAAAGCAATATGAATCGATAAATCTTGCTGATTTTACCTTCGCCAACTGGACAACTACAGATCTTACACTGGAAAGCTTCAATGGCTCAGTAACTGCGGATACTGCAGTCGCCGCAAATGCTGCTGATCAATGGAAATCCATTGAAGCGGAAGCCAAAACCAGCATTACCCTTAAGGGTACTTCGGGCCTTGGAGCCCGTGATATAACCACTAAGGACCTGAACGCACAGACCAGTGGCCTTGCCGTCATCGCTGGGGTAGGTAAAAAGATTATCGCCAAAGGTGACATGACGGGTGTTGGGATAAAGTTAGGCAACAATATTACGGCCAATGGTAGTGGTACCCAGAAATTTGATGCTCGTACAGGAACGCTGACTGCGAAGGGCGCCATCACCAAGACAAACGGTGGTCTTGTGCTGAATGGTGCTTTAGTCAATCTGGATGGTATTGATGGTGTGACTGGCGACTCGGTGAACATTACTGGTGGTGGCTTGACCATAGACAGTGTTGACGCCGAGGGTAATTTGGAAGCGACAGGTCTGGTTCACCTGCAGGGTCCAACCAATAATCTGGCAGGTGATGTGACAGGTGACGGTATAACATTTGATAACGATGTTAAGGCTGATGGTGTTGGCCTGCAGACCTTAGATGCTCAGGCAGGCAATTTGATTGCCAGTGGAACATTAGCAAAACCCACTGGGCCGTTGGCTTTAAGTTCCGGAGGTTATATCGACGTCGTCGGAAGTGCAGTTGTAGGCGGCTCGCTCTCAGCTACTGCTGGTGGCAATATCACTGTTGGTGGCGACGTAATTGCTGGTGGCTCAATGACTCAGACCGCTGGAAACAACATTACTATCAATGGTATAACTGATTCCGGTAACTGGATGAAACTTACTGCCTATGACAATATTACGCTCGGCGGCGCTACAGAAGCCGGTGGTGCGATGACACTGACAGCAGATGACAATGCAGATGGTACCGGCACAGTGTGGGCCAAGAGCAAGCTTACGACAACGGCAGGCAATATTGATATTCAAGCTTCTGACACGACCATAGTTCTGGGTGGCAATGTTGACGCTGCGGCCGACCTGTTGTTGAACAGCGACACGGTAGTCGCAGCCGGTAAGACGCTCAAGGCCGGCGATGATGTAACATTAGCTGATGATAAGACCTTGACAGGTGCGGGTTCCCTTGCTGTTCAAGCAGGCGACGATATCACACTTGGCGGTGAAGTGCATACCAATAATAATCTGAAGGTAGAGGCTGGCCAGGATGTGGTTGTCAAAGGTGCACTGACCGCAGACAACGGTGGCGTATCTCTAATCGCAAGGAACGGTAGTATTTCGACAGATGGTTCCATACTTAACGTTCCAATAAACGGATACTCGGATGAGTCCGCAGACAAGGGTGTTGCCCTGCCTGAGGGTGTCGACGAAGCCGCAATTGTTCTCATAAGTGCGGAGAACTTGGAGTTGGGCTCTTCCGCCGTTCTGACTGCAAATGGTGTTTATCCTACCCCGATCCAGATACCAGATGATCGTGGAGATATTGCTTTCAAAGACGATGCCGCACCTGATGCCGGTTTTCCGATAGATGTTTCCATTTATGTGCAAAGTGTTGATGGTAGTATTAGGGTCGATTCGGAAAAAATCATAGGCGGTACCAATGCAACTGTAGTATTCGACGCACACCATCAAGTCGCTTTTACCGACACTTTCGAAGGGTCTCTCCAAGGCCCTCCAAGTGATAGCCAGATATCAAGGATTGAAGTAGTCTCCAGGATAAGCGGAACAGAAAACGCTGCCATGTCTACGGATGGCCCGTTTGGAGGCCCGAGACTACCTCATGTAGGAGAGACAATTATTGGGTGGAATCTACTTGATGAAGATAAGGAACACGCTTATGTTCTCCGTGGAGATGCCATCGGGGCAGTTATACAAGACAGTGCGTTCGTTCTTGATTATGTTGAGGCTATCCCACTTATGAGCTTTGCACTGCAACCGCCGGAACTCGCGCCGGAAGAAGTTGAATCTGTAGATCTGGATGAACTGCTCGCGTGGTTAGAGAGCGAATTTGGAGAAGACGCCAAAACATATTTTGCCGAGGCTTACGCTTACTACAGCTCAGATGGAAGAACTCGTGAAATGTATTCTACCGACCTGGTACCAATCAAATCAGCTCTTCGGCTGCGAGAACTCTCTCGAATCCTTGGTGATTATGAGACTTACATCGCTGCCCTGACTCAGGCCGTTAATGAGTTTGTCCCGGATCCGGAGATGCCGCCTTCTGATGAACAGTTCGACGCGGCCAGTCAGGTAATAGCCCGTCATTTCGATGCTGATGATGGCACACATTATGCCGTAGCCGGACAATGGCTTAATGCCATTGCAGAGTATTTCAGCCTCCTGACTAATGTTACTGGAACTGGCAACTACCCTGAGTACACTGAGATAGGCTGGGAACCGGACCGGGCCCTCCAGCATATTTTGATCAAATATGCTGAAGGTGCACAGAGGCGCGCCAATGAGAGTGTTGCTGGATACATTGGTACACACATTGATCGTCTGGGAGGTTGATAAGAAAGTAAAACGGGTTGATGAGTTGATGTGACGCGAATTACAATAGAGTTGCCACTGGCGGCAATAGTCTTTTCATTCAATGACTTTTGCAATCGGTGTATGAGCAGCCTGTTTATGCGAGTGGATTTCTTCTACACGTTGCCAGAGCTTTACGGCTTCTGCCTGATTTCCGGTCTCGTCGTGTAATTGGGCCATTGTTTCCAATACATCCGCCATATTGGGGTGGTCCCGGTCGAAAATGTTCTCGAGCGTATCCAATGCCCTCCGGCACAGCACCTGAGCTTTGGCATATTTGCCCTGATGTGCATACAGCTTTGCCAGATTATTGAAAGCCATAGCCGTATAGTCATTGAATGGGCCAAGTGAATTTTCTAATACTTCTACCGCTCGTTGACAAACGTCTTGGGCTTTAGTATACTTGCCGTCGGCGATATACAATCTTCCCAGCAGACTCAGTATTTTCCCCGTTAATGGATGCTCGGGCCCCTGCTTCTTTTCCACTGCGAGCAGTGCTTTCCGAATCAGTCTCTCCGCTTCAGGGTAGTCTTTCCTCGCTTTACAAATCCTGGCCATTGTCAACCACGTCGGCGCTATTTTATGGTGGTCCTGGCCGTAAACTTCTTCCTGCACTGCCAGTGCTCGATTAATCAATGATTCCGCTTCGGCATATCTTTCCTGTAGCGTATACAGTCTTGCAACATTGCCAAGCACCCTTGCTGTGTAGAGGTGGTTCGGCCCGTAGCTCTTATCTATCAAGGCACGTGCCTGCACATAATAAGCTTCAGCCTCTGCAAACTTACCTTGTGCAACCAGCAGCTTGGCAATGTCCACCTGAAATGGGGCTATGATATGATCATCCGGCGAGTGATTCTTCAGCATAATGGCCATTGCCCGCTCCAGAACGGGTTTAGCCGGAGCATACTTGCCTCGTTCCTGATAAATTGAACCCAAAATCCTCAGTGTGTACGCTACGTACGGATGGTTTTTGCCCCGAGCCTTTTCCTGTAGTTCCAGCCCCTGCTTACACATTATTTCAGCATCGGTAAACCTGCCTTGGTCCCTGTGGAGCCACGCCATATCAAGCAAACACAGACTGAGTTGAGAATCGGAAGCATTGTCTGTTTTTGCCAGGGTCAGCGCCTGTTCTGCAAGCGGCTGCGCCTTCGCACAATTCCCAAGGGCCATGTGCATCCTTGCCATGGAACGGAGTGCATTGCATGATTGCTCCGTTTTTCCAGGCTCTGTGCCCCCATTAACTATGCTCCCCGCAAGCAAAACTAAACTGCATGCTAAGACAAGGATAAGCCTTTTGCAATCCTGTTGCTTCAGTGTTGCCATTCTTGCTTCTGCCACCATAGAACACCCCGAACAGCGCCCACAAAAAAGTGTGATACTTCGGGCAATGCCTGCCCCTGATACGTTTTCCCCAACCCAGACACGAAGGGATTTGTGAAGAAACATATTCCCGCATCAATTCCTGATGTTGATGTATTCGTGAAATTTCAGGCCCCACTTTATCTGAACTTTGGCCATTGCTCCGCCTCCTTCCATCAGATGGCCTCTTTGCCCGTAACGCTTGGTTTCAACCGTCCGTAGTCTCCGGATAAAAACGCACAGGCCGGATTATCGGACAGACAGACAGAGTGTTTTGGATGAAAATTGATGCTCAAGGTACCTGTGAGAGCGCCTTCGATCCCCTTGCAGCATCACAATCATGGTGCTGTGGCATAAACAGGTTGAGTGTGAAGGCAATGGAATATAGAATAGGGTTGTGCAGGAGTTTTGAAGATGCTCGAGTAGGACTCAGAAAACGTGAATATCTATTCTCGGTATTTGTTTGGACCTTATTTTGTATATGCTCAGGCAAAGGCAAAAAAATGAGGGAGGCGGATTCTAAGTGACAGAAATAATTAAGAAGTGAAGAAATAAAGAACTTCTCATGGCTAAGGGTAAGGCGGACAAAATAAAGGCGTCGGCTGAGTTCATTGAAGCATATTATGAGCAGCCGATTAAACTCGGCGATATTGCACATGAGGTGAATCTGAGTGTGTCCCGTCTTGCACACCTTTTCAAGGAACAGATGCAAGTTACACCAATTGAGTATCTGACCAAAATACGGATTGAGCGTGCCAAGAAAATACTTCTGACTACGGATAAAAAGTGCTGGAATATTTGCTACGAGGTTGGCTATAACAGCCAAACCTATTTTGCCCGTAAGTTCAAGGAAGTTACCGGTATGAGCCCTTCGGAATTTCGAGCCGATAACAGGAAATGCAAAGAACAAAACAAGTAATCCCGCCAGGTTATAGCCTGGGCAAAGACAAGTGAAAAATAAAAAGAATTCACATAGAGTGAGCTGGGTTTGTTGGGTCCCCGGTTTGAGAATTCCGAGAAGCTCACCCGTAGGGATCTCCGCTTCGCTTCGAGTTTGATGGGGTTTGCTTTCTGCGCGTCTAAAAAGACGTTTATTTTCATATCCCCTTGTTAATACATTATTTACGTTCATTTTTGGGCGTTCTGTAAATTGGGTTTGTTTTAAATAAAAAGTAATAATTTGTCGCTCGTATTTCGTAGAATTTTTTTGCCACAGAGTTCAAGAGAAAAAAGAGAAAATAATAATAGATAGATAAGGTTTTAAAAAAAGACACATGGATTTGAGGTTTGGTAGTCATGAGGAAATCCTTTCTGGTTTATTATTGACTATTGCCTAAATTTGACTGGGCCTGCCGGCCTGTGCCTTCCGTCACTCCTATAAAGCACGAACCTGCGCATTTGGTGCGAAAATCGGGATTTTTTTGGGGTGTAAAATCTGTAAGTGCTTGTGAAAAAAGGAATAAAAAAATTTTATTTTTTGGCAGATAGCAAGATAGTATAAGCGCGTTTGATTCGAAACGATTGAGGCAAGAGAAGAATATAGAACATCTTTTCGGCAGGCTCAGGGTAAACTCAACTTTCAACGTTCAACATCAAATATGGAAGCGCTCCCTAAGGGATAAATGCGCGGGGTGTTTAAATGGGGGATTTTTGACAATTCGGCGGAATTTTTGGCGCTTTTTTAAAAATTCTGCGCGTTTTTTGACAAAAGTGCGCGTTTTTGGTGCATTTTTTTGCATTTTTTTTGCCACAGAGAAGAAAGAGATAGATAAGGTATTTAAAAAAGGCATCAACATTTGGTGGGGTCGGTGACGGCATATATGCAGTGATAGTGTTTCCTGAAGGTGGCAGTAAAAAATCTTATTTTTATCTTGCGGTAAAGATGAAGTTGGTATATAATTTATTACGGCTATTATGGGCATCTTACCTTCAGACAAGAGGAATTAAAATGCGGTTGCATTGGCAGGACTTCTATCAAATACCTTGTAACACCGAATCTTTAAGCATTTCAGCTTCGACAAACAAACATGTTGGCATATTACTTAGAGTGGTAAGGTTAAATAGCAGGAGATTACGATGAAAACTTTAATTTTTGTTATTAGCCTTTTTCTCTTTACATTCGTTTCTTTTTGTTATGGAGATGAATCTACAACAACTGCAACAGCAGAGGGATTAACGTTAACAGAAATACTAAATCAGGCAGGAGTCGCAGAGCCTAACGAGATAAACCTTGCATCCAATGAATCAATTGTTACTGAAACATTGAGTATGCTACTGGAAATGTTAGTAGCATCATGTACAGCAAATCCCGATGGCTGTAATGACGGAACAGATGAAACTATCAATGCTATTATGGACATGATAAAGCAAGTTCTTTCCATATATAATGAAACTACATCCACGACTACAGGAGAAAGCGAGCCAAGCGAAGTGAATCCAACCAGTGAAGCGAAGGAGCCTCAAGACCCTATTAATCCAGATTCACTGTATAAGCTTCGAAATGAATTCTCACCTCTTCTCCAACATTGTCCAGATGACAGTCTTGCACCTTATTGGTTAGAAGAGTTTTCTCTTTGTTCTACAAGTCAAGAGAATCTTGAATCTTTGGACTTTACACCTACGAGCTATGTGGGTCTACAGGAAATCACCGAAAGTATTTTTCTGGATCCTAATGTCGTTTATTATATTCCAGATCCTCCTCTGTTGATTCATGGAGAAGGAGTGCATGTTGTAATTCCATCTGACACCATTATCGTTGTGGCAGAGGAGTGGGAATATAGCATCGTGGTTTATGATGGCGCTAAAATAGACATAGGCGAGCCTGCTCCAGTAACAGGGGATCCGAATTTCATCTATCAACAGCCAGATATAAATCCACCTGTCTGGATTGTTGGTGAATCTAGTGAGCCTTTCTTCAACAATTATTGCGGCATTCTCATTACTCGAACAGCAAGCACGGAATGCAGGCTGAACAACGTGTATCTGGAAGGCTTTTATTATGGAGTTCTCATAGACCAGCAGCTCGAAGAGCCAATCTCAAATGCCTATGCGAATGGCTGCTACAATGGATTCTTTAGCTTTGGCTCAAATAGATTTATTAATTGTTATACAACCTACTTCGGGATATGGACTCCAGAGTATCCTTATGACGGCCACGGATTTTTGTTTGATGTTTATAGCATGGACATGACCCTTCTTACGAATAATGAATTTCATATAGACTATTGCTTGGTAAATGATGGTGAGCGAGGCTATACGGTATATGGTGCAACGGATCCAAATTCAATACCCCTTTTCCGTTGCTGGGATAGTTCTGCCACAAATAATTTTGTTGCCTTCAATGGCTGGGAAGGCCAGGTGCTATTCAACATAGTTCGCCCAGGCATGTGGAACAATGATTGGAGTGCGAATTTCCCTGAGCTGCCACTTAATGAGCCTCACTATGCACCTGAAAATCCAATCCAGTATGATCCGAATGATTACAGGATTTACCTCGTTGCGGATGCAAACTTTGTGGATGCTGGCTCTGGATATAGCCCAAATCCTGGCTGGACAACAAGAAAGGATGGAAAGCCTGACGAAGGTATTGCAGACACGTGGCCGCATTATCAAAGTGATGTGATTGAGCTCTCGGCTGATATTACTGCAGACCATGAAGTTGATGCCAATGACCTTGTGATTCTAACACTCAACTGGCTTGAAGAGACAAATGACCCTGTTGATATCACCAATGATGGTTTGGTTAATTATTTTGATTTTTCTTGGTTAGCGAAGCATTGGCAGCAAACCGAACTATACATTGAGATAGTTAATCCAGAAACATTTCAGACTATTGAGCAGAATACTCTATCTGGGTATGTCGGCATTAGGATTAAGAATATTCCATTAAATGGTGGAATGGTCTCTGTTTATGTTGACAATACCTGGGTAGACGGATGGTTACGCGGCTGGGACAACTTCGATCAGTTGATTGGCTTAGAGACTGAACAATTCTCTAATGGTTGGCACACCATAAGGTTTGCGAAAACAAGCTTATATGGCAGCATAACAAACCATGAACCAATCAATGTATATTTTAACAATCTCATTTCAAAGGTTTCAGCCAGTGATTCTTTCTATCCTGGTGAGGATTACGCCTATAGTGGATTTTATGACGGCGGCCAATCATTGGAAGTTGAAGTCACGGATTTGGTTAGTGGTTCAGTGCTCTGGTCAGATACCATTACTGGAGATTATGTTAATGTGATTGTTCCTGGTGCGAGTTTTGCTGACTATAAACTCTGTAGGATTACTTTCACTGAGACGTCTGGAGCGAAATCTGCATCATCTGGTGAGGAAGTCACGAAGAAAGACTTGAAGAAAGAATTCAATAAGGATGACGGTCCTGCTCGGATGTTAATCATCATGCCTAACAGAGATGTTTTTAGGGCAAGATGGGAAGCTGCTATTGCGTGTGCAGAAGCATGTAATGACAGGGGGGTGTCGTGGATTCCATTGTATCACCACGACGTGAACGTAGAAAACTTAACCTATCTGTACCAAAGTTCATATGTAAGGTACATTTACTGGGTCGGGCATGCGAACAGCCATGTTGGTGCTGATCCGGACAATGGCATCGAAGGAGTTCAGAGAACAAACACTGTATGCTGGGAAAATATCAGGCGAAAATGGTGGTTTGATGGGTGGGAAGAAATACTGGTGCTTTCTTGGATAGATGTGGAAGAGCCTTTGCCTGGTGGCTGGGATGATAAAGGTTTCAGCCTATGGAGTCTTGGTATGCATGAGTCGTGGAACAAAAAAATAGTTTTTGTCGATGGTTGCTTAAGTGCGGCTTTCGATGATATGGCAGAAACTTATGGTGTATACTCGACACAAGGTCAGGGCAGCAAGGATCAGATCTACATCGGCTGGAAAGAAGCGGTTGATACGCATTCTATTAGGCTCCTTGAATTTTTTAGTGGAGACACTACTGACGGTGTTAAGATGTTTTGGGAGCGTTTGGGGCTTGGTGAAAGCGTTAAAGCCGCCTTTGAATACATAGACAGGCATGGAAGCACTCAAACACAAAAAAGTTTTTTCTACGACACGGTATGGGATTTTGGAGGGGACGATAACATTGTAATACATGGTCTTGGTATTGTAAACCTTAATGATATAAAATTGGGCATTTAAAAGGATTTGTTATGAAGACTGTCGTATACTGTGCAGTATGTGTTATTTTAACTATATTGATAATGACTTTTTGGGGGAACAGTTTTTCTGAAAAGCATGAAAACCAAATAATAGTTGAGGCTGACAGAGATTTAAACCCTCCATTCGGAGCAGGGCCGTTGGTTTCGATTGTTTGGTATAAAGGTAACGCACGCAACCCATATAAATTGATATCTAACCGCAAGCAGATCAATGATATTCTTTATCGCTTGCAATATAAAGGGAACAAAGAAGGAAGTTCGACGGTTCAAAAGCCTGTAAGTTCCGATGCCAAAAACTTGTTGGCCTTTGTCTATTATCGTCCCAAAGAAGAAAGCTATCGAATGCGATATATCCCGTTTGAAATTAAAGATAATATTTTCTACTGGGAATATGGTGAAGACAAAAAAGTTGCACAGATACTACGGGAAAGCGAAATATGGAACAGAGATTTGCATGAACCTTCCAGAGTAATAGATGAACACTTGGCAAGGGAAAAAAAAGCTAAAGAAAAATACAATATTGAAAAAAGACATGAAGTTCTAAATCAAACTAAGGAGGCATTGGCAGATGGAGACGAAATGGAAAACCGGGACAGATTTAATATATATAAATCAGCCAGAAAAAACCTTTTACAAATAGAGAGCTTTGCAGCCAGTCAAGAAGTTTTGAATGAGATCGTTTCGGAGTTAGAGTTAGGAACAAGTGATTTGAAAGAAAGTACTATACACGCGTTCGCTCAGGTTCATAAATGGATGCTTGATGAAAAATACGCCATTGACTCAAAGCATATAAGTACCATTGAACAGTTCAATCAGAAATATGATGATGAAGGGCTTGATCGTGATGAGCAATTAAAATTATTTGAATTACATCAATTAATCAATAAACAAATACTGGATGAATTGCAGAAAAGGCAAGATGATTTCGAAAGAATCTTGCAGACAACGGAAGAAATGGAAAAGTAATTCTGTTCCCCACCAGAGGCATGCGGGGCATACTCGTCACTCGTATCTCGTATTTCGTGAAGCGTATCTCGTTGGTTGAGTCGCTTCGCGGGGCATATTCGTCGCTCGTGACTCGTGACTCGTGGTTCGTGGTTCGTGAATCGTGAAGCGTGTAGCGGATTATAGCGTACAGCGTATAGCGTAGAGACAAACTCTAAACCCTAAATACTAAACAAATCCGAAGCACGAATTCTCGAATGTTCAAAACGAATCTGCCGCAGCCATAATTGGTGCGAAACATCGCACCCTACACTCTGGGAAATCCTAAATCCTAAACCCTAAATACTAAACAAATTCCAAGCACGAATTCTCGAATGTTCAAAACGAATCTGCCGCAGCCATAATTGGTGCGAAACATCGCACCCTACACTCTGGGAAATCCTAAACCCGAAATTCGAAACAAATTCAAATAACAAAATTCTAATGATGCAAGGAAAAGAGATTCTTCCTAAGGGATAAATTCGGCTTCGCCTCAGAATGACAACATGTTGCTCAGAATGACAATTCTGAGCCCTGGATTCCAAATCAAGTTTGGAATGACAGAAGGAACGCCCCCTTAGCTTTGCTGGGGCAAGCACCTTGGGCACAAGCTCCCTTACCTGAGGCACAAGCAGGGATAAATGTGCGGGTATTTTTATAAGATGTGCAGGCATTTTGAAGAGGCTTCTTGACAGGTGAGGGTTTTCTGCCATACTGTTGGTGTATGAGCAAGAGAATAGCAATATTAGGCTCCACCGGTTCAATCGGGAGGAGCGCTTTGCGGGTGATAGAAGCGCTTGGGCCGGGGTACGAAGTTATTGCTTTAAGCGCACACAGTAACACTGAGATGTTGGCTGAGCAGGTTGAGCGATTCGGTCCTCGCGTTGTGGGATTAACGAATCCCGAAAAGAGCAAAGAACTAAGAGACAGACTGAGCGATTACCGCGGTGAGGTACTCATCGGGCCTCAGAGCCTAATTGAAATCGCAGGGCTCGATGAAATAGACACCGTAATTACGGCTGTTGTCGGTGCGGCGGGATTGGGTGCGGTACTGACGGCGGCCAGAAACGGCAAGACTTTGGCTATCGCCAACAAAGAGCCTCTCGTAATAGCAGGTCAGTTACTCACGGAAACGGCATGGGAAAACGGAGCCGCTATTGTGCCGATAGACAGCGAACATTCGGCGATATTTCAGGCGATGCAGGCCGGTCGGCCTGAAGAGGTAAGCAAGATTATCCTGACGGCTTCGGGCGGGCCGTTTCGAGGCGCTACGTTGGAGGAGATGGAAAACGCGGGGGTGGCCCAGGCCTTGGCGCATCCGACGTGGGAGATGGGGCCCAAGGTTACGGTGGATTCTGCGACGATGATGAATAAGGCACTTGAGGTGATAGAGGCCAGGTGGCTTTTTGATATCAGTACCGATAAAATCGATGTGCTTGTGCATCCGGAATCAATAGTGCACTCTATGGTCGAATTTGTCGATGGTTCTGTAGTGGCACTGCTTGGCAGGCCGGACATGTGTCTTCCGATTCAGTATGCGCTTACGTATCCGAGGCGCGTCAGAGGTATCGCGGAAGGATTGAAACTCGACGAATTAAGGAAGCTGACGTTTGAAAAGCCGAACCGGAAGATTTTCAAGGCGCTCGATTTGGGCTTTGCCGTTGCCGCTCAAGGCGGGTCGGCACCGGTGGTTTTCAACGCCGCCAACGAGGTGGCGGTGGAGGAATTTCTGGCGGGAAGAATAAAATTTGGTATGATAGTCGAGCTTATCGAACAATGTCTGAATAAACATGAAGCCCGGTCGAGTGTGTCGCTTGAAGAGCTGTTGGCCGCGGACGCGTGGGCAAGAAAAGCGGTTTATGAATACCTGAAAGAAAAAGTGCTATGAGAAAGTTGTTTAACACACTGATTTTTGCGATTGCCGCCGGTGCAATAGTTTATTTTGCGGTGCACAACTTCGGCACTTTCGTTCGTGTATTGCTCGTTGCGCTGGGTTTTGGTGCGGTGGTAATAATCCATGAATTCGGGCACTTTGTGGTTGCGAAGCTGTGTGGCATAAAGGTTGAGGCTTTTTCGATAGGTTTTCCGCCTACACTTTTAGGCATTCAAAAAACTGAGGGCGGGATTCGGTTTCGCATACTGCCGAAGTTTTTCGCGAAGCAGACGGCCGACCAGGGCAAAGACGAGGGCAGTTTGGCATCAAAGGCGGTGACAAAACTTACGCAAAAGAAAAAATATAAAGCTTCCGATACGGAATATCGCATTGGCCTGATTCCCTTTGGCGGGTTCGTGAAGATGCTGGGTCAGGACGATACGGGGCCGGCAGAAGAAACCGACGACCCGCGGTCATTCACCAACAAGCCCATACCGATTCGAATTGCGGTGGTAGCGGCGGGAGTAATATTTAATGCTCTAAGCGCCGTTTTAATCTTTATGATTGTCTTTCTTATCGGTGTTGATCTGCCTCCCGCGGTGATTGGAAATGTTCGTCCGAATTCACCTGCCGAGATTGCGGGACTGCGACCCGGCGACAGGGTTGTGGAAGTTAACAGGGAGAGGTTCGTTGACTTTATGAGTTTGCCATTAGCAGCAGCGCTGTCGGCCAAAGGCGAACCTATATCGCTGCTGGTTGAGCACGCCGACAAAACAAGAGGACAGTTTCAAATCGTGGCGGAGAAGTCGCCGGGTATACATTTGCGGACGATAGGCGTCAGCCAGGCCGATACGCTTACGGTTGCCGAACTTTCGAACCCAAAAGATATTCAGCAACTTTATGAAACAACGGGTTTGCAGCCGGGTGATGTGATGACAGCTTTTAACGGCAGGGTTGTTGAGGACTCGTGGCAGCTAAGGGAATTAATCCGGAATTCCCTACAGCCGGAGGGTGTTTTGACTGTTCAGCGAGACAGGGGCAAGAGCAGTGATAAAGCAGTGGTCGATGTTAAGCTGCCGCTGTATTTGAGCCCCACTAAGGACAACTTCAAAAGAGACTATGACCTGGCTCATGTTTATTCGCTGGTCCCAAGAATGAAGATACTATCAGTGCCGGACAGAACAAAGCCACCATCAATCACAGATAGGTTAATTTCCTGGTGGCGGGAGCAGATTCTCAGGAAGCCATCGGCCGGCAAGACAGGTCCGCTTTTGGAAGTCGGGGATATAATCGTGAAGGTTGGCGAGACCGAGAATCCCACTTTTAGGGAACTGCGTGAGGTTACTAAAGAGCACAAAGATAATCCCATGCTGATAACCGTCCTCAGGCCCAAGGAAAACGGCAGCGAAACACAGGTTACAGTTACAGTTTATCCGCGGTCGGAACGGGGGGGCGATCCCGATAACAACAACGTCAGGTTTGGAGTTGTGCCCGTCTTAGATGTAAGACACGCGGTTGTGGCTGACGCCATTGACACTGAAAACGGCCCCGGAGCTTTGGAGATTCCAAGAGGCGCGACGATAACAGCGGTGGACGGCGAAGAAGTGTCGGATTTCTATGATGTTATGCGCACTATCCGGCGTAACCGCGGGCAGCGTATATCTATAGATTACCGACTCGACGACCAAAATGCAGGTTGTGTAGGCCTTGATATTCCAGCTGATGATGACTATATAACGGCCCAGACCGATTTTGCTCCTGCTGTGTCGGCGGAATTTTTGCCGACTATGTATGTGCCTTTTGAGTACCTAAAGGAACCGTACAAGGCCGAGGGCGCGGTGGCGGCGATTAAAATGGGCTTTAAGAAAACCTTGATGTTTATCGCACAGACATACTTAACATTGCAGCGGCTGATTAGCCGAGAAGTCAGCCCCAAAACACTCGTGGGGCCGGTTGGTATCGTTACAATGAGTTATAAAATCATCGCCAGCCAGTCGCTGACATACTACGTATATTTCCTCGGCCTGATAAGCTCTATTATAGCGGTGATGAATCTCCTGCCGCTTCCCATTGTGGACGGCGGGGTTATTGTGCTGCTGATTGTGGAGAAGATAAAGGGTTCGCCTTTGAACCGGCAGGTGCAGGAAATAATCAGCTATGTCGGGTTGGTTTTCATCCTGGCTCTTTTTCTGTGGCTTACTTACAACGACGTTCTAAATCTGATGTTCCCCTAAGGGGAGCCAATCGGCGAAATCACTGAAACGGCCATGACCATTAGTGTAGTTATACCCGCATATAACGCCGCCGAATATATCGGCAGGGCTATTGACAGCGTTTTGGCCCAGACGCGCAGGCCTGATGAGATTATCGTGGTTGATGACGGCTCGACTGACGATACCGCTGGCATAGTCGAGACTTACGGCTTACAGGTACGATTAATTCGCCAGGAAAACGCAGGGGTCAGCGCCGCCCGCAATACCGGTATCGACGCAGCAACTGGCGAATGGATAGCCTTCCTCGACAGCGATGATGAGTGGCTAAAAGAGAAGTTGCGATTGCAGGTGGAACTGCTGGGGCGTAATCCGGACCTGGTATGGAGCACTGCTAACTTCATTTATTGCCACTGCGGGCAGAACTACCATTGTCAAAAACTTGATGAGAAGACCGGTGAGGCACTTTTGAACGGTGCGGATTTTTTTGAAGATTACTTTGACGCATATATCAAAGCGGCCGCCGGCTGGACGGGAACGATGATTGTCAAACGTGACATACTAAAAGAAGCGGGGCTCTTTCAGCCCGAGCAGCTGAGGTTCAATGATGAAGACATGTGGTGGCGGATAGCCTACCAACATCCCAGGATAGGGTATAACGGTAAACCTCTGGCGGTCTATCATATGCATGTGCCGGACAGCGTAACAAAAAAGTATCAAGTGCCGGAGAATTTAGACCAGCTTATCGCCAATCATATAAAAATCGCCACCGAGTACGGCAAGCTGGAACAGTTCAAACCCTGTGCTGAGCACGTGTTGCGATACTGGATACATCATTATTGGTTCGATGAACGTATAATGCACATTCGGGAAATGACCTTTCGATTCAGTGAAGTGCTGCCGCCGTTTTATAAATTGGCTTTGTGGCTGTTGACGATATGGCCTCGGGCGACTTTGGCCTTTATGCCGGTACTTTCACGCATAAATAGAATTTTGCGTTTGCGGCTGTAAATATTTGCGGGCAAAGGGAAAATAAAATATTGAGAACATCTTCGGACACAAACGATCAACGACATTTAAACATCAGTGTTGTAATCCCCGCCTACAACGCTGCCGAGACTATTGTCCGGGCCATCGACAGTGTGTTAGCTCAGGCTCGCCGGCCGGATGAAATAATTGTTGTTGATGATGGCTCGACGGACGAGACCGCCCAGAGGATTAAGAGGTTCGGCTCCAAGGTTCACTACATTTATCAGGAAAACGCAGGTCCAAGTGTTGCCCGCAACAAAGGTATCGAAGCAGCTAACGGTGAATGGATAGCATTTCTTGACGCCGACGACGAATGGCTCCCGGGAACACTCGACCTTCAGTGTGAGCTACTTGGCCGAAATAAGCACCTTGTATGGACTACTGCCAACTTCTACCACTGCCTGTGCGATGAGAATCGCCGAGGTTATAATGTCAATCCTAAATTGGCAGCCAAAGCATTGGGAGGAAAAGAATATTTTGATGATTTTTTCAGGACCTCACTGCCCCATGGATGCGGTTGCACAGTGACAATGCTGATAAAAAAAGAAGTTCTGCAAGAGGCGGGGATGTTCCAGCCTGGTCAATACATAGCAGAAGATACCGACCTCTGGTTTCGAATCGCATGTCAGTGGCCCCGGATTGGTTTCACCGCTGAACCGCTGGCGATTTACCACATGGGTACGGCACAAAGCCTCATGAAGAAGCACCGGCGCTTGAAATTTCAAAGTGACCTGGTCAGTCGCCATTTGGCCCTTGCCGCCAAATGCGGGCGACTCGATGCATTTGGGCCCCGAGTGGGGCGCCAGGTAAGTTCACACATACGTGGATTGCTCTTCGAGAACAGACCGGAGGAAATACGCAAATTGATGGAACAATTTGATGAACTGCTAACTCAACGGTTTAAAATAATCATTCGCCTGCTTTTGATATTCCCACGAGCAACAGCGATAATTTGCCATGTAATCTCAAAAATTGTAAGGACATTACATTTACGCAAAGGAATAGTGCGACAACCAGGACAAATACGAAAAACATGACGGGATTAAACGCTTTATTAATATCAAAAACATTATGGAATCTACAGAACACAACAACCAGTCCTTTACCGTCAGTGTGGTGGTACCAGCTTACAATATCGGCAAGCAGATTGGGCGTGCCATAGATAGTATTTTGACCCAGACCCGGCGGCCGGATGAAATCATTGTGGTGGATGACGGCTCAACCGATGATACTGCTGCTGTAATCCAAAGCTACGGCTCAAAGGTACGCTATATTTATCAGGCCAATCTCGGCCTGGCAGGCGCCCGCAATACGGGCATCAAGGCCGCGAGTTGTGAATGGGTAGCATTTCTTGACGGCGACGACGAGTGGCTGCCGGACAATCTCAAGCTCCATTTGGAGGTTTTAAGACGAAATCCCAACCTCGTCTGGAGCGCAGGTAATTTCGATAACTTCCTATCCAATGAAAATCGGTGTCAGCCTTACATTAACCCTGATAAAGGACGAAAACTGCTGCAGGGCAAAGATTATTTCGACGATTTTTTCGATGCTTACATGGCCGACGCCACCGGCAACAGCAACACGATGATTATAAAACGCCAGATTCTCCACGAAGCCGGGCTGTTCCGTCAGGAATTACCCTTTGCTGAGGATACCGATATGTGGTTTCGAATTGCTATGCGATGGCCCAAAATCGGTTTCGTCCCGGAATCCGTTGCCGTATATCACCTTCACAGATCCGGCAGTCTTATGGATTTTACACAATCCGCCAAACGGCTGGAGGTTATCTGTGACATCATAGAACGCTCTATTGATCTGGCTAAAGAACATAGCCGGATGGATAAGTTCCAGCCGTGCGCCGGCTTTCTTCTGCGACGAGTCATACGCAGCAACCTCTTCGAATATAGAATGGCACCGGCTATTAGAAATGTGCTCACCCGGTTCGATTTGATGTTCTGGGCCCCTTATAAAGCCGTGGTCCGGCTCCTTACCATGTTTCCACGGGCAACAGCCTTTGTTTTACATAGTATTTCAAAAACAGTCAGATTCTTTAATTTGCGTCGTCGTGTGGTTCGTCCCCCCAGGCGAAGTGGATAGCCTGCATTTCTCGCAGCACTATTGAAAAAAGCTTCCTCTAAAAAAGGTTCCTGACCTTTTAATGTCGGTCAGTTTGAGTATATAAATAACGGGTAATCGCGGGGGATTTGGCCATTAAATTTACCCTCGAGCGGGTAGCATGGTCTGTCGGTGGTAACTGCAACCTTTTTTTTGGAAGGAGGTAGAGTTATTAGTATACCGATTTTCGTCGACTCTGCTCCCCAGCGATTACCCGTAGCTTGCAATGAATCTTATTCAATTTGTGTGTTTATATACAGGCAAAGTTAGTTTGCCTTTTTACAGCACCGTCCTTTCTTTTAATAGAACTGCTTGTCTAACATATTCACAAAGCCGGCAGCAAGTGCCGCAGCTATTCTTCACATATCAATCGTATTACTCGTGGCTTTCGGAAGAATCCGACTCTTCAAAGCCAGGCTTATTATTTTCAATGGGTTTCGGCTTTAGCTTTCTCAATTTCTCGGTGTCGGCATGCCACTGAATGTAGCCGCAGGCCATACAAACACGAGTTTTTGTCGGCACCATCGCCTCGGAAAGGGTCCAAAAAGTCGGTTTGTCCGGCCTGAAATACAACCTGCCGGCTCCTCGGATCCTTCCTTCGACCAGGACACTGTGACCACAGGCAGCACATCTGCCCGCAATTAGTTCGGCCTCTTTCAGTCCCGTTGTCTTTTCAATAACAGCATCGAGGCCCTCCTGTGAGAACCTCGTGGAGCCGCCTACCTTGTAAAAAGATAGATGTCCTTCCTTCATCCATCGAAAGATTGTAGGCTGGCTTACTGCCAGGTACTCGGCCGCTTCTCTAACGCTGTACCACTGCTTCCGGCTTTCCTTTGCCTCGTTCGTAGCAAGACGTCCATCTTCAGCCATCATGTTACTACTCTTACTAAGAATCATGTACTTCCACCACGCCTCATATACTTCCATGTACTCCTATATACTATCATAAAATCGGACGAAGTCAACAAAAAAATTATTATTTTTTCTATTTAGTGATATTATCGGGCTAAAATTGAGTATAAGCCACACTTGACAATAACTCTCTGGGTTGCTACAATGTTAAGCAGCTTAGGAGTAGGTGTGGAACGCGGAGAGGGCAGCAGCGCTTCAGACCATTTGCACATCTGCTTCAGTTAGAGGAATAACGGGCGTTAAATCCCGACAGATTTAGATGTTAGCTTATTGTTGAGTGAGGAGAGTCCGAGATGCCAAATGGAGAGGGCTTTACGATTATTGAAGTGGTTGCCGTGCTGATGATACTTGTCGCGGTGGCAGCGGTATCTTATCTGGCGATACCCATATTCTAAATTTTGCGAGTTGTAAACAAGACCCGCCTTGCGGCGTGGTCACACTTTGCTGGGCGTTATCAACCAGCGACGATTCCATTTTGCGTAGATAGTCACAACGCTTATATGCGTATGGTCCGGGGCATAGCAATCCTCAATTTCGTGTGTTGACGGCGGTGGCGGGTTTTAGGAAATACAGCCAACTGCCAGCAATTTTTTCTTTTAGGATTGCTGAGGCTGCTGTTGCATAAAGGTTTATCTGGTCGAGATAAAGTTTGGCCCGGCGGCAGGCGGACTCAGCGGTTACATCGTCTGTTTTGAAATCGATGATGACCAGGCCGGTGGGCGTCTTTACAATCATATCAATTATGCCCTGAACAATTACAGTTTCGTTGGATGATTTTGCGCCTAATTGGGCAGTATCCAAGGCAAATGTGAACGGCCATTCCTGAATTGTATTGTCTTTATGCTCAAGAACCAGTTTGCCCAAATCGGTTTGGAAAAATTCAAGTACCGAATCCAGATTAATTTGTCGGGCCAGCTCGGCTGAAATTTTATCTTCGTTTACGAGCTTTTCGGCGGTTGCCCGGATTGAAGTGAAGGTGATATCGGAATCGAGCGCAAGATTCTGAATCACAAGGTGCGTTGCAGTTCCGATGAGTTTGGCATCGGTCTTATCCGCTGATACGACCTTGGGTTTGCGCTGCAGCGCATCGGTGAAATCGGCTTTGGCAAATTCATCGTCCCGGTGTGTCAGTTCGCTTACAGATGTTTTGGCGGGCAGCTTTATCAAATCGGCGAATGGGTATTGCCGGTCCAAAGAGTTTTTGATTTTGGCTAAGAGCAGTTCGCCGCGTTTTCTGATTTTCGGCGTCCGGGGGGTCAGCTTGCTGTGTTTTTTCTTCAAAATTTCGGCTGAGATTTCGTCGAGAACGCTGCGGTCTAAAAGCTGTGTGCTGAAAAGATTGTCATCGACGGTATTTGCCTTCGGCGCTGTCTTGAACAAATCGTTTAGTTTTTTGTGGTTTGCGAGGGCGTAGAGAATCCAGTCGAAATGGCATTTGGCGGATTTTAACTGCCAATCCCTTACAGGCTCGTCGGGCAGTGCGCTGCAGGCGGCCAATATGTCGCTGCAATCTTTTTGGTTTCCAGATGCGGTTAAGACAAGTTTTTCTCTTGCGCGGGTCATGGCGACGTAGAGTATGCGCATCTCCTCAGCCAACATTGTGTCGAGTTTTTTTTGGGCGATAACCTCGTGGGCGATGGTGTTCAGTTTTACGTTTGATTGCGGCTCTATGATTTGTAAACCAATTCCATAAGTATCATCGATAAGGCAATCACCGTAACAATCTTTTTTATTAAAGGGCCGATTGAGTTCAGCGAGGAATACGACGGGGAATTCGAGGCCTTTACTCTTGTGAATGCTCATTATTCGAACGGCGTTTTCGGTGAGGTTGTCCGGTTCGGCGGGCGCCCAGTCCCGACCACGTTCGAGAAGTTTTTCAATGAACTCAACAAACCGCGCCAGCGACGTTGTCTGCGCGGGGCTGACGAAACCTTCAAACTGAATGGCCCTTTCGTGGAGCTTGAGGAGGTTTGCTCTTCGTTGAGCGCCGTTGGGCTGGGCCGAAACGAATGAAAGATAGCCGGTTTGGCGATATATCTGCCAGAGCAGCTCCGCCAGAGGTTGCCGACGGGTCTGTAATCGCCATTGGTCGATTTGAGCAAGTGTCCGGGTGAGCTTTTTGCGCAACTGCTGGTCGGGACCATCTTGCGAATAGGAGAGAACGCAATCGTAAAAAGTCGGTCTCAGCGGGGCAACTGTACTGTCGCCGTGAGCGCTGATCATAGCCAGTTCGGTGTCGGTTACTTTGAAAAAGGCGCTTCTCAGGACAGCGGCTAACTCAATATCCTGCTGGGGATTGTCAAGCACTTTCAGGAGCGAGACGCAGTCGGTGATTTCAGTTGCGGCGAAATATCCGGCCTGGCTTTGGCAGCTTACGGGGATGCCGGCGAGCCGGAGGACTTCGACATACTCGTTGGCACGATGAGCCAATGAGCGCATCAGGATGACAATGTCGCGATATTCGATGTCGCGGTACCAGCTGGTTTTTTTGTCATATATCTTGAACTCGGCGCAGCCGGTTTCTGTGCCAACCATTTGGCTGATGCGTTCGGCGATAAAGGCCGCCTGTCGCTGAGTTGAGCTAATGATATTCGTGCGGGTGTCGTCGGGCTGTTGTTGCGAATTGTCGTTGTTGTCGCCGGGCGTTTCCTCATTGAGGATATACATTTCAACCAACGGGCATTGGCGGGTGGTTGTCTGGCTAATCGGCTTGTAATCAAGCTGGGGCCTTAAAAATGTCTTTTCATCGTAATCAACTAAAAACGCAGGTGCGGTCATTATCCGGCTAAAGACAGTGTTGGCAAAATCGAGGATGCCTTTGCGGGACCGGAAGTTGCCGCTCAAATCCACACGAGCAGGCACACTCTTTTGGCCAGTGTCTTCGGTTGTCCCGGCCAGGCGTTTCAGGAATATTTCGGGCTGGGCCTGACGAAAGGCATAAATGCTTTGCTTGATATCGCCGACGACGAAGACGTTATCGGGGCGGCTTATCTTGTCGAGAATGGCCTGCTGGACGGGATTGATGTCCTGGTATTCATCCACAAAGATATATCTGAATTTTTCGCGCAGGGTGACGGCGGTTGAATCGGAATCGGTGAGGAGTTTGAGCATCAGGTGCTCAAGGTCGGCGAAGTCGAGGCAATTAAGTTTGGCTTTGACCTCTTCGTAACGTCTGTCGAACCTTTTGACAAGCTCAATCATAACCCTGGTCTGCAAGCCTGCGGACGGTGCTACTATTTGTTCATAGTCCGGATTGATAAGTGCAAGGTCCAAAAGGCCTTGAAAGGTTTTGATTGCTTTTAATGCCGGAGCTTTTATTAAGCCGGCAATGTCAGGGGGCATGTCTTTGGGTTTATTTATGAATTTCGGCCTGGTAAAATTGCGTATTGTTTCAACACAGTGGTCGATGTCATCTTTTTGGAGGTGTTCGATACACTTACCGACGGGCTCCAAGAAATCCTGCTGTATCCGGCTTGTCCAATGGCCGTTTGGCGTCAGTTTCGTATCGAGTAATTGGGCATATTCAAGCTGTGATTTACACCGGGCAAGTTTATTCAGAATGATTTCTTTTTGTTTTTGTGCAAGTTCCGTGGTGTAAAGGCCGGTTACTTCGGCCAGAGCCATGGCCCTGGCGTACCAGTCTGTTCGCCCAGCAACACTGTCAAGGAATTGGCTGCAGGTGATTATTTTATCGAGGAATATCGAGCTGATACTTTGGATATTGCGGCAATGCAAGAGCTGGTTCAGGCCGGCTGCCAGAGCACTGTCTTGCCAGGCCTCTTCAATTATCTCGTTGAGTATCTCGAATTTCAGCAGGCCCTGCTCATCTTCTTCGATAATGCGAAATGTGGGGTCTATGCCGAGCCGGTGGAAGTTGTCGGTTATAATCCGTTTGCAAAATGTATGAATTGTGCTGATGTGAGCTGCATCGAGCCTCAGGAGTTGACGGCGAAGGTAACTGCTGCGGTTTTTGACAAACCGGGCCCGGAGGCTTTCGGCAATACGCGATTGCATTTGGTCGGCGGCGGCGTTTGTAAATGTGAGAACGAGTATTTGTGAAATATCGGTCGGGTTGTCTGTATCGGCTAATAGGTTAGCACATCTTTCGGCGAGGACGGCGGTTTTGCCGGTGCCCGCTGATGCAGTTACGAGGACATCACGGCCTGTGGAGTTGATGGCCAGTTTCTGCTGAGCTGTCCAGTTAATCTTTTCAGTCGCCACTGCCACCTCCTACATCAGCAAGAACTTTTTCCTTGTTCACAGGAGTGAGCGGATTGTAATCATTGATTTGCCAGTCGAATTTGCAGACGGCCCTGTAATCGCAATAACTGCAGGGCGATTTGTTGGCTAAGCGATAGGGTGTTATGTCAATCCGGCCGGAAGACATCCGTTCAACTAATTCAATAATCCTGGATTTTGTGAACTGCAAAAGGTTTGCAAATTGGTCCGGCTTCAAGGCCCCGCTACTGGCAAAATGGCCGTACGGCCGGCCTTTGGTAATGAAGAAGTTGTAAAACTGGTCCCAACGGCCCGGAGTAAGCTCGCTGTGAAGTATCCGGGCGAATTGGCCGTTGAATATTCCTTTTGCCTTATAGTAGAATTTGGCAGGGAGCTGTTGCAGGTCACCGACAGCTGCTTTTGGTGGCGCAGGCTCGACAGGTATATAGAAAGCACCGGCTACCGAATCGATAGTTTTGCCGGCGATTTGTGCGCTGGCTAAGGCGAGCATGTAAATTGGAAGCTGCATATCGAGCCCGTAATAAAGCTGGTTCCAGGAAACAGTTCTCGGTCGGCGCTTGTAGTCAAGGATGATGGCCACTCGTCGGCCGTCGACATTTGCGCAGTCGATTCGGTCAATTACGCCTTTAAGGTTGATCTTTCTGTCATGCGGTGTCGTGAAGGTGCATTGTACCGAGTCTTGAGCGCCTTTGCCGAAGGCCAGCTCCGACGCTATTTGTCTCAGGCTGCCGGCTCTTGCCATTCGCCCGTAGGCTACAACACAGTCTTGCAGGATGTAACTTGCCGACTTAATAATGTACTCATTGTGGTGCCTGCGATTCTTGAAATTTGAGAGGAAAGTGTCGTTTTCAATGGTTGCAGCGATCTGCTCGGTGCAGGCCCGTCGCAATTGGTCGTCAGAAGCCGTTGTGAAATCCTTATTTTCTTTCTTTAATCTTTTGAACAAGCCATCGAGGACGCGGTGATAAAACCTGCCCAGGTCAATCGGCTCAAAGCTGAAGAGTCTGCGCTCCTGCAAATCGAGTATGTATCGGGCAAAGTGCTGATAGGGGCAGGCGGCGAAGCTGCTGAGTCTGGTTGCAGAGCAGGTGAGCGAATCAGTGAAAATTTGTTTTGCAAAATCCTTATCTAATGCTGCTTTATTGTCATAACTCAATGCATATTTAACCTGCCGACCTATTGGGGCAAGCTCGCTGTCTTGTGAAAGGCTTTCGACCAATTCAGAAAGCATGTCGCTTTGGTCATGAGGAATCCCGGCGTCTTTGCCGAGTTTCTCACAAAGCAAGTCTGCAAGCCCAACCGAGGTATAAACATCCTCCGCATCGGACTTGTCTGTTGCGGCGGGCTGGTCGGTTAAATCGACAAAAAGCGATTTGAGGCTGTCCAAAAATGGTGAAGGTACAAGTGCAATTCCGTAGTCGTCCATCAATGGGTAAGTTACGTAAAGATATTCTGAAGGGCGGGTGAAAGCGATGTAGGCGAGGTATTGGCGGGTCGCTAATTTCTGCTCGGCCTTTTCGGCGAGGATGAAGTCATGGTCGGCGGCAGTGTCTCTGTCTTCATCGGTCAGTATGCTGTCAAAAGAAACGGGTTCCGGGAACTGTTTTTGGGTGGCGCCGACGAGAAAGACGGCCTTTAAGTCCGGATGTCGGCTGCGTTCAATCGAGCCGACAAGCACCTGATCGAGTGTCGGTGGGATGAGTTTGAGTGTTAATTTTGAAAAAGCATTGCACAGTATGGAAACCCAGTGGCCAATAGTCATTAACTCGGCACCGAAGATTTCGTCAAGCTCATCGAATATATCGACCAGCTTGTCGTAAAACTGACGGTGTCCGTGGTCCCGGTCGGCAGGGTCCCGGTCGCTGGATTGTGAAAGTTTTTCACGAATGTTCAAGCGTTCTAAAAAGTCCCATATAGCAAGTGTGAACTGCGTGGCGGTGAGCGGCCCATTTTTGTCGGCTGAGAGTTTCTGTCTTAACTTGAGCAGGGGGGTAATTGCGTCGGGTCTGATTTCGTTAATCTTTTTCCGGTCGAACTGGGGGTCATCTTTTCCAGCGAAGGCCCAGTCGGTCTGGACGAGCCAGTCATCGCCCTGGACACCAAAGGCCAGGCAATAGTTTTCAAGGATATCCACGT
>JGI10211J34971_10000877_pt1 | contig 25094 bp, 19 predicted proteins | sample Etolagsediment_FD_34971 | JGI IMG/M metagenome (IMG submission 34971)
GACTACTTCCACGGCGAGGCCGCGATCGAGCGGCCGGGCCTGCCGTTGATCGCCCTGCCGACCACGGCAGGCACGGGCGCCGAAATCACCAAGAACGCCGTGCTGACCGATGTCGAGGCCCTCGTCAAGAAGTCCCTGCGGTCTCCGCACATGGTTCCCGCGGCGGCAATCGTCGATGCCGAGCTCACGGTCGGGATGCCGCCCGATCTGACCGCGGCGAGCGGGTTGGACGCATTGACGCAGGCCGTCGAGTCGTTCATCAGCCTCAAAGCGCATGCCGTCAGTCGCGCTTTGGCCCTCGCCGCGGTCGAGCGTCTGATGCCTGCTCTGCCGACCGTCTTCCACGACGGTACCGACCGCGAAGGCCGCACTTCGGTTGCGGAAGGCAGCTTGCTGTCCGCGATGGCGTTCTCGCAAAGCGGCCTGGGTGCTGCCCACGGATTGGCGCACCCGTTGGGGTTGACTCTCGATCTGCCGCATGGGTACGTCTGTGCGGTGTTGCTGCCGCACGTCCTGCGTTGGAACCTCCCCGTTGCGGCAGACGGTCTTTCGGCACTGGCATGTGCGACCGGGAAACGAACGGGTCAGGAGTTCGTCGACTCTGTCACAAGGCTGTGCGCAGAGCTGCGGATTCCGCAGACGTTCGCGGACGACGCCCTGAGCGAAGACCACTTTCCCGCGATCATCGCAAACTGCCGAAGCGGGAGCATGGCCGCCAACCCCCGCCCCATGACCGACGACGACGTGCGGGCGTTGCTTGCGCGCCTGGCGGCCGCCTGATGGGGTCCCCCAGGCGTTCATTCGATGCACATCACGTGCACTCCCGCTGTACGTTACTGTGCAGATAACCCCTGAAGCCGGGGACGACTTAGCCTTGTAGGCCGTGTGGCACGGATTGTGCATCGCCATTCCCGCCCCGGAGTGTCCGGGAACCAGGAGCTGACCCTTGAACGTGATTCGGTTCATCATAGCGTACGTCAAGTCGATGCGGTTGTATTACGGCTTTGTCACGGGGATCGCCGGATGGATCGGCGTGTCTTTCTACCGGTTCTGTCAACCGGAGAGCAGCGACTGGCAGCGCAGTCTCCTCATCCTCACAATGCTTTTCCTAAGCTGGGGCATCAACCAGATCGTCAACGACTACTTCGGGCTGCCGGAGGACCGGATCAATGCGCCGCATCGCCCGATGGTCACCGGTGAACTCCCTGCGAAGCCGGCGCTGTTCGTGTCTCTCGGCTTGATGGTCGCTGTCAGCATCGTGACGTGGTTCCTGAACCCGTGGTCGGTTGTGCCGATTGTGCTGGGCGTGCTCTTGAACGTGCTGTACGAGTACGCCAAGGCCTGGTCGCTGTGGGGGAATCTGACATTCGGCCTCACCATCGGCATGTGCACGGCCTACGGGTATCTGGCGGCCGGACCGGTACTGAAACCGTTCCTGACGAGCAACCGGAATTGCGCGTTTGTGCTCGTCGTACTGCTGAACGGGCTTATGACGTTCTACACGTACTTCAAGGACTGGCGCGGCGACCGTCGTGCGGGGAAGCGGACCCTTGTGGTACAGCTTGGCTTGCGCAAAGCACGGTACGCCGGCGTACTGGGCGCGCTTCTGCCGAGCCTTGCGTTCCTGTTGTTCCACACCATGGGCTGGCTTCCGCTCAGCGATATACTGTTCATGCGCGATTTCGTGTTCTGCGCCGTGATCACCGTGTTTCTGCAGTTCTGGACCGCCTGGCTGTTCTTCCGGTATCCCGTCGGCGAGCGCACCTACTTCGCACTGGCGACCAACATCCGCGCCTGCGTGGCCGGACAGATCACGATCATCGCCATTTTCAACGGCACGCTCGCGCTGTACCTGCTCGCGGCCAGTTACGTGTTCATCGGGTTTCTGTTCGACCTGCACAAGGACGCCAAAGCATGATCAGGTCAGTCAGAACCGGATTCCCAAAGGCGGCGCTATACGTCCGCATCGCCCTCGGGGTGGCCGCCCGGTACGCGCTCCGACCGGGCCTGTTCGGATGGTCCCCCGTGGCCTACGTGCGATTCCTGCTCCGGGCATTGCGCCTGCTGTTGGTCTTCCGTCACAACAGGCCCATGCGGACCCCGCAGGGCTGGAAACTGCACCTCTACCTGCCGGCCTATCCGAGCGAGGCGTTTTTCCACACGGTCGAGGCCAAGCTGATCCGGCGTCCGCCCGGCCCGAGCACCGTCGTCTACTCCATCACCAAAGCGTGTCGTTACCGCTGTCCTCACTGCTATCAGCGAAACGACACGGGTAAGGACGTGAGCGACGAAGGCCTGTGTGAGACGGCACGAAGGCTCCAGGACGTGGGCGTGGCATTCTTCGATATAGAGGGGGGGGAACCGTTCCTCCGCTATGAACGGCTCTTACGCTTGGTGTCCAGCCTCGACGCACGGTCGGAGGTCTGGGTCAATACGACGGGCGACGGCGTCACAACGGAACGGCTCCGCGAACTCCGCAGGGCCGGTACCGTGGGCGTGATGGTCTCGATCCATTCGCCGTCCCCGGAATCACACGACGCCTTTTGCGGCATCCCGGGCGCGTTCGACACGGCCTGCCAATGCGTGCGGATGGCCAGTGAAGCTGGTCTTGTCCCGGCGCTCAACACTGTGCTCGGCGAACAGGACATCCGCGACGGCAAGCTCGACGCTCTGATGCAGTTGGCGGACGATCTGGGGTGTCACTACGTCCAGTTGATCCACCCCAAACCGTGCGGGGCCTGGCTGGGGCGTGAGACAGACATGCAAACCGATCCGGCGCTGATCGAGCGCGTGTGGGATTCGCACCGGCTGTACAACAGCGTCCGTGCGCCGACCGTTGCGACGCTGGCGGCGCAAGTGTTCGAGGAAGCCGAGAACGTCCTCGGCTGCACGGCTGGCGGGATCGACCGGTTCTACGTTGGCGCCAACGGCGAACTGCAGCCCTGTGAGTTCCTGAACATCTCGTTCGGCAACCTGAACGAGGAGCCGTTCGACGTGGTGTTCGGGCGAATGCGCGACGCGTTTCCGTACCCGTGCACGGACTGGCTTTGCTGCACGCAAGGGGCAGCGATTGAGCGGGCGATTGCGGAATCGGCAGACGGATGCACGCCCTTGACCTGGCCGCGGACGCGCGAACTCGTGGCGACCTGGCAGCACGGCAACCCGACACCTGTCTACGAGAAGCTCGGCATCTATACGGCCCCATGATCACCCTCATCATCAATCCCGGCGCGCGAGGCGGCAAGAGCCGCGAGAAGCAGCGGTTCTGGGCCTGCGAGCTCCGCAACCGCGGGATCGACGCAACGGTGGTGGAGACAAAGCGGCTCGGGGATGCGAGGGAGGCCGCGCGAGTGCGCGCGGCGAAGGGCATTGTCGTCGCCTGCGGCGGCGACGGCACGATCAACGAGGTGCTGGACGGACTGATGTTGTCCGGCTGTCTGGAAGCGCGACTGGGCGTCCTGTACTCAGGCACGAGTCCCGACTTCTGCCGGTTCCACGGTATCCCGCTCGATCCGGCCGAGGCGCTGGATGCATTGCTGGACGGCACCGATCACACCGTCGACGTTGTGCGGATGTCGCACACCGACGGGGACGGCCAGTCGCGGATTTCGCACTTCGGGTGCAGCTGCAACATCGGGCTTGGCGCGGACATCGCACGCGTGGCAAACCGCTTACGCCCTGCGCTCGGCGACACGCTGGGTACGGGGATGGCGGCAGTGCGGGCCCTCGTGCTGGCGCGTCCGGCAGACATGGAAATCTCCGTCGACGGCGACGCTCTGCCCGTATCGCGAGTCAATCACGTGGTGATCGCCAAGAATCCGTTTCTCGCCTCGGGGCTGAATCTGGCTCTCGATCTGCGTCCCGGTGACGGCCGGATCGCGGTTGTGGCTGTGCACGGTCGAAGCCGCGCGGGCCTGTTCCGTTTGCTTCCCTGCTTCTATACGGGCAATGCGGTGACGTCGCCCGGCGTGGTGTGCCGGTACGGCCGTGAGGTGTCCGTGCGTCCGTCCGGCGTGCTCGAAGTCGAGTTCGACGGTGACCCGCACGGCTTCACTCCCGTCGAGGCGACCGTCCTGCCCGGCGCGTTGCGGCTGATTGGAGGACACGATGACTGAACGTGAGATCATCGAGCGGATCATCGCCGACACGCCTCGGTCGGCCGAACAGGTCAACGCGCCGTTCGAGTGCGACGCGGAAATCCTCCGGATTGGCGACGAGTTGTGGGCGATCTCGGTCGACGAGTTCAGTGACGAAGATCGGTTCGGCGCCGATCCCGAGATCATCGGCTGGAACGCCGCTGTGGCCGCGATGAGTGATATTCTGGCCGCGGGCGCCGTTCCGCAGTTCTTCCTGCACGCGCTCTGCCTGCCCTCCGATGCCCGGCCGGCGTATATCGACGGGTTGGCCCGCGGAGTCCGCAGTGCGTTGTCGCAGGCAAGTTGCTTCCTGGTCGGCGGCGACGTGGGACAGGCACCCTCATGGCGTCTGTGCGTCACCGTCCTGGGGCCGGTCCGGCGCAGCGCCCCCCTGACGCGCAGCGTTGAGGCGACAACCGGTGAGCTGTGGGTGACTGGCACCATCGGTGACGCCAACGTGGCCGCGGCTGCGGGATTGAGTGCACCCCGCTTCGAATTGCGCTTGGCTGAAGCCGCCGCGATCCGCGATCTGGCGGCGTCCTGCATCGATACGAGCGGGGGATTCCTTGGCGCGGTCTGGGACCTGCACAGCGTTTCGCCACGTGTGTCGATCGAGATAGACCTGGACCGCGTACCCTGGGCGCCAAGCGTACAGCCATTTGCAGCACAGACCCAAACCCCGGACCTGGCTGCGCTTCTTGGCGGCGCAGGCGAATACGAACTGTTGTTTTCTACGAGTACACTGCCCACACATGACGCGCTGAAACTGGCTGAGCTGGGCTGCACGCGCGTCGGCACCCTCGAGCCATCGACAGACGCACGGATTGCGTTGGCCCGCGCCGGTGGCCTTGCGGAGTTCACAACGCCGCCTCCGTGCCCGCGACAGGCAGGCAGCTCGGAGCAGCACGCTCTTGAAGTGATCAAGATGGCCTGCGAATTGTCCCGGGCGTTTGAGTCCGACCCGCCGATCGGGACGGATGGCTCAGTCAGCGCAAGCGCTCAGGTTCGGACAGCGGGCCCCCGGAAAGGACCGTGGGAAGGCACCACGCAGTGACATCGGCTGAAATGACATCAAGCGCCAACATCCAATCTCTCGTCCAACCCCTGCATACGGGGTCGCTCGTCTTGCGCAATCGCATCGTGCGCTCGGCCACCTACGAGGGACTCGGCGACGCAGATGGCACGCCGCGAGTCGACGAGCAGACGGCTCTCTACAGTGCTCTGGCCGAAGGCGGCGTGGGTGGTATCATCACCGGCTTCGCGTTCGTGTCGCAGGAAGGACGCGCCATTCAACCGGCACAGACCGGAATTGACGACGACCGGAAACGCGACGCGTGGCGCGAGATTCGCACGCGGGTCCGCGAGCACTCGCCGGATGTCCCCCTGATCATGCAATTGGCACACGCCGGTCGACAGACGTGGCGTCGAGTGACGGGCAAACCCGTGGTCGGCGCGTCGCGACGCTCGTGTTCGTACTTCCGTGAAAGGGTGAAGCCCTTGAACGATACAGGCATCAATCGCGTGATTGCGGACTTCGCAACGGCGGCGCGGCGTGCGCAGGAGGCCGGGTTTGACGGCGTCCAGTTGCACGCGGCGCACGGGTACCTGATTCACCAGTTCCTGTCGCCGTGGACCAACACACGAGAAGACCGCTGGGCCGACAAGCCGCTGTTCCTGCTGGAGACCATTGCCCGTGTTCGCCAAGTCTGCGGAGACGGCTTCCCGGTGTGGGTGAAGCTGAGCCATTCCGAGGACCGGCGCCTGGGCATCTCTGTCCGGGACACCCGTGCGATTGTCAAGGCTCTGGAGAGTGCGGGCATCGCATGCGTCGAGATCAGCTACGGCACCATGGAGCTGCCGCTCAACATCATCCGCGGGGCGTGTCCCATGGCCGCGCTGTGCCGCGTCAATGCCGCTCTTCAGCGCGTGCCGCGTTTCCTGCGACCATTGTGGCCCGTGTTGTTCGTGAAACCGCGTCTTCGGCAGGTGCTGCCGTTCGAAGAAGGTTACAACGCCCAAGCGGCGGCGGAGCTGAAGCGGCACACGACGTTGCCCGTGATTGCCGTGGGAGGCTTCCGTTCCGTCGGGACCATGGTGCGCGCCGTCGCTGAGCTCAATCTCGACGCCGTATCCCTGTGTCGCCCACTGATCCGCGAACCGGATCTGCCCCGTCGAATGCTGGCGGGAGAGATCAATGCTTCGACATGCACGAACTGCAACCTGTGCACAATCCACTGCGACGGGCCGGAACCGGTCCGCTGCCATCGACCCCCGAACAACGGGAGGTGACATCATGAGTGCCAATGTACGCTATGTGAGACGATTCGAAGACTTTGTCGCAGGCGCAGGCGGGGACCTGTTCGACAAAGTGCACGGGATGAGTGACTATGTGCGGGACAATCCGTGTGAGCATGCGCGCGGGCTCGGCCTGCCCCTTTGCTCGGCCCCCGCGCCAATCACGCCGATTCTGGACGATGACGGGTCGCGTCGGGATGTGATCATGCTCGGCTCGAACTCGTTTCTGGACCTGACGACGCACCCGCGCGTCACAGCGGCGGTGAAGAACGCCTGCGACGTCTACGGCTACGGCATGGGTGCCGTGCCGTTGTACGCTGGGATCACGCCACTGCATCGCGAGCTCGAGGAGACCATCGCGGCGTTCCTGGGGCAAGAGGACGCGCTGCTCTTCCCGTGCGGCTACTCCGGGAACGTGGGTGTGGTGACGGCTCTCTGCGGAAAGGGGGACGTGATCATCAACGATGCCGCGAACCATGCCTCCATCTTTGATGGCACCATGCTGTCGGGCGCCGACGTCAAAGTCTATCTGCACGGCAACGTGCGCCACTTGGAGCGCGTGCTGCGGGCCATCCCGGACAGCGTGCCGGGGCGACTGATCGTGACCGACGGCGTCTTCTCCATGGACGGCGACCTGGCGCCGCTCGACGGCATCGTTGAGCTCGCGGGCCGTTATCGAGCACGCGTTATGGTGGACGACGCTCACGGCATCGGGGTGGTCGGGCCAACGGGCCGCGGCACGCCTGAAGAGTATGGGTGTCTCGACACGATCGACGTCCTCTACGGCACGCTCAGCAAAGCGCCGGGCGCGATCGGCGGATACTGTGCCGGATCACGCGAGCTGGTGGCGTACCTGCGCTACTACGCTCGCACCTACTTCTTCAGCACGGCCTTGCCTGCGCCCGTAGTTGCCGGACTGCTGGAGGTCTTCCGCATGCTGATGGAGGACCCGTCGATTCACGCCCGGCTCTGGGAGAACATCCGGTATCTGCGCGACGGTCTGCGCAGACTCGCGTTCAACACAGGCAACAGTGCCAGCGCCATCATTCCGGTGATTGTGGGCGACGAGGCGAGGCTGGCCCGGTTCCACAACCGCCTTCGCCACAACGGCGTATTCACCAACATCGTCAGTTACCCCGCCGTGCGCCGCAAAGAGTGCCGGCTGCGCGTGAACGTGATGCGCACGCTGACCCGCGACATCATGGACCGCGCCTTGACGATTTTCGCTGATGTCGGTCGAGAGTGCGGTGTGATTCCGTGAAGCGTGTGCTCGTAACAGGATCGGCCGGGTTCATCGGGTCGTGGATTGTGGAGGAATTCGCCGCCCAGGGGTGGCACGTAACGGCGCTCGTGCATCGACGCACGGAAGCCGACTGGCAACGCCACATGGCGACCGGCCAGGTGAACGTCCTCCGCAGTGATGTGACCGACGCGACGCGCTTGCGCGATGACCTGCAGGCTGCGATGTCCGCAGACCGCGCGGGTTGGGACGTGCTCGTTCACGCCGCCGGCCGCGCCTCGGACGTGGGTCGACGTTGCGAGTTCCGCAAAACGAACCTCGAAGCCGTTCGTCACGTCACCGATCTGGTCCGCGAACTTCGCATCGCCCAGCGACTCGTGTTCATTTCGACGACCGACGTCTACGGGCTACGCGATTTCAACGGCGAACCGGAAGACGAGCTGCCGCTGGGGATGACCGTGCGGAATCCGTATCCGGAGTTCAAGATCCACGCCGAGAACCACATCCGTGCATGTCTGCTGCCCGAGCAATACGCCATACTCCGCCCCGCCGCCGTATGGGGTGCCAACGACACAACGATCACGGCCCGGATCGTGGATTTCCTGCGTTGGTCACCGTTCATCGTGCACTTCGGCCCGTGGCGCGGCCGGAACCGCTGGCCCCTGGCCCACGTCCGCAACGTGGCCGCCGCCGCGTTCCTGGCTGCCACCCGTGCGGAAGCCGCAGGCCAGGCGATCAACGTGGTCGATCCGGAGTGGACAAGCATCGACGAGTTCTACCGTCTATTGGCCGGCATCTACTTCCCGGAGAAGCGCTTCCGCACGCTCTGCCTGTCTGGATGGGTCGGCACGTCCATCGGCGCCGCGGTGTCCGCAATCTCGAACCTTCTCAACGTCTACCACGCCCCGCTCGACCCCACGCATTACGCCGCTCACTCGGTCAGTCGCAACCTGGACTTCGGCTGTGAACGCATGCAGGGGCTCTTCGAGGCCGGGGGCAGGAAGCTGTTCACCCGCGCGCAGGGGTTGGGTGAGCTGGAGAACGGGCAGAACTCATCGGCTTGAGCCCCCCGACAGATGGGACGCATGCCAGGACGAGCCGTCCGCCTCGGGCGGACTCCAGGCGCTCCAGGCCGAGCGCATCTTCAGAGCCTTGGGACATGTCCCGCGCGTGCGGATCGCGCAACCAGCTCTGGAGATGCGGTGGGCCTCCACCGCTGGAGCCCGACCCGCTCAGCGGGACGGGCGGCTTGTGTGGCGCGTTGATGGACAACCCCTATTTCGCATTACATCGAGAGTTCATGGATGCCGGTGCGGACGTTCTCATCAGTTCCGGACAGGCGTGCGTTGCGTTTGGGATCGCTACGTTCTCGAAAGACGCCGCCTGTTGCGCCCCTACCGCATCCCGGATGAGTGCCCCTACTTGAGCGAGGACCAGCGGGAGCTGAGCCTACTGGACGTCCGGGGACGCTCCGCGTGGATGGCGGAATGGCTGAGAATGGCGAATGCCGACAAGCCCCGCGGGATCGCTCCGAAACGGACTGTCCCTCGGACCTCGGGATAGCACGCTACACCCGGAATAAGGCGCCCATGCGTTTGCCGAGGAGGGTGCCGACGATGGCGATGGAGGCGCCGAGGAAGACCATGGTCCAGACGCCGAGAGAAGCGGCCATGGCCTGGCCCTGGCCGAGGAGCATGGAGAGTTCGTAGATTGCTTTGGTGATGGGGAAGTAGAGGGTCTTCTGAGCCAGAATGAGGGAATCGGAGACCTCGAGCATGGCGAAGCTGAAGGCGAGGAGAGCGCCGGCCAGAAGGTTGGCGGCGATGAGAGGAACGGTGATTCTACGGAACACGGTCAGAGGCGGAGCGCCGAGGTTGGCCCCGGCCTCTTCAAGCGTCTTGCTTGTCTGCTGAAGACCTGCGACGACTGCACGCACGACGTAGGGCAAGCGACGCACGGCGTAGGCGATGACGAGGAGAATGGTCGGGTTCTCTATGGGGTCGAGGAAGTGGAAGAAGCGTCCCTTCTGCGTCATGGCCAGGTACCCGAACGCCAACACGAGTCCCGGCACGGCCAACGGTAGCATGGCCACTGCATCCAGCAGCCAGGCGCCCCGGATGTCGGAGCGCACGACCAGGTAGGCCACGACGACACCGATGAGTACGGCAACGATCACCGCAAAGCCCGAGTAGCGCACGCTGTTCATAATGCTGGGAACGGTCCAGGCATGTCCGAGCGACACGTGGAAGTGGGAGAGCGTGTAGGACTCCGGCAAGACCGTCCGATACCATGATTTGGCAATGCTGATGCCGATCACGCCGAGGTGCGGGAGCACGGCCAGGAAGCAGACGGTGGCGGGAACGAGCGTTGCCGTCCATCCGCGCAAGCCGTGCAGACGCACCTGGCGGGAAGCGACGGTGGCTTTGCCGCTCGACGCGTGGGCCGTCCGTCCGAGGCTCAACTTGGCAACGGCGTACAGGCAGGCGGACGCGGTCATCATGACCACAACGAGTGCGTAGGGGAACGGGTTGGTCCCGATCTCGTTGATGCCGTTGAAGATCTGCACGGGGGTGACGCGGTCGTAGCTGAACATGAGAGGGGTTCCAAGCTCCGTGAAACTCCAGATGAATACGAGCGTTCCCCCGGCAAACAGGCCCGGCATGATAAGCGGCAGCGTGATCTTCCGGAATCGGCGGAACCCGACGCACCCCAGGTTGGCGGCCGCTTCGCCGTACAGTGGGTCGACGTTTGCGAAGGCGGCGGCGGCGTTGAGGTACAGGATCGGGTACAGGTGGAGGGCTTCGACGATGACAACGCCCCAGAAACCGCTGGTGAGCAGCCAGTCGGGGGCGTTGGCCAGTTCGATGATCCCGAGCCTGGCCAGCGCCGCGTTGAACGCGCCGTATCGGCCCAGGATCCGTTGCATGCCCACCGCGCCCACAAACGGCGGCAGAATCATGGGCAACAGGATGGCGGCCGACAGCAGCTTCTTGCCGGGGAAGTCAAACCGGTCTGCAAGCCACGCCATCGGCAAGGCCAGGAGCATGGTCAGGAGCGTTGTGCACAGCGCCACGCGGAAAGACGTGATCAGACCCTCAATGTAGAGGGGATTGCGGAAGACCTCGGCCAGGTAGGCGAACGTCAGGTGCCCGTCTTCGTCGAGGAAGCCGCCACGGAGAACCTGCAGAATGGGCACGAAAAAGAAGCACGCCATGAACAGCGTAACGATGGCAACAGCGCCGCAGAGAGGGAGCTTCTTCATGGTCGGTCGACGGATTCTGCGCTCGGTTTTCCGGCGTGGCTCAAATCCGGGCAGCACAGGCGCCTCGCCTGCGCCCGACCGGCAGGTGACACAGGGGAGACGCCTGTGCTACCGTAACTCGGGCGATTCTGAACCACGCCACGTGAGTTTCGACAAGGCCGAAGGTTGCTGTATTGTAGCGGATCGAGACGGCCAATTCCACACAGGAGGAACGATCGTGCGCGTATTGATCACAGGCGGCGCGGGCTTCATCGGGAGCCATCTGGCGGAGTATTTCCAGGGCAGGGCACAGGTGCGCGTGTTGGACGATCTGCGGACCGGTCACGTGGAGAACCTGTCGGGCATGGACGTGGAGTTCGTCGAAGGCAGCATCCTGGACCGCGAACTGGTCCGTCAAGCTGTCGCAGGTGTGGACTACATCTTCCACCTGGCAGCGATGGTGAGTGTGCCGGAGTCGATGGCGAAACCGATCGAGTGTGAAGCGATCAACACAAAGGGGTTACTGACGGTGCTCGAGGAGGCGTCCGCCGCAAAGGTGAAGAAGTTGTGCTTCAGTTCGTCGGCTGCCATCTACGGCGACAACCCGGAAGTGCCGAAGCGCGAGTCGATGGTCCCCGAACCCAAGAGCCCATACGCGGTGAGCAAGCTGTCGGGCGAGTATTACTGCAGCATCTTCAGCGCCGAAGGCCGGCTGCGCACGGCGTGCATGAGATACTTCAACGTGTTCGGTCCGCGGCAGGATCCGAAGAGCCAGTACGCGGCCGCCGTGCCGATCTTTGTATCCCGCGCCGTCGAGGGAGAGCCGATCACGATCTTCGGGGACGGGGAACAGACGCGTGACTTCATATACGTCAAAGACGTCGTCGCCGCGAACGTGTTCTTTGCGGAGAACCTGGATCTGTGCGGGGTCCGCAACGTGGCTTACGGCGGCCGCATCACGATCAACGACTTGGCGCGGGAGATCTGTGAATTGACCGGCTCTGCGTCGGAGATCCGGCATCTTCCCGAACGGCCGGGTGATGTAAAGCACTCCATGGCTGCCATTGACAGGTTGCTGGAGACCGGTTTCGAGCCGGAGCACACGTTCAGCGAGGGGCTGGACGCCACGATCGAGTTCTTTTCCAAAGGAAGCCAGCGATGAATGTCAAGTCCTGCTCTGCTCTGTGGCGAGGAAGCGCGTCGGCCGGTGCGGCATTGTGCTGCACGGTGACTGCGACGGCCCAGCCTGTGCGTCCCGTGGCCGTTCCCCCGGATGCCGCTCCTCTGACCATCCATTTCGACACGCCGGCGCAACGTTGGTCGGCGGAGGCGTTGCCGATCGGGAATGGACGTCTGGGAGCCATGTGTTTCGGCGGGCCGACGCGGGCCAGGATTCAGCTCAACGTCGACAGTCTGTGGACGGGGGACGACAATCCGTCGGGTGACTACAAGTCGATGGGGGCGTACCAGAATCTCGGCGACCTGCAGATCGAGCTTGCCACGGGGGCCGCGGGACCGACCGTGACGACGGTCAGCGAACACAAGCCGTTCTATGCAAACGAAGCGATCGAGTTCTGTCACGACGGTAAAGCCGACACGAAATGGTGCGTCGAGCACAACAACCAGCCCATCGTGTGGCAACTGCAGTTCCCCGCCGGAGCGGAGAAGGTGATCAACCGCTACTTCTTCACAAGCTGTCCCGGCTGGCCGACTCGCGATCCACGCACGTGGGAGCTGACGGCGTCGAACGACGGAGCGACATGGGAGACCGTGGACCGCCGGGAGAACGAAGAGCCGTTCCCGATCCGCGGCCAGACAAAGACCTTCCGTTTCAACAACAAGAAGGCCTACCGCACGTATCGACTGACATTCGAGGCGAACAACGGGGCGCAGCATTTTCAGATCGCCGAGATCGGCGTGCCGGGCGTGAACCTGGCCGGCGGAGACACAGGCGTGACGAGTTATCGGCGGGAACTGGATATTGGCCGCGCCATCCACGCGATTTCTTACGGCGCCGAAGACGTGACGTATCGCCGCGAAGCCCTGGCGAGTCATCCGCACGAGGTGATTGCCGTGCGCCTGACCGCGAGTCGGCGCGGCGCTTACACGGGTACGATTCGCCTGGACGGCGCTCATCGCGAGAAGAGTGAGTCGAGCGGTAACGACGTGGGGTTCAACGGCGCGCTGGACAATGGTCTGGCGTACGAGGCACGAGCACGCGTGCTGGCAGAGGGCGGCCGTTGTGAGAACACCGACGGTACTTTCAGATTCAGCGGCTCCGACGCCTTGACGATCCTCGTAGCGGCTGGCACGAATTACGCCATGGACCCCGCCCGCGGGTGGCGCGGTGCAGACCCGCGGGACAGTGTGCGGACCCAACTCGATGCGGCCGCAGCCGTGTCGTGGTCGGAACTCCGAGCGGCGCACATTGCCGACCATCGGAACCTGTTCGGCCGCATCGCGCTTCACTTGGGCGCGACCGATGCCAAGCAGCGTGATCTGACGACTGACAAGCGTCTGGCTGCTTACGGCCAGGGGGCGGCTGATCCCGAGCTCGAGCGGTTACTGTTCCAATTCGGGCGGTACCTGCTCATCGCGGCGTCGCGTCCGAACGGGCTGCCGGCGAACCTGCAAGGGCTGTGGAACGACAGCAACAACCCGCCCTGGCACGCCGACTACCACACTAACATCAACGTGCAGATGAACTACTGGCCAGCCGAGCCCGCGAACCTCGCAGAATGCCACGTGCCGTTGCTCAATCTGGTGATGGCGATGCGCGAGCCCTGCCGTGCGGCGACGCGCGCTGCGTTCGGCGAAAACGTGCGCGGGTGGACCGCGCGGACATCGCACAATATCTACGGCGGGCACGGCTGGAAGTGGAACAAGCCGTCGAACGCGTGGTACGCGCTGCATTTCCGCGAACACTATGCCTTCGGCGGCGACAAGGAGTTCCTGCGCACGGTGGCGTATCCCATGCTCGATGAGGTCTGCCAGTTCTGGGAAGACCATCTGAAGGAGCTGCCCGACGGCACGCTGGTGGTGCCCGAGGGGTGGTCGCCCGAGCACGGTCCGGTCGAAGACGGCGTGGCGCACGACCAGCAGATCGTGTGGGACTTGTTCAGCAACTTCGTCGAACTGTCCGCCGGGCTCGCCGGGGACACGGCAAGGCGGGAGCACATCGCCGCATTGCGGGACAAACTGGCGGGTCCGAAGATTGGCAAATGGGGCCAGCTGCAGGAGTGGATGGTGGATCGGGACAACCCCGAGGATCATCACCGGCACACGTCGCATCTCTTCGCCGTGTATCCCGGACGCCAGATCAGTGTGGCGCGGACCCCCGAGCTTGCGGAAGCCGCACGTGTGTCACTGGCCGCACGCGGCCAGACAGGTGACAGTCGTCGCGAATGGGCGTGGGCCTGGCGCTCCTGCCTCTGGGCGCGGTTCCGTGACGGCACGAAGGCCCACGACATGGTCAGGGGCTTGCTTACTCACAACACATTGCCAAATCTGCTGGGCAATCATCCGCCAATGCAGATGGACGGCAACTTCGGGATCACGGCCGGCATCTGCGAGATGCTCCTGCAGTCACACGCCGGAGAGGTCGACCTGTTGCCCGCGCTTCCCCCCGCCTGGCCGACGGGCGCCATCACCGGACTCCGTGCCCGAGGGGGATTCGAGGTCTCGGTCGCCTGGGCCAACGGCCGCCCGACGGGCGCCAACATCCTGTCGACGCTCGGCAAAGGGATTGTGCTTCGGAGCCCTACCCGCGTGCTGCGCGTGATCACGGGCGAGGGCGACGAGTGTGAGATCGACGACGACAGCCCGGTCGTCCGGTTCGAGACACAAGCCGGGCAGCGATACGTGATCGAGTTTGCGGATTCCGCAGACTGAGAAGGCATGCAGGGCGGCCGTGAAGGCAGCACCATGAAGACCTGTGGTGCGTTCGTCGGTCTCCTGGCAATTGGCGTCTCGCTGTCCGCCATGTACTGCATCTGTCGGTCCACGGACCAGATAATACCAGTATGAAAGCGACACATATCCGTAATGTCGATCCGGGTCGGGGAGGGGCTCACTGAAGCCGTGTCGTCTGACTGATGAGTTGGCTCCAGAAACTGATGACAGTATGCCCGATGTACATGGCAATGGCCATATACACGACCGTGGGTGCGACCTTCGCAAACCGCGCTGCGGACTCCGCAACTTCCTCCGCGTAAAGGTCGGCGATCCTCGTGGCCATGGCGTCGGTGCGGCCCGATTCTTCACCTGTCTGGAGCATGCTCAGGGCCATGGGGTCGCTGTGATGGAGTCCGGCCCCGGCAAAAGCCTCCGTAAATGTCATCCCCTCGGACTGCATTGCGTGTGCGATCCCCGCAAAGCGCCTGCGCAGGTTGGGGTTTCCGCACGTCGAGGCCGACAGCTCGATCGCCGGGGCCATGGAAACACCCGCGTCGAGCGACAAGGCGTACGCACGGAAGAACCGTGCGTAGTTGAGCTTGCGAATGGTTGGGCCGAGGACCGGCACGTGCAGGACGGCTCCCGCGCACGCTGCCCCGATCGCCGGTCCCAGGATGCGCCGCACAATCAGGAACGCGAGGATCGCCAGGTACGGAGCGGTGTTGGCGAGAAGAATGCGCTGAATGACGTCGCTGATCACGCAGTTACCCAAGAAGAACGAGATGCCCGGGATGAGCGTGGCGGCGACGTGGTAGAGCAGGGCGGGATAGACGAGGCCCGAGATGATCGTCCGGTTGAATCTCTGACGAAGCTCGAACCACTCCGCCAACGCCAGGAAAAGGGCGTCGAGACGGCCTGTTCTCTCGCCCACTGCTACGAGCTGTGTCTCGAGGCCCGTGAAGACCCGAGGGTGCTCGAGCATGCCCTCGTGGAGGGAATCGCCGCCCTCGATTGCGTCGGCGAGGCGATGGGTCACTTTGCCGATTGCGCCGGGATGCTTCTGTCTGAGGGCACGGACGATGGGCACGCCTGCATCGAGGAGCGTTGCCATGGACCGGTGAAACGCGATCTTGCTCTTGAGCAGGCTCATGCTGGGGACCGTGTGGGAGCCGACGGGGGGCAGGAGGGCGTCACTTGGCCTTACCGGTGCTCAGCACAAGGTAGACAAGCGAAGTCCCGCCTATGACCTTCACCAAGTCAACCGTCACCGACTTGTGAGTGAACTTCTGCTCTGCTTCCTCGATTCCGCTGCTCGCAAGGAAATTGAGGAGGTTGTTGACGATGAAGTTGACCAACAGGCAGAAGATCAGGGCGACGACCAGCCCCGACACGAGCCTCATGAAATTCTCGGACAGGTAGCGCCCGGTGCGTTCGGCGGGGCACAGTTCATACGCAGGTCCGATTGTGCGTCTCATGCTCGTTTCTTTCCGGGTGGTTCGGTGTAAACGCTGCCTGACAATATACTTCGATGGCGGCTTGTTCAACATAGGTGCACCGACAACATGGAAAGTTGGCGAAGTCCGGTTGAAAATGCGATCCCCTGTTCTTATTGTCCGTGCTACTCAGTGGAATCGGATACCTGAAATACCTTGCCGAAACGGCGTCAGCCAAGGAGATACGGGACATGGCGAATGCACGAATGCTGTCTGACAGTGTGAGGTTCGAGGAGCGTAAGCCGGTGGTCGGGGTGTTCTGTGCCGGGGACCCGCGAATCGATGCGGAGTCGCGCGAACGGTGCCGGAACATCATGAACATGGTCGCGGACAGGATTGCCGCGGACGTGCCGACCGTGGACGTGGTGTGGGCCCCGACGCTGGTCGACGGTGAGCCCCAGGCCGATAGCGTGGCGCAGCAGTTCAAGGATGCCGGCGTGGATATTCTCGTCTGCACGCCTGACACGTGGGCGTTTCCGCAGCTCAGCGTGATCTCGCTGCTGGCTCACTTCCCGAAGGATATCCCGATTAACTTCACCTGCGGGAACAGCGGCCCCAAGCCCGGCGTCGTGTTTGCACACGCGATCAACGGCGCTCTTGCGCAGTACGGGAAACTCTCGCACTTGAACGTCGGCAGTTGGCCTGACACGGGGATGAATCCCCCCATGACCGAGTCGACGGCGCAAGCGCTGATCGACTGGGTGTATGCGGCTGCTGCCAAGGTTGCAGTGAAGGGGCGCCGCGTGGTGATCCTCGGACACGACTCGATGGGCATGGAGACAGCCCTGGCGCACATCATTCCGACGCGGAACACCTTCGGGCTCGAGATCACGCGACTGGATATGAAGCTTCTGGCGGACATGCTCCAGAAGAAGGCCTACGACGGGGAGGAATTGAAGGCCTTGCGGGCCTGGGTCGACAAGCACGTGGGCGACCGGCTGGAGGTGCCGACGGCGGCCGACAGTGTGCGGTTTGACCAGAGCTTGGCGATGTACCTGATCGTGCGGGACCTCATGAAGGACCTGAACGCCGTTGGTGGTGGCTTCATGAGTCAGCTCGAGTGGGGGTCGGACCGGCGCGGCATTCCACTGCCGGTGGCGGATGCGATGGAGTCCCTGTTCAACTCGACGTTCGACCATAACGGGCCAAAGGCCGCTCTGCCGTTTGCCACGGAGGCGGATGTTCAGGGCTTGTTGACGATGATCTACATGAGCGGCCTTACAGGGGGCAATCCGCCGCTGTTCATGGACTTTCGCAAGGTCTGGGAACCGTGGGAACTGCAGGCGAAGGCCGAAGAACTCGGCGTGTCGTGGAACGATGTTCCGGAGCAGGCGCGCAAAGGCCTGGTGGACGGGGACAACTCGGGAAGCGCGTCGTTTGACTGGGCGGCCGGGCCGGGCGCGAGTGTTGAGGAGATCATGGCCGGTGTGGGCATGCCACTCGCCGATCCGGGGTACTTCCCGGGGTTGGGCAACTCGGTCACCTTCGTGTCGCCCCCCGGTATCGAAGGCATTGCCGGTCGGCTGGGCTACAGCGCGATGAGCGGCATGTTCTCCATGATTTGGGACGAAGCGTGCACGGTGGAACTGCCGGCCAAGCTCAGTGAGGCGGTCTGCAACGCGTCGACGCCCACATGGCCGCACACGTTCGTGGTGCCGAAGTACGCGAGCATGGTGGAGTACAAGCAGCTTCCTCCAGCCAACCATTTCCACATGGTCTGGGGACTGACGCCGGCCCGCCTCGAGTACTGGATGGATCTGGCCAACGTATTCTCGGCCACCCCTTGGAACGAGCGTCCGGCGTTTGTCGAAGGCACCGACCGGCCACTTCCCCTGATCTATGCCCAGAATGGCGGCGAGGATGCGGCGAAACGCATGCTCGTCTGACGAAGATGACGTCGTAACTGTCGACCGGGCACCGTCCACAAGCGGGGGTGCCCGGGCTGAACTCAACCAAACCTCAGAGGTAGCGGAACATGAGATGGTTTTCAGAAGAACACGAGTGGGTGACCATCCAGAAGGGGGTCGCCACAGTCGGTATCACGCCCTATGCAGCAGAAGAACTGGGTGACGTGACGTTTGTGGAACTGCCCGAAGTCGGGCTCACGGTTGCACAAGGCGAATCCCTCGGCGTCGTCGAATCCGTAAAGGCCGCGTCGGATGTGTTCTCGCCTATCGGTGGGACGGTCGTGGAAGTGAACCTGGCACTCGAGGAAGAGCCGGCGCTGCTGAACGCGTCTCCCGACGGAGATGGATGGATCTGCAAACTGGGCGAGATCGATGAGAGCGAGCTTGAGTCGCTGATGGGTGAGGAGGAATACGACCAGTTTGTCGCTGAAGGCGACGGGGATGACTAGAACGGGTTGATAGCCTGGAGAGCGGCACTATATTGACCGTTTCTCGCGATTTTCTCTGGAACAAAACGCCTTCAGGCTCAGGGACCTCAGCATGAAACGAACATTTCAACCATCGAGGATTTCACGGAAGCGCAAACTGGGCTTTCGGGCACGCATGGCGACCCGAAGCGGACGAGCGATCATCAAGCGCAGGCGTCGCCGCGGACGGAAACGTCTGAGTGCGTGAGTGTCGACGGACGCTGTACGCGTATGAACGGTGCCGGGGAGAGGGAACGGACTGACGAACGCGAACGGGGCACTGTCGCGGTTTCAGGCAGAAGACGACATTGACCGCAGCCACCCCAACCGAAAAGCCGTTCTCGAGCGATACAAGGCTGACGCGGCGTTTCGAATTCGACCACATGCGGAAAGCTGGCCAGCGTTACGCCGGTCGGTACTGTGTACTGGTGACCGCCGAACCGCTGGACGGGTGTCGACGCGTATCGATCGTGAACTCGCGGCGTTTCAGTACGAAAGCCGTTGTCCGGAACCGGGCGCGGCGACTGCTCCGCGAAGCGTACCGCCTGCTGTTCCCTCGCCTGACCAAGCCCACTTGGGTTCTACTGATCCCTCGGCGCTATCTGCAGCACGTCCGGATGCCCGTCGCCTACGACGAGCTCGAAGACCTGTTCAGGCGCGCCGGTATTTTGTCCGCCGAGGCGGATGCAACGAGCAACGAGTGCCGCAAGAATGGTGCGGAGCCACGTTGAGTTTCGACGGGTCGGTGTCTACATCGGGTTGGCAGTGATCTGGGTCTACCGTCACTGCCTGTCCTGGCTGAAGCCGCCGTGCTGTCGTTTCGAACCGACCTGCTCCGCGTATGCGTGGGAAGCGATCCGTCGCCACGGACTTATGCGAGGCGGGTGGCTGACCGTACGGCGCATCCTGCGGTGTCACCCGTTTTATCGCGGCTGTCTGTACGACCCGGTGCCGACGTCGGAAAACCGAGACGACTCGAAGTAGAAAGAGGCTGGTCACTGCGTATGGACAGGAAAGGCATTATCGGTGTGGCGCTGTGTACGGCGCTGCTGATGCTCTGGTACTGGCACATGGCCAGCAATGCAGCGCGTCGCCCTCCCCGTCCCCTGCCGCCCACTCCAGTCGAGGGCACCGTGGGGGGAGAGCCCGTCGGTCCGGCAGATGGCGGCGGCGCCGTCGTGACGCCTGAAACCGGCGGTGGGGATGAACCCGGAGTTGGTGCTGGAACTCAGGAGACGCCAGAGGTCTCTCCCGATCCGGGGGAAGTCGCTGTCGCGGCTCCGCCACAGGTCGGGGCTCGTCCGGACGGGCTCCCCGGCTTCGGTGTGCCCTCGGAAGATAGCGACCCGGTCCGTCTCGCGTCAGCGGACGTTGCGGAATTCGCCGTCGACGCCGTCCGAGGCGGATGTGAGGGCGCGACGTTACTGACCTATCTGGTGAGCGGCGGGGACAGCAGCATCGTGCTGGGTGATCCCACGTTTCCGTTCCTCGCCTCTACGTGGGCTCCTTCTTCCGTCGGAGCCTCCACGAGCCGTGTGGTCGAGCAGGAACCGGGGCGACTGGTCATCGAGCGAACGTTCGTCGATCCGGGGCTCGTGCTGACCGAGTCGTGGGAGACGGTTCCGGAGAAGGAATACCACCTGCGGTACCGTGTCAGTTGCCGGAACACGAGTGGGACGCCCATCGATCTGAGCAACCTGGCGGTCTCCTGCGGCCAGATGGCTCTCGAATCAGGGCCGTCCATGCCCAAGGTGGGGCGTGCAGGCATGACCGATCTGGCCGTGGACATCCTGCAAACCGGCAACGAGAAGCCTTCTACGTTCGCTCCCAAGAAGATCGCCAAACAGAGCGCGGCCGGCCGGACGGAGTTGAACCGGACGAGTACGCGGTGGGTAGCAGTTCACAACAAGTACTTTGTCTTTTACGTCGCTCTTGCCGACGGGGACTTCTCGGGGGTCGACGTCGGACTGGACGAGCCCGAGGAGGGTGGGGCGGTGCCCGTGTGCGGCGTCGCCTTCCTGCCCTCCGTGCCCCTCGCCCCGGACGCGGAGGAGAGCTTCACGATTGACGCGTACGCCGGCCCGAAGGAGCTTCGCCGACTGAAGGAGATCGGGGGAGGCGTCGAGCGCATCATGCGGCTTGACGTGTTCTTCTGGATGCGGCCCAAGTGGATGGGAGCGCTCACCAGCTTCATCCTCAAGTCGCTCATCAGCCTCAACCGGACCTTCGACCACAAGTGGGGATACGGCTTTGCCATCGTTGTGATCACCTTCGTCATCAAGATGCTGTTCTGGCCGTTGACGCATCGCAGCACCGTGTCGATGCGCAAGATGCAGAAGCTCCAGCCCCTGATCCAGGAGATCCGGGACAAGTACAAAGACCAGCCCCAGAAACTGCAGCAGAAGACGATGGAACTGTATCGCGAGCACAAAGTCAATCCCCTCGGCGGTTGCCTCCCGATTCTGTTCCAGATCCCCGTCTTCTTCGCCCTGTTCAACACGTTCCGGTCCGCGATCGAGCTTCGCCAGGCCGCGTTCCTCTGGGTGGTAGATCTCTCGCAACCGGACACGCTCTCGTTCATCACCGCGTTCCCCGTGCGGCCACTGGCCATCTTGATGGGGGCGACGATGATCCTCCAGCAGGTGACCACGCCCACCTCGGGAGACCCGCAGCAGAAGCGGATGATGACGTTTATGACGGTGTTTTTCATGTTCATTTTCTACGGAATGCCCGCTGGCCTGACCCTCTACTGGACGGTGAACCAAGTCCTCACCCTGATCCAGAACGTCGTAAGCCGACGACTCGACAAAGATGGCCATGGGGCGACAGCGTAAAGGGAGAACGACAGTGACAGCGACAAAAGAGCAGACCGAACGAGGCGTCGAACTGGTACGGGAGATGATCAACCGTCTCGGCTTCGCGGCCGAGGTGAGCGAGGGCGAAGGCGACCGCGGCATCTCGGTGAAGGTGAAGACGGACGACCCCGGGCGCATCATCGGCAGGAAAGGCAAGTACCTGGATAGTGTCGAGCTGTTGGTGAACAGCATCATGCGCAAAGAAGACCGCAGTGCGCCGCGTGTGGGGATCGATGTGGACGGCTACGAGCGCAAGAAGGCGCAGACCGGCGGGCGACGTGGCGGCGGTGGCGGTGGCGGTGGCGGCCGGCGCGGTCGAGGACGCGGCGGAGACGACGAGGTCCTTGCCAGGCAGGCGACCGACATGGCCAAAGAGGTCAAGAAGTGGGGTGAACCCAGGTCCACGGGGCCGTTGAGTGCCCGTGACCGGCGCGTGATTCACATGACGCTGAAGGGCGATGCCGACGTGGCGACGGTCAGCGGCGAGGACGAGGGCGACGGCAGGAAGCGCGTCACGGTCCGGCTGGCAGACGCCCGGTAAGACGCCGAGTCAGCCGCGAAGCAGTCGTCGTGACCGGTGACCGCTGAGTTTGCCGGCTCGTTTCCTGGCCGCACGGTCGATGAGTCGCCCAACTTGGCGCGCCATCTCGTCCTCGGGTGAAAGCTGGTCGTAGGCTGGCGGCGGCGACGAGGGCAGGATATACCGCAAGATCCCCCGGCGTTCCTTCTGCAGTGAATGGAGGAGACGCCGAACGCGGATGAGCCGTTGAGGGGGGTACCGCGAGGCGCCGATCGCGAGAATCGTCTTGAGGTGCCGAACGGCCTTCCTCGTCTTGCCTTGATCGATCAGGGCCTGTGCCAGGTAGTAGCGGTACAGGATGTTCTCCGGAGACCACCCCGTCACCGTTACGAGAAGGGGGAAGGCCAGCATGGACCTGCCGGTATGAAAGAGCGTCTTGGCCTCGCGGAACAGGCAGAAGCGTTCAGTGTTCTCCAGGTTCTGCATCAATGTCTGAAGTGTCGTTCCCGGCGGGATCGTGTTACCGACGATCAGCTCCTCGAGGATGTCGTCCGCGATCGAGTCCATGATCGACTCGGGGTCCTCGGTGGTGAATGTGACTGGCGGCACCTCTGATGCGTCGGTCGACACGCGGATATGAGGCAGCGTCAGGTCGTATTCCCGGCGGCGTACCGGGTCCGACAGGACGTCGAACGCCTCAACGACGATCTTGAACTCCTCCTCCTTGGTCCGCGATCCGGCAAAGCGGTCCGGATGGCACTCCTTGGCGCGACGGTAGTAGGCCCGTTTGACATCGTGAAAGCCGGCCTTGGCGGTCAGCCCCAGGATCTCGTAATAGTCCGTTCTGAATTTCACACCGAGAGCGCTCTCCGAAGGTGTCACGCCACTGCCGGGCGCCCGTTCGCAGCCCGTTGAAATTGGCGGAATAGCAGGTAATTTGTGGGCTGAAAAAGACAATACAACCGTCTTTGTCTCTCCAGGCCGGCGGCAGCAGCAAAAGGAACGTGGACATTGAAGAACCCCCACCTGGACGCTTTCATGGAGCACTATCGTTGGGAGGGACTCACGTTTGATGATGTTTCCCTGGAAACGCAGTACGCCGATTTCCTCCCTGCCGACGCGGACATCTCGACCCAGCTTACCCGCAACATCCGCCTGAACATCCCGTTTGTCAGTGCTGCCATGGACACTGTGACGGAGAGTGAGATGGCCATTGCGATGGCCCGGCTGGGCGGCATCGGCGTCATTCACAAGAACCTCTCCGCTGTGGATCAGGCCGATGAGGTCTCGCGTGTGAAGCACTACCTGAACGGGTTGATCTCCGACCCGGTCACGTTTCCTCAGGACATCCGCGTGTCCCAGGTCCTGGAGGAGAGGGACAGGAACAAGTATACGTTTACCGGCTTTCCGATTGTGGACAACGATGGACGGCTTGTCGGGATCCTCACGGCGCGGGACGTGAAATTCCTCACCAACTTCGATGTCGCCGTGTCCGACGTCATGGGCCGACAGCTTGTGACCGGGAGCGAAGGGACAAGCATCGAGGAAGCTTTCGATGCGATGGTCGAGCACAAAGTCGGCAAGCTCCCGATCGTGGATGAGGACCGTCGGCTGATCGGCCTCTATAGCTTCCAGGATGTGCGGACGCTTATCGAGAACATGGAACCGACATTCAACCGGGATGCGCAGCACCAACTCCGTGTGGCAGCGGCTGTCGGGCCTAACGACGAGGAACGAATCGAAGCACTGGTCCGGTCTGGGGCCGACGCCTTGGTGATCGACACCGCGCATGGACATTCGCGTGGCGTGATCGAGACCGTGGCACTGATAAAGGACCAGTACCCGAACGTCGATGTCATCGCCGGGAACGTCGGAACAGGTGAGGGTGCGCTGGCCTTGGTCGAAGCCGGAGCGGATGCAGTCAAGGTGGGGATCGGCCCAGGCTCGATCTGCACGACGCGGGTCGTCGCTGGAGTCGGCATCCCGCAGGTGACGGCTGCGTACCGGGCCAGGAAGGCGATAGGCGATGAAGTGCCTCTGATTGCGGACGGCGGCATTACCTACTCGGGCGACGTCGCCAAGGCCCTTGCGGCCGGTGCATGGTCGGTGATGATGGGCTCCATACTTGCCGGCACCGAGGAGAGCCCGGGGGAGAGGATATTGCATCAGGGACGGACGTTTGTCGTCTACCGCGGCATGGGAAGTCTCGAAGCGATGAAGTCAGGCCGCGGGAGTCGCGAACGGTACGATCAGGGAGACGTGTCCGATGCGGAGAAGCTCGTGCCTCAAGGCATCGAAGGGCTTGTGCCGTACCGCGGCCGGGTCGCCGATGTGCTCCACCAGTTTTGTGGCGGTGCGCGTTTCGCCATGGGCTACTCGGGAGCGCGTACGATCCCCCAACTCCAGTCCAAAGCAACTTTCGTCAGGGTCACGCCTGCCGGCTTGCAGGAAGCGCATCCGCATGACGTGAAAGTCATCAAGGACGCCCCGAACTACCGTGCCACGTCTTGAGTGTCGTGTCCTTCCTGAAGGCGCCGCCGGCGCAGTGGGCGCTACACGATCCGCAGGACTAGAACGCAAGGAAGACAGAGACCATGGTCATCGTCTACATATTGCTCGGGATCGTCGGTGTCGCGCTTCTCGTGTGCGGAGTCGTCTTCCTGACGTTCCTGAATCTCTGGATTCAGACCAAAGCGTCCGGAGTCCGCCTCGGCCTGGTGCAGATGCTGATGATGCGCTTGCGTCAGATCGACCCCAATCGTGTGGCCCAGCCGATGATCGCCCTCAGCAAGGCGGGCGTTGATGTCGAGGCAGAGGAGCTCGAGGCGTTCCTCCTGGCTGGCGGCAGCCTGGATGAGGTGGCGGATGCGCTGATCTCAGCGGAGAAAGCTGATCTGGACATCGATTTCCGGCGGCTGGCCGCGATCCATCTCGCCGGCCGCGATGTCCGCGACGCCGTCGAAACGCGGGTCAACCCGAAGGTCCTTCTGTGTCCTCCCGCCAAGGGACGGCAGGGCGTGATCTCCGGCGTCTGCCAGGATGGTGT
>JGI10211J34971_10000879_pt1 | contig 25053 bp, 21 predicted proteins | sample Etolagsediment_FD_34971 | JGI IMG/M metagenome (IMG submission 34971)
ACCGTTAAAGAGTTTTGTAGTGCCAACAACTTTTTTGGCTGAGCTATGTCCTTGTTATTGTAGAATTATTTTTTGACAACTGTAGAAGATCAGTTAAGCGGTGCGGAATCTTTGGCCCTTTTACCCTCGGCATAGACCTCTTTGTACCGACCTGGCCTAGATAAGACGTCACGCTTGATCTCGTTGACTTTACGCAACCTGGCTCCAAGAATGTAGGGAATGTGTCGATCCGGGTCTTCCAGTTTTTCCATGGTATCAGCACTGATCATGCCACGGTCAGCTACAACGCAGAATCGATTTATTCGAAACCTTTCCCTGAGCCGATCAACTATTGGGATCAGTGTTTTTACGTCAGTCGTATTGCCAGGCCACATCTCACAGCACATCGGTGTGCCATCGTCATCTATGATAACACCGACAACCATCTGATGGAGGTCTGGACGGTGATCTTTGCTGTTGCCTCTTCTGCCGATGCTCTGACCACCAGCCCCTTCGAAGTAGATTGAAGTAGTATCAAAGAACACCAGATCAAGACCTGAAAAGAGGTTGCAGCGTTCAAAAAACATATCCTCTTCAATAACGTCTTTGATGCATCTTGGCGCAAAGGCTGTCGCACCCTTCTGGTCGGCAACTTCTCCGCCAAGAAAAGCCATTGCACGGTATATATGATGCAAAGAAAGATTATCCGCCCCTTCGATCACATAATCGCGCCGCCATTTGTCACAGGATCTATCAGATCCCGAGACAAATAGCCTGTGAAGCACGGTAAGAAAGATGGCCCTTTCTACATCAAATTCAAATTTCCGTTCATCTAAAAGCCGTTTGATGCCCTTCTTGATGCCCAGTTCTTTCCAAAGCCGTTCAAAGATTAAGCTCGGGCCTACCTTCTTGGACCGGGCCGAAGGGGCACTTTCACCAGACAAAACTAGCAGAACTTTCTCACTATACTTGGCAAGGGATCGTACCAAAGTCTCAACGTCGCCCTTGGCATGAAGTCTATCTAATCGCCCAATGGTAGATATAACTCTTTGAACAACTTTTCGGCCTTCCCTACGATTTTCAACGATTTGGAAGTACTGGTACCGGCCAGAGTTTTTTAGACGTGCAAACATGGAAGCCTCCTTGTTAGGACACTTCCAAAATACAGCCAAAATGCTTATATGTAAAGGCTAAAATAGTATTTCTGTGGCACTACGTTCTGAGATTTTCCAAAACTCGATCCTTGATTGATGCGGGTTTGTGGCCAGTGACCCCCTCTCAACTGTAGAAGAAAAGCTTGATAAATGTAGCCCTACCCCTTGCTGCAGTAACCGGGTTGGTAGATACGATTGAGCTGAAGCTTCCGGCACCATTCGCTTGGCGCGCCATACCATTCCCCGACCGCAACAAGGAGTTGCGTTGCCCTATGCACAGCTTCACCAACAGCTTCATCAAGCGCTATCCGTCTGTCACTTGCAAACTTCACAGTAATCCACATCCGTTTCAATCGTACACTACACATGAAAGAGGAAGTTAATTCTCAATTACCCTGCCTTTTAAAATACGCCAAGGCGGGCCTTGATCTGCTCCATCGTCTCTTCAAATGTGAGTTTTTTGGGTTGAACCCGTGCAGCGAGGACCCGCTCCTTACACTTGCTCAAAGCGATGGTGTAAGGATCTACGCCGTTCTGGCACGCCTCGGTCAAAACCTCAGTGGTGAGTTTCTCAATGAGGTTATCGATGGCCTTAAAGCTTTGATCTTCATTGCCTCCAAGGTAATTCACCATGGCGGATATGGTGCCACCGGAGTTGGCAATAAAGTCAGGAACGCTAAATCCCTTTTTAAAGTAGATTTTCTCGGCCTCAGGAGTAATCGGTATATTCGCCCCACTTGAGATGATCTTAGCCTGAACCTTGTTAATATTATCCCTAGTGAGCACATAAGGTCTCGCACCAGGCATCAAGATGTCGACTGGGAGGAAATAGATCTCGCTGCTCGCTATATTCTTGGCATCCTTATATTTCTCCAAACATTTATCGCCAAACTGCCTACGCAGTTTAAACAACGTATCGATATCAAGGCCATCCTCGTTGTAGATTCCCCCATACGCGGTTGACAGTGCTACTACCCTCGCACCTTTCTGAGAACAGTAACGCATTGCACCTCCCCCTACCTTCCCAAAACCCTCTATCGCCACTCGGGCTGCCTTCATCTTTATACCGGCGATATCACAGGCTGCCTTCATTGCAACAACAACTCCGAAGCCGGTAAGGTGATTCTCTAGAGGCTCGCCGTCCTTTTCCTTACCGGACAAACCCTTTCCTGGTGCTGCTATCCCTACACCCTCGTAGATAGCCTCAAGATCTGTGCCACTCACCCCCATATCTGTTGCGAGAGACACTGCTCTGGACTCGAGATAAGGCCTCAAGGCCCTGCCAAAGGCCATCATTATTTTCCTTTTCCTATCCTTGGGCATCATAGGATCGCCCCAAATACCTGCCTTACAACCACCTCTTGAAAAGCCAAGGATCGCGAACTTATTAGTCATGGCCCGTGCTAAGCCAAAAATCTCCTCTGCAGTCACATCAGGTAGCATGCGCGTACCGCCCCCAGCAGTACCGGTGGGCATGCTGTCCACCACAAGCATGCCCTTCATACCGGTCTCTGGATCATAAATATAAACCATGGTTTCTGGTCCAATCTCATCCGCATCCTCCCACAAAATCTTATCTGACATATCTTATTCTCCTTTCAGCATCTTCTTTTATTCAGTGTCTATATCTCATAGCTGCTGCTTCAATAATCATAAAATCCCTTGCCTGCCTTGCGCCCGACCCAGTTTGCTTTAACCATCCTTTTCAGTAATGGTGGAGGGGCGTATTGTGCTTCCTTGAGTTCTTCATATCTGGCGTTAGCAGAGTGATATATTGTATCGAGACCGATGAGATCGGCAAGCTCTAAAGGGCCCATGGGGTGGCCTAATCCCAATCTTACGGCATTATCAATATCATCTCTTGTAGCAATCCCGCTTTCAAGCATACGGATGGCATTAAGGGTGAAGGGCGTAAGGAGACGATTTACGATAAAGCCAGGGGTATCCTTAGCAACAACGATACGCTTGCCCAAGGATTCACCAAATGTAACTATCGTTTTTAAGGTTTCATCACTCGTCGCAATAGTCCTCACTATCTCTAAAAGTCGCATAACTGGCGCTGGATTAAAGAAGTGCACACCTACCACCTTATCAAGCCTGCTAGAAGCTGCGGCGATTTCAATGATACACATTGAGGAGGTGTTGGTAGCCAGTATCGTATCTTTCGGGCAGATACTATCTAATGTGGCGAATACCTCCTTTTTAAGCTCAAGATTTTCCGTAGCAGCCTCTATTACCACATCGCACTCAGACAAATCATCGATTCCGACAGTTCCCTCAATCCGGCCCCGTATAGTATCACGCTCCTCCTGATATATCTTCTCTTTACGTACAAGCATGTTTAATGCTTTTTCAATGGACACAAGGCCTTTTTCTAATAGCCCTTCATTGATTTCCGAAACAATAACCTTATAGCCAGACTGAGCAGATACTTGAGCGATGCCAGCACCCATTATTCCGCATCCAACGACGCCTACTGTTTTAATCTCCACGATGTTTTTACACCTCGGTATAATTACTTGGCCTTAAAATCAGGCTGCCTCTTTTCAACAAAAGCCCTCACTCCTTCAGAAAAGTCCTGAGTGGAGACGAGATCCTTCACCTGTTCTTTTTCGATTTCCAAACCCTCCTCCAAGGAAACGCTTGATCCCATAACCATAGCTCGCTTTATTGCTCTCAAGGCCAATGGACCACGCTGACACATCGCCTCGGCCCACTTGAAGGCTGCAGCCATAACCCCGCCCCTTGGCACCACCTCATTTATCAATCCAATCTTCAATGCTTCTCGTGCGTCAATAATCTTACCTCCGATGAGAATCTCCGCTGCTTTTGCCCATGGAATCATCCTCGGTAATCTTTGGGTACCTCCCCATCCAGGCATGAGACCTAAACCTGCCTCAGGTGTTCCAAACCGAGAATTCTCTGAGGCTATTCGTATATCACACGTCAAGGCTATTTCAAGGCCACCGCCTAAGGCGATGCCATTGATTGCCGCGATAAGTGGCTTCCATATCTCAAGTCCCCGCATCGGGGTATTCGGCCGCTCCCAATACCGACCCGGATGAGCTTCAACAAAAGAAAGCATCTCCTTTATATCTGCTCCCCCACAGAATGCGTTATCCCCGGAGCCTGTGATGATACCGATCCATAGACTCTGATCCCTGCTAAAGTCCAACATTCTATCATGGAATTCTTGAATCCCCTTGGCATTCATAGCGTTTCTCGCTTGGGGACGATTGATGGTAAAGGTAGCAATCTTATTATGTCTCTCAGAGATAATCATTGAAACCGATTCCTTTTTTTTCCATTTTTAATCGAAGTTTTATCGCCTCGCCCGAAAATCATCTCTAAGCTTGGGAACTCTGTGTTGCCCTATGGCATCATAAGGTGGAGATTCACAAAAAGACTAATTAACTGGCGAGTTTCCCACCGTCCACGACAATGGTCGTGCCCGTAATATAGCTCGCCTTATCCGACGCCAAGAAGAGCACCACATTTGCTATTTCATCCGGAGTTCCGATCCGACCGAGAGACGTCTTTTTCTCCCTCTCGATCCTTATTTGCTCATCACCCCAAATCGCCTCGGAATACTTCGTACGTATCAATCCCGGCGCCACGGCGATCACCCTAATACCATACTGCCCCAGCTCTTTCGCCAGTCCATGGGAGAACATTATGAGCCCTGCCTTACTTATGGAATAGGGTACAAAGCCCGGCTCAAGCCTGATACCATCAACGGAGGCGATATTGATAATGCATCCCTCTTGTTGATCTACCATAACCCGTGCCACCCTTTGCGAAAGTAAAAAACACCCCTTCAGGTTCACGTTCATGACGTGATCCCAGGTTCGCTCCTCCGTGTCGATGAGGGGCGCAATCGCAGGGTTACTGGCTGCATTATTGACCAGGATGTCGATCCTTCCGAACTCGTGTTTTGCCCCCGCAACCAGGCGCTCTATATTCTCGCTTTTCCCGAGATGTGCTGGCACCGAAAGAACCGATTCGGTAATACCCCGAACTTCGTTCGCTACCTCATCAAGCTCCCCGTACTTGTTACGGCTCGTCAATACTATACGTGCACCGCTCTCGGCAAAAGCAAGGGCGATGCTTCGGCCAATCCCCCGAGAGGCACCCGTTATTATCGCGACCTTTCCATCCAGCTCCCTTATCATTGATTCCTTTTCCTTGCAGCCGAGCGGCTGATGGTGAGCCTCTGTATCTCTGAGGTTCCCTCGTAGATCCTCAAGGCCCTAATGGTTCTGTAGAGGTATTCAACGCGGGAACCCTTTATCACCCCATTGCCTCCATGAATCTGCACCGCCTCATCAATGACGCGCTGTGCCGCTTCAGTGGCAAACAGCTTGGCCATTGATGCCTGCATCATGCTTTCCTCGCTGTCCTCTCCATCTCTCGTCCATGCAGCCCTAAGGGTGAGTAACCTCGCCGCCTCGATATCGGTAAGCATATCCGCCACCTTCAACTGGGTTGCCTGAAATTTGATCAACGGCCTCTTAAAGGCAACGCGTTTTTGAACATAGTCCAAGCTTCGCTCGTATGCCGACATCGCCATACCTATGGCCGCAGCAGCCACAGTGGTTCTCATCCTCCCCAGCATGGAAAGCACAATGGTCAGCCCCTGCCCCTCTATGCCGAGGATATTGCCTCGAGGCAGGATATAGCCATCAAAGTCAATCTGGTATACCGGATGCGGTGATATCAACTTCATTATACTAGCCTTGAGCCCCGGCTGCTGGCTCTTGCAATCCACGATGAACGCCGATATGCCCTTGGCACCGAGGGATGGATCAACCGTTCCAATCACGATACACACCTCGGCTGCCGCACCCATGGTACAAAAATTCTTTCCCCCGTTAAGCACGTAGTGATCGCCCTCCAATGTGGCAGTAGTCTCCAGGGCCGATACATCCGATCCCCCGCCTGGTTCCGTAATGGCGGTCGTACCCGTCTTTTCCCCTTTTCCCAGTGCGGGCAAATACCTTTTTTTCTGCTCCTCTGTCCCGAATTCGTCGAGTGCATGACCTGCGAAGAGACTCATGGCAAAGGAAACGTCAGCCTGAGTGCATACCTGCGCTAATTCCTCCCTCATAATACAGGCCGCAACAGAGCTGATTCCGGCCCCTCCATACTCCTCAGGCGCCACATACTGGAATATCCCCTCATCTGCAAGCAGCTCGATCACCTCAGGCGAATAGTCATCAACGCTATCAACTCTTTGCGCTACTGGTGAGAGCCTTTTCCGGGCGAAGTTCCTTACCTGTTCTTTGAGCTGCGCTTCCCTTTGGGTGTACGCAAAATCCATGTATTACCCTCCTTTCAACGTCCTTCCATAATCCTCTCGGCGTTCCCCCCGAGGATGGATTCAATCTCCTCGGTGGTGAACGAGATGCCCGAGGCCTCCAAGGCATCAGGCGGATCCATAAACGCCTTTACCCAGGTACCCTGACCCCCACGAAACAACCTCAAGGCAGGCCAGTCGCTGCCGAATAAGATCCTTGAGAGACCCATCGCGTCTATCATCCTTCTCAAGGGCAGATAAAACTCCTCGATGGGATGTCGATGGGTCTTGGGCTGCCATCCGGCGAGATCAACGTAGATATTGGGCTTAGTAGCGGCAAGGTTAATTGCTTCTTCCCACCAGCAAAAGCCCGCGTGAGCCAGTATTATCGTGAGATCGGGAAAGTCATTAGCAACCTCATCGAGATAGATTGGGTAGCAGTATTTACTATAGAGTGGAATGGTTTCAGGGCCTGTATGGATCAGCACGGGAATGCCAAGCTCATCCGCCTTGGCGTACAGCTTGTAGCAGCTCTCATCATTGGGATAAAATCCCGCTGCAGGAAGCAATTTGAGGCCCTTCATACCCCACTCCTTCACACCCCTCTCCAGTAACTCGACCGCGTGCCCCCTCCTCGCATCAACCGAGACGAATGGTATAAGGCGCTCACCGTGGCTCCCGGCTACCTCGGCACATATCCGATTCAGTTCGTCCACCGAGTACCTTGCCTCTCCCACGGGTTTAGCCACGCCGAGATCGAGTATGCTGACCCAACTCCGCTCAATTCCAGCGCCATCCATATCCTTGATAAGCAACTCGCCCGTCTCGTCCCAAAAATCCGTGAGCCTGCTTATTATTTGCTCTGGTGGCCTATTCGACAGCGCACTGAACAGTCTCACCCAATTATCCCAATAGGGTTTGGCCATGAAATTATCGGACATCAAATGCACATGGCAATCAACAATCATCTAACACCTCTCCGTCACAGGCTTTTCACCTCCTGCATACCTCTCGTGAGGGCCAAAATATTGGTTTGCGCAACATCACCAGGAAAGGTTTCCCTAATCACTCCCTCTATATCTGATTTCGTGAGATTCACTATCCCTGTTTGTGCGAGCGCTCCTATCATCACCATGTTCGTGAGGATAGTATTACCCATATCAAGACTTATTTGCGTGGCGTCAAGGAACCAACACTTGGCTGACATCTCCTTTATTGCCCGCTTCATCCTTTCTATGTCAGGATAATCCCTCTCGCCTGTAATACAGATAACGGGATGAACCGGCCTAATGTTACTGATCACCAAAATCTCAGGGTTCCCGTAGCTAGCCAGTGCCCGGATTGCCTCCATCGGCTCAAGGCTCAGCACTACATGCCCCTGAGCATTTGGTATGAGCGGACCATAGGGACTCTTCCTTGATACCCTCACGTGGCTCATCACATCGCCACCCCGTTGAGACATACCAAAGGTCTCACCAATAGTTGCATGATAACCCTTTTTCGCGAATGCCCGTGCTATAAATCTCGACAAGAGCACATTTCCCTGGCCCCCCGTTCCGCACACAACGATGTTTAATGATTTACTTTTCCCCATTATATTTTCTCCCTTGAAATAGCGCCCTGAGGACATATATTCACACAAAAACCACAACCAGCGCACATCGCTTCATCAACCTTTGCTTTTCCTACCGCTTTGTCCCAAATCAGCCCCGGGCACTTGAAAATTCTGGTGCAATATCGATCGCAACCACAATCCTCCCCGATACATCGTTCTTGATCCACCCAAACTCGGTATTGCGGGCCTTCCTCACGCATAGCGAGGAGTGCGCATTTTCTACGCATGATCATGACCTTCGTTCCGTCTTGATGTATCAATCTCCACAACCTATCACGCGCCTCTTCCCAATCAAAGGGATCAGCAACTTCTACCGTACACCCCAAAGAACGACACAATCCCTCTATATCTATAGGAACAGCCTCATCACGCATAGCATCCAACTGCGTGCCGGGATGCGGTTGAAATCCAGTCATTCCTGTAGTACTGTTATCTAATATCATGAAGGTAGCATTTGCCTTGTGATGAACTGCGTTGATAAGTGCCGGTATAGCGGCGTGGAAAAAGGTTGAATCTCCACAATTGGCAATCACCTTCTGTTTAAAACCAAATTGTTCAAGCTTACCAAACCCAGAGGCAAGCCCGCTTCCTCCTCCCATACACGATTGGGTTTTCGTGAGCTGCCATCCGCCATAGTATCTATCTAAGGCGTAACACCCGATATCGCCTGTAGCAAACCCCTCTGCCCCCTCCAGACTTAATACATGCTTCAGTGCCCATAAGCTCGCACGATGCGGACAGCCCGCGCACCAAATAGGCGGACGGGTAAACGTCATTTCCGCGGCATAACCGTTTATTTTTTCACTATAGTCTTTATTACGTGATAGGTACTCAATGCCTAGTACCTTTGTGATGCTATCCACCACGTTATCAGGAGTCAGCTCGCCAACTGGGCTCACATGACCGCTGTTCTTCCCATAGATACTCGGCAAGCTACTGCCGTTTCGTTTGTTATACAGCGCCTCTTTGATATGTACCTCAATGAAAGGGTCTACCTCTTCTATCACGAGTAGTGGCGCATCGGGCTGGATGTGTTTCATGATAAATTCGATGGGCACAGGCCAAGTGGTGCCTAGCTTGATAACGCCGACTAACCCCTTGAGATCCAACAGCTCAAGGGCATCCATTGTATAGGGCCAGCCCGTGCCACTGCATACAATAATCAACTTGGGCGATTGTGGACCGCTATACCGATTAAACGAAGACCTCTCGAAGATGGCCTTCGCCTTCTCCTGTTTCTCCTTCAATTCGGCATGCTTTTGTACCACTGGGTTTGGTGCGAAGCTTCGATCAAATCGTGCCACTCGATTCAGACGGGCTATATCACCAAAGGTGACAGCACCGCTCCCGTGTGAGATACGTGTCACGCTTCGCAGAAATACCACGGAGTGAACCTCTTCTGATAGCTCGAAAGCCCACTTCGCCATATCTTTTGCCTCCTGGGTGTTCGAGGGCTCCAACAGCGGGAAATCTCCCATTCGGCTTACAAGCCACCGCGAATCCTGCTCATTCACGCTTGACCATCCTTGAGGATCATCACACACAATTGCGACAAGCCCCCCGTTGATTCCAAGCAAATTGAGATGCAAGAAAAAATCAAGGGCCACATTCAGGCCTTGGGCCTTCATCGCGGTTACCGCTCGAAGTCCTGCCATTGAAGCGGCTGTTGCTACCTCAATGGCTACGATCTCATTGGTGGACCATTGTGTGTATATCCCACTCTCTTTTGCTACCTTGGACAATGTCTCCAAAATTTCGCTCGATGGCGTACCAGGATAGGCCGCGGCAACCTGCACCCCAGCCTCTATACATCCGCGAGCTATTGCCTCATTCCCAAGAGCGAAATGTACGTTTCCAGGTAAATCAGATGCGATTGAAAAAGTCATGCCTTTTTTTGTCTTGTCTGCCATCTCCACTCCAATAATGATTGTTATAAGGGCTCACCCTTGGTTATCATGCAGCCTATCACTCAACGTGATCTTTAGTACCAGGAGCTCTAAATCCTCAGATGATCCTGTTCACTCCGTGTTACTCTCTATGGCTCTCTTCGCCTTGTTCAACGCAGCCCTTTTGAGGTTGGTAACGCTTTCCTCTGGAATGGGCTGCGTATTAAGTATGCCCCTTCTCTTCGCTATTTTTATTAAATTCTCCCCATTTTCGGTACGAACAATTACAGTATTCCAGCCGATATATTTTGCACGGCCTGAACCCACGGAAATATCTGCAAACTTCGATGTCATATCACCGCAGTACCCACAAGCAGGATTAATGAAATCCCTGACCTCATCCAATTCAATGGATTTCTTACCCTCTTCGGTATAGACATCAAAGCTGTGAGCGGGATGGTGGGGAATGTCAAATTTTTTCACCTGTGATAGATTAACATGGTCCTTGAGATACTGGTGAAAGACACCGAGAGAGAATGCCCATCCGCAAAACAGTCCTACCACCAATCTTACATTGTGTATGTCTGCCCTGTTTCTCGGTGGATTTGCCTTCATCTTGCTCACGGCTTCAACCTGACACGGTAATCCGACTACTGCAACTTTTTCCTTGCTATTGGATGAAATCCGATTTAGGGCCTCTAATACTGCCCCAGGTTCATAGCTATTTCCCGCACATTGAAGCAGTTCCTCTCTGTTTCTGGCCACAAAACCGTGCGGGGATTTTTCTTCTGACATCTTCGTCTCAACGGCACCATCGATTATTCCCTCGCTCATTGCCGTCCATAACAGTGTGGTAACAACTCCCCCGTCCTGCCCCCTCATAAGAATCTCCGGATCAGCGGACCGAGCAAGAAATATGTCTCTCACAATTCCAATTCCCAAATGGGCTTCTTCCTCAAAATGCACTCCAAAGACCGTCCTGTATAGTGCATCCACATCTGTAGGAGTACGAGGGCAGTATTGATAACACTGCCCATCGCTTAAATCACATGGATCCATCATCTGGATAGTCCCTCGGAGGGGGTTCACCTGGAAATAGGGACACGGTCCTACACAGGAACCGCACAGTGTACAGAGCCCACTGTTGATTACTTCTTCATAGAGTCTTTGCTGGCTCTTTTTTCTTACATTGTCTTTCGGCATCGAATATACCTCTTCATTATTGTGTGCTGCTGAGTCATTTACTCCCTCTATAAGGGTGCAACTCTTTAAAAAGGTCAGGAAACCCGTCGGCTCAACATTCGCTCCATCTCAATCACATAATCCCACACTTGTAACGACAGTCAACTCCGCTCGCTACATCACGTGTAAATTGCCTGGGATTTCCCGACCTCTTATATCCCCATGGGCTTCAACCCATGGGGGGCATCCTATTTCTTCTACACTTTTTCAAGACGTCTCATCGCATTAAACGGATGAATCGAATTTCCTATAATGGGCATTCGATCATCTCGTCGATCGGCCATAGTGAGAGCAACTCGTAACCATCCTTTGTGATGGCGATCATTTGCTCGAGCCGAGCTGCATTTCTCGCCCCTTTCTTGCCGGTCCAGGTCTCAATAGCCATGGTCATGTTTTCCTCCAAAACCGGGGGATTTTTCCACCTTCCGCTCACATTATCGATGCGAGGCAGATCATACTGACACAACCCAAGACCATGCGCATAACCACTGAATAGGTATTTCTGCGGAGGGCTCTCATGAACCCAGTATTCAGCGGGCGGGTATGCATTGATGATGTCTGCAGCCGTGTTCCCGGCCTTGCATTGCTCAATGCCTGCCTGGAAATATTCAACGGCTTTTTTGTAAAGATCCTTCTGCTCCTGACTCGCCTTTCCTACGGTAAAACAGCGGTAAGTACATGTTCGATAACCAAGAAACTGGATACCTATCATATCCATGTACCCCATATCACCCGGCCTGAGCATCCTGTCAGTCCACGCAAACCTATTCGGATTGGTATTCTCACCGAATGAACACACATTACCCGTTATCCACTCTCCTCCCAGAGATAGTGTCTTCTCGTGGGCGACGGCGCATAACTCGTTTTCCTTTACCCCGGGCCGTATGTGCCGGATAACCTCTGAAAAGCATGCCTCAGCAATGCTGGATGCCATCTTTAGACAGAGTATCTCATCCTCTGATTTGATCCTCCTTGCCTCAAGCATAGTTCGATGTGCACTTACCACCTTTAGCCCGGCGTTCTCTAATGTGTCCTTGATATAGAACGGATCAGTTCCTGCAACGCCGTCAATACCCAGTGGTTCGTTTTTCAAGCCCAACTCGCTCAGTTTGTCTACGAACTCCTTTTCCCATCCTTCATACCATGGTTCGGAGATAAGGAAATCAATACTGGTGGGTGTCGTTTTGATGTCAACCCAGGGCATTGCATCACCATAGATTTCAGCTATTTCCCCTATTCCCCATAGGATTGGTTTACCCTCTATGGGAACCAGGCTCCACCACCTCGGCTCCAGATGAGCATAGGTAGGAACGTTGAAACCAATGGTATACCTGACATTGTGCGGCTCAAAGAGGAGAAGCGCTCCGATTCCTTCTTTCTTCATCTGTGCCCTTGTTCTCTCAAGCCTGTAATTTCTCAATTTCTCAAAATCTATCTTTGTTATTGTATCGGTCATATATGGCCCAAAATCTAATCCACGGCTCATGGTACTAAACCTCCTTTTTTTGTTAATGGTTTTTGGTAACGGAAAAAACTTCTTTCACGCTACATTCATCTCACTGGCTAATCCTCAACCACCTCATCAACCTTTTCCAGATCAAACTTCAATTCTTCCCTCAAATCGTATAGAATACCGGCAACCATCCTGGCAGTCTTTCCCGCTGTCTCAGGCGGGATTTTGTCATGGTCTCCCGAGACATAGAATTGCTTTATCCCGCCGGGTGCCATAAGATCGTAGCCTGAAATATCGCGACAATTGAAGCTCTTAAATTCCTCCTTAAACATTTTACATAGCTTTCGCACAGGCCCGTGGCAATTGATGTCACTGAAGTAATCTTCCATATTAGCCCGGCCATACTTCATGCTAATCGTCATTATGCCTCCCACGAGGGCACCACAAATCATGCCTTGCCTCGAAATCCCTCCTGCAAAAGCCGTCGCTGCCTTAAGAAGGTATTCGTCATTCATGTCAAGCAAATCCTGAAAAGTAGAGAGGACACTTTGCGAACATGCACCGTATGTAAGCTCTCTCTCATGTGCCATACGATATGCCTTTTCCATAAATTCTTCCCGTGTCCAGCTTAAATAATCCAATCGACTCATGTATTCCTCCTTTCACTATGTTTTGCCCTTGTTAAAAGGGCATTTATCTTTGCCTCAACGTAATGTGATTATTCCTCTTTTTCCTTCACCTCCTTTCATCTAAAACCTCCTAGTGCGCCATAAACCTTCCACCATTCACATTTAACGATTGCCCGGTGATGTAGTCGGCCTTTTTGGATGCTAGAAACGTGACCATATCAGCAACATCCTTGGGCATGGTCAATCTACCAAGCGGGATATCAGGAAGACGCTTGGCAAACAATTCAGCGGTAAGCTCATCCTTTCCGACACCCAAGCGCCGTGCCTCGTGCCCGTAAAATTCATTTTGTATGTCAGTGTCCGCCATACCCGGACATACCGAATTTACCGTTATGCCATAACGCGCTAATTCCAGGGCCAATGTTTGGGTGAGACCTATAATCCCAAATTTAGAAGCGCAGTACCCGATGTGGCCCTCTCCAATCCCGTATTTGCCGAGTTGGCTCGATATGTTTATGATCTTGCCTCCTTTGCCTCGCTTGATCATTTTCTTTGCAACTGCCCTGCAGCAGAAGAACGTGCCGGTAAGGTTTACGGATATATTTGCATTCCAAATCTCATCTGTAATGACATCAATCGTGCCCCGAGCCAGCACCCCGGCATTGCATACCAGGAGGTCGATCTCTCCCAGGGTCTTTGATGCTTCCTCCACCATGGTGTCTACCTCACGAGATTGGGTAGTATCACAGTTGATAACCAATGATCTCATCCCTAAGGCCTCGATTTCCTTTGCAATGCTCTCAAGTCCCTTCCAATCCGCTGCCGAACCCTCAGGATAAGGCAGCATAAGGGATTTGTCTGTCACTACCACGTCCGCGCCTTCTTTTGCGAGAGCGACGGCGATAGCGCGACCAAATCCTCGCTCGTTCGCTGTACCAGTAACCAGCGCTACTTTACCTATACAATCAGCCATCACACCTCCTTTTTACGATTAACGGGAATTACTAATAAACTGGGTTTCTCTAACAATCCATCGGGCAAAACTCGCGGCCTTGTTTTCAAGTTCCGCCAAGTCTGTTTCACTGGGACGACCAGTGGTATCTCCTAGCTCCCCTGTACGGCGAAGCTCCTCGTATCTGATTGACTGCAGATCACATTTCAAACATCGAAGCGCCTCCATAGTTGCCATTTTTGGAGTAAATCCTACTTCGATCTCATTGAAATTGTTGATCCTTGCCTCCACAGGATAGCGCTGTATCTCAGGCCATAGTTTTGCTCTCTCAACCTTACCAATGTGCACCCTCTTCACATGGAGTGCGGGATCGAATGTCCTCTCCCTTTTCTTATATTGTTCACCTCGGAGATAACAATCGATGGACTTTGAGATTTCTTTGCCTATTGCCATGGCATCGATAACCGTTGCAGGGCCGGTCACCACATCACCAGCAGCGAAAACCGCCTCACTTCCAGTTTCAAATGTAATCTGGTCAGCCTCTAAGGTGTGCTTTCGGCTAACCTTGATACCGCCTAATCGATCAACCAGGTCGAGCTCAGGTTGCTGACCTACGGCAATTATCACCGTATCGCAGGTAAGAGTATTGGCTGAGCCATCAATACTGCGAACCTCGGGCTTGCCTCTTTCATCAAACTCAAAAGAACTCACCTTAGCACACTCAACACCACACACATGACCATTCTCACCCACGATCCTGGTACAGTGTGTCGAGTTATAAATACTAATGCCCTCTTCTCTTGCTGAATCAACCTCTTCAGACTGAGCTGGCATGGACCCTTCATCCTCAAGGCAAACTACCCCCACTTCTCTAGCACCGAGCCTGAGCACAGAGCGAGCAGAATCTATCGCTACATTTCCGCCACCTATGACCACCACCGTATCACCGATAGATAACTCTCTCCCTGTATTAATTTTGCTTAGAAACCAGAGACCATGGATCACTCCTTCCAAATCTTCTCCTCCTATACCGAGTGACCTGCTCTTGTGGCAGCCACTAGCTATTACTATGGCTTTATATCCATCTCGCTGGAGTTCTTGGATGCTCAGATCTTTACCGATCCGCGTGTTTAGCCGTATCTCTAACCCAGCCTCTTTCAATACATGTATGTCTCTCTCGAGGACCTCTTTCGGTAACCGGTAGCCTGGAATCCCCATTGCGAGCATTCCCCCTGCAACCGGTAACGCCTCAAAAACGGTTACTGGATACCCCATCATGGAAAGATAATGAGCTGCTGTCAGTCCCGCGGGCCCCGACCCAATTACCGCGACCTTTTCATCCTTGTTGACAGTATAATGATAAGGATTGATAGTACTCTCTTTTATTCTTGATTCATAATTAGCTGCAAAGCATTTTAACGCACGAATTGCAATTGGCCTCCCTGTCTTGCCAGCCTCGCACTTATTCTCGCAAGGATGTGTGCATACATGCGCACATATACCCGGAAGTGGGTTCTCTTTTCTAATCACCTTGATGGCATCCTCCAGCTGACCATTAGCAATGTGCGCTATATATAGGGGGATATCTTGATTGATAGGGCATGCATCTTGACAGGGAGGAAATTTTATCCCGATAAATTCACCTATCGTGTACCATTCTGCCCTCACTGCAAAGCCGATGTGCTCAAGAAAACACCCGAGGTACTTTGCAGCAGGGATGGCCTCATTTATTCCTGTATGAGGTCCAGCGTGTGTGATGAATACAACCCCATTTTTTGCCGGCAACTGCATTCCAAGTTCGTATCCTTCCGGTCGGCAGTAGTCCAGCGCGTCCCACGTCCAATTCTGCATGGCCATTGGGGGAATCCAGTGGCCGACTCCCGAGCCTAGAAAAATTACATCATAGTCCTGTAGCCCAGTGAACGGCGCCTCACTGATCCTTTGTACCACCGGATGAATATTTTCCCTCTCCAAACCCTTTTGAATGGCGTATGCGGCCTTTTCCGTGTTTCCTGTCTCCGTGTGGTACAGGATCAATGCCTTTATCTCTGAACCCATAGGTATTTCCTTTCATATCGGTCTGTCCGACTTTTATTCATAAAGCTAGTTGTCCTTGCTTATCGATGCCTATGTACTTAATAATCCTCAAACATTCAGCGTAGATCCATGCCTATCTTCTTTCCGATTCTCACATAACTCTCCGCTAATTCGTATTCCGGCGCAAGCTTGATTTTCCTCTGGAATCCGATATTCTTTTCATCAAGGTGCCTCAATCCCATAACCAGGTCCTCTATCTTGCCCCTTGGTACACTAAAGGCCATCTCGTTGTCTTGCGCCATCGCCGTATATCGATCGCCTGGACAGGGTACTGTGAGGTGGCAGGCATTTCCCTGCAGTGTCGGCACGATTTCATACACACATGCGCCACGACCCGAAAGCTTGCACCTTACATCCCGGCCATCAGATCCCACCATTGAAAGTACCAGCTGCATCAACTGGGCTGAATCGCAATAGATAATAACGAGATCTGGTTCAAAGCTCGTGATCCTGAGAGGAGAGCACGCCACCCCTATGTACCTTCCGCACTCCAGATGTGGGAACTCCTCCTGTGCCCAAATGGCACCACTTTCCAGTGTCCTTGATGCACCAGGGTAGCAATTATGACCTGCGAGAAACTCCTCTGGAAGCTCAGCCAGTCCGAGCCCTAACACCGACTCAAAACACCACATATCCTCCTTCAAGAGAGCAAACGTTTGCCCATCATGTCGCGCCAATGAGAAGGCCTGACATGTTGCCATGTGCTGGCCGTTATCCCTCATCGGCCTCTGCGCGTCCTTCGGGATGTCTTCTTCCCCCTCTAAGAGCTTCACTGCGATGGGAAAAGTCTTCAGATGCAACCTCGTCTCAATTTCCTCGGCATAGCTATGAAGAATCGTTAATTTTTTCATACTACCTCCTTATCCCTAATTTATGTAACTTCTTTGTCGTTGGAATCCCGGATTTCCTGTCCCATCCCCTCAATTCATAATACTCATCGAGCATTGGCTCCAATCTCACGACCTCCCCTTTTGCAGGCCCAGAAGGTATCGGTTCCTTTGTCATCCTATCCGGTAAGGTATCGTCTTTTGCTGTGAGACCCTCGCGTATATTAAACAGCCTCTCGATATTGGTGATCCGCTCCCCTATGCGCATCACGTCATCCTCCCCTATCGAAAGACCCGTTACCGCATTGAAGAATCTCGACAGTATTGAGAGTACAGAACCTGAGGAAAACATCCATGGATAGAGACTGTAATAGCAAATCTCCAGGCAGTTCTGGAAGGCTCGCATGTCCTCGTACCACCGAACAAGTTCTGCCTTCCCATCCTCCGAGTAAGGGTTTGTTGCTTCTTGGTGCATTTTAAACACCTCGGCGAGTGCACTATCCACTCCCTGTGGTGGATACCCCTCAGGCAGGTCGGCTCTCACATGGCAACATCCTCGGCTCGCAACTGCGTACATGAGCCCCCACCCCTTTGATGCCCTCACATCCCTCATGGGGAACCCCATGCCCTTTACATGCATGGAAAACCTCTCCGCCCCCCTACCAATCATCTCAGATGCATTTTTCAACCCCTCTGCCAGAATACTGCCAATTCCCTGTCGAAAGGTAGTCATCTCAATGAGCTTGAGGTACGCCTCATTGCTTCCCCAGTCCAAACTCAGCCCATCGGTGTCCTTCTCGCTCAATATGCCTTTCTCAAAGCACTCCATTGCAAAACTAATGAGGCCCGTCATATCAAAATAATCGATCCCGTATTCATCGCATACCTCCGCTGCCTTGAGAGCCAGGGCGGTATCGGTGTTCCCGATCTTCGGCCCAAAATCGCCTGGAACGGTGAGCTCGATACCCTGGCCGTAGGCCCCCGCATAAGGTCCCTCTCGAACCACATACATATGATCACAGGGTACCGGGCATGAGAAGCAGGCCTTTGAGGCTACGTAGGATCGTTCCACCCCTCGAAGCCCCCCGAATAACCTGGTGTCACATGTTCCGCCACGAAAATTTCTCGTTGGAAACATCCCAAATTTTTCATATCGCTCCCACCCTATAGCCGGCCCGAAATTAACCTTATTCCTGGTGTAAACCGGGTCGTTACTCCAACCGTTGTAAGTCTCCCTCACCGCCTCTTCGAGCATGGAACGGTCGGCCACTTTCACGCCATTCGTGCCCCTCACCGCTATTGCCTTGAGCTTCTTTGAGCCGAATACAGCGCCCACCCCGGCCCTTCCCGATCCTCTCCCAATATCCGAGATGACGCAGGAAATTTTCACTAGGTTCTCCCCACCGGGCCCGATCGCTACAACAGCAATATTGGGATCCTGAATCTCACGCTCTAACGCTCTGGCAGTCTGGCGTGTTGTCTTTCCCCATAGGTGCGCTGCGGACCTCACCTCAACATGGTCGTCATCTATCCAAAGGTATACGGGTTCATGGGCCTCTCCTTCGATAATTACGACATCATAGCCGGCGTACTTGAGTTCCACTCCAAAGGGACCTCCAGAATTGGAATCGCCGTGGAGCCCAGTGAGAGGTGACTTTGCAGTTATGGTAAATCTCTGGCTACCGGGAACCAATGTTCCGTTGCAGGGCCCAACACCGATGATAATCTTATTATCAGGTCCCATAGGATCAATGCCCGCATCAAGTTCATCATACAGGATCTTTGAGTTGAAACCCCTCCCACCAGCAAAATCTGAGATCAGCTCTTTCCCTAATTGCTCCGTGACGATCTTCCCATTCGATAAGTCGATCCTTAGAATAACGCCGCAGTATCCTTCCATATCTTCCTCCTTTACTGATGCTTTATTATGTCTTTCTTAATACAGGAGCAGGATAGATCTTCGGCCTATCATCCTTGCGGATGATGGCCGCTTCCTGCATGCTGACCAAACTCAGTGCCTCAGTTGGGCACCACTTCGCGCACACACCGCAGAAGTCACACCGGATGTCAAGACACACAATATTCACATCCATCTCCCTGTTTTCTAGTAGCCTTACATACGATTTTTTTGGATTGTATTCACCAAGCTTCTGCATGGAGCAGACGAGTTCACAAATGTGACAACCCGTGCACTTGGCTCCGTCAACTATAATGCATTGTCCCTCGTCCATAATTATTTTCTTCCTTTCCCTATTGCTCACACTCTTTCACGTTGAGCGCTCCTATGGCTCACCTCACCCTTCCCCCTCCATGCAATCTCCCCTTGAGCGGGAGGATTGCATGGGATCGGGTCCATTTATTGAAAGGCAGGTTCTCTTCCCCAGACCCTAAACCACTGATTGAGTACCGTTTTGCCCGGGAGTCCTCGCTTCTCCGCATCCAGGGCCCATTTCTTCGCCATTGGGGCAGCCGCGGCATCGATCTTGGCCTGCTGCTCCGGCGGCCAGGGGAGTTTGACAACTCCTGCATCCTCGAAGATTTTCTCAGCGGCCGGCTCACCTTGACCGACGAGGATCTCGGTAAACTTGTCCGGATACCCCTCGGCCACATCCTCGAAGACCTTTTGGATATCCGGGGGCAGAGAGTTCCACGTATCCAGGTTGATCACGGTGAAGTACGACGCCCAGCCCATCACCATAGGAACCCAGTATTTGATTACCTCCTGCAGCTTCCACGGCACGGCCCCGACCGGAAGGTCAATACAGAAATCCACGATACCCCTTGACAGACCCTCATACTCCTCAGCGCTGGTGAGTCCTACCCCTGCTCCACCGAAATGTTCTACGATCTTGGCTTCATCGCCCAGGGCCCGTGTTCTCCGTCCCTTAAAGTCCTCGGGTTTTCTAAAGGGTATTTTGGCACTCAGCAGACACCGAGGCACACCTCCCTGCACCATTGCCAGCTTGAGATTCCGTTTGGTAAACTCGTCTTGTACCTCTTTCGATGTCTTGCCCATTTCCCATAACTTGTTGGCATACTTACGGGAATCCGCCACGATATCCCCAGTGCTCGTGGGCACGCCCGGACACGTACTGACTCCTGCAAGTAGTGAGGCATTTCGGTTCATGGGACAAAACAGCACCGCCATGTCTGCTATTCTCTTGCCAACGCCTTGTATCTCCTGCGTCCCTGGTACAAGGGTCCCTAAAAAATACTCCTCAAACTTCACCCTGCCATTGGTGCGTTTCTCGATCTCCCTCAGCGGCCATGTACAGCCCTTTGCAAAGGGCGATCCAGGCGCACTCCAGTTCGCCCATTTAATCTTAATCGGGGCTGCAGTCGCGTGAGTTACAAAAAAGATTGCCATAAAAGCTACAATTACGAAGAGTATGCAACCGCTTCCAATAACTGTTCCGTATCGTCTTCCTTTCATTTTAACCTCCATCTTAAGTTTGGTTTACAACCGATGGGTAAGTACGCTGATGCATCACCTCCTTTCTCACTCACCCTCCTGGAGTATTGATTTATGAGGGCACCCCTGATCTGCCCTCAGTTATGAAACATATAGTACACATGCTCCTCACTATGGGGTTTAAAAATCACTCCTTAGGTTGTTATCAATATATAAAGGTGATTTTGAAAAAACAATGATGAATTATTGGGGCTAATATGGGGAGAAATCTTACCTATTATTCGATGGCCAATAGGTGAGTTCTGAGGTTTGCCTTCTTATTGCTGATACCAATTTTTTTCCTTATGCTCTTCCTGTGAGAATCAATTGTCTCACAGGATAGGTTTAATAACTCCGCTATTTCCTTTGTGGTCTTGCCATTTCTGACAAGATTTGCCACCTGAATCTCGGCTGGGGTGAAGTTCAAATACCACGATGACAGACTTCGTGAAAAAGGGGAAATAACATCGTCGAGATTTTCCTCCAAGATGTCTAGGTAGCCCTCCTGCCTTTCATGTAATCCACTTTTTCTTAACTTGTCCAAATAAGGCCTTACTAATTCTTTGATGTTTGAGCAGACTTTATCCTCAAGTTCTTTCTTGTCTTCATCCCTCCTTTTGAGTAAAACCCTCAATGCCGCGTTTACCTCCTCAAGGTCATAGGTCTTAGTCTTTAGCTCTTTTTCTCTCTCCAGCAACGCCTGTTCTGCCTGCTTACGCTCAACTAGCTCCCTTTGCATTACCGAGCATATCCTTGCGTTTTCAATGGAAAGTGAGGCCAAATCGGCGAACTGGCTCAAGATCGCTATCTCGTCTTCATCAAAGCTCCGCCCCTCCTCATCATAGCTCAAAGCGATAACACCGATCATCTTTTCTTCCGACTTAAGAGGGATACCTGCCAACGAACGAATTTTTTCGAATCTCACATCGGGCACGCGGCCCGACCATGTATTGTAATCATCGACGACGAGCGGCTTACCAGTTTCCCAAACACTTCCTGCAAAGCCTTGACCTGGTTTTATCCGATAACCAATTCCAGTGCGGTGAAACCCTACACCGACTCGAACTACCATCTCATTTCCGTTTGGCTCTATTAGATAAATATACCCGTTCTTTGTTCCAACCATTGCACCAGCACGTTCGACAATGGCTTCGAGAAGATTATTTAAATCAAGTCTACTTATTAATCCGAGTGTAGTCCGGTGAAGGGCTTGTAAATATTCATTCTGCCTATGGAGAGTCTTTTCTGCCTGCCTGAGCTCGGTTTCAGATGTTTTCAATTCAGCAATTTGATTGCGCAGTTCTGCCAGTTCTCGAATAATCTGTCCCTTTGATAGGCATTTACCTATCGCCTGTTTCACCTCTTTCATTGATCTAATGTCCTTTATTCAATTCTCGACAGTATCCGTTTGGCACAATTACCATACCGATAAGATCTTGTAATAATAAAGTAGCATAAGATTTTATGTCCTTTAGGTGAATATTTCCTAAAAGGGGTATCATTACATCGTTTCTGTAGAACAAACCCTGTTTCACGGCTATATTGGCATTGAGGTTAACTTGTCACCGGGTAGATGAATCTAAAATAATAATCATTTCTGTTTTAGAATCATTTTCTTTGGTGTCCTGTTCTGATTCTTGAATGGGATTGAGATATCTAAGAAAAAATTCAGCCTACTTGCAACGAAAACATTTCAGGACTCACCACTTGAGGTTCCAAACAATGTGGCATAGGTCAGAGAAAACCTGATATTTTTTTCATCTCCCTCTAAGACAAATCGGCCCAAGGGTAAAATTGCCTCGAGTGAATTAAACCGGCCCTCTAAAATTATCCTCCCTTTCCTTTTCCTTTCACCGCCTCAACAAGCAACTGTGCCGCATGATTAACTTCAGCCTCAGTAGTAGGCCTCCCAAGGCTCAATCGAATCGCCCCCATCCCTACTTTTTCTTTGATACCCATGGCCTCAAGCACATGAGATAATTTTACAGACTGATCATGACAGGCAGACCCTGTAGAGGCACATAGTTCAGGGATTTCATTAAGAATCTCCTCTCCAATTATTCCCGGAAAAGATATATATAAGGTATTAGGGAGTCTATGCTCTGGATGACCGTTTAATGCAACCTCTGGAATATCAGCCCGTATCTGATTATACAAACTATCCCTTAGATCTCTTAAACGTGACATATCATCATAGAGATTATCCATGATTAGCTCACATGCCTTACCAAGTCCTACATTAAGGAGCACATTTTCTGTGCCAGACCGCAATCCCATCTCCTGGCCACCGCCATGCATAAAGGGTTCAACCTTCACCCCGTTTCTGATATAAAGTGCGCCCACACCTTTAGGGGCATAGATCTTGTGGCCGGCAATGGTTAAAAAATCAACGCCGAGATCATTTACCTGAGTTTCTATTTTACCAACAGATTGAGCTGCATCCGTATGAAAAAGGATTTCATGTTCTCTGGCAATAGAGCTAATTTCAGTGATATGCTGGATTGTGCCTGTTTCATTATTTGCATGCATCACTGTTATAAGGATAGTATCTTTTCGTAGTGCCTTTTTTACCTCATCTGGGTCTAGGGAACCATATGTATCAACAGGAAGGAATGTCACATCACAGCCGCCTTCCATAAGAAAGTGAGCGGTATTAATTATGGCGGGATGCTCAATTTGTGTAGTAATTATGTGGCCACCTTTTTTCCGCAAACTCCATGCCGCACTTTTTAAAACCATATTGTTTGACTCGGTTCCACCGCTCGTAAAAATAATCTCATTACTATCACACCCCAACATTCTGGATATTCGGTCTCGAGCTTTCTCCAAGGCCTCCCTTGCACTTCTTCCCATTGGGTGGGCACTGCTTGGATTCCCAAAATCCTTTACAATATAAGGCATCATTGCCTCAGCCACTTCCTGAGCTATGGGCGTTGTCGCATTAAAATCAAGATAAATCATTTTGAGCTAAGAGTTTTATTGGTTTTATCAGTTTCATTAGTTTATTGATTTTGTTTTTTACCAAACACACATGCCCTTTCGGCCACAACAAAGAACGAAAGTAGTTGAGTGTTTAAGTGGTTACGTGGTTGATGAGTAAAAGATTTAACTTTAGGCATTTTAGGCACTTTAGATCACTTTAGGCACTTTCATATAAACACAGACAATATAACCAATCGATACGTTTATAAGGCTATCTTCTCAGTGTTGCCTTTAACCTATGCGGTTTCAATAAAAGGTCAAGAGCATCATTGATAGTAGCAACTACCAGATCAGAGGCCATCATGGCCTCAGCCGATGCCCCCTCCCCTCCTACTATACAGATTCCAATAGTAGATTCTTTGAGCATAGAAGCATCATTGCAGCCATTTCCTATGCTAACAGTGTTATTCTTACCCTTTTTTAAAACTACTTTAAGCTTTTGGTCATTTTCTTCGCCTTCTTCTATTTTACATAATGTAACAGGTAGATCTCTTGCCAATCGTTCTGCGTTTTTATTCGTATCAGCAGTAACCAAAAAGATATCCAACTTCTGGCTCAATATGGTTACCTTTTCTTTAACACCTTCTAGAATGTTTCCATCTACGGCAATGGTTCCATTGAGGTCTAAAACTACATTTTTAATAGTGTAATTACCTTTTCCTGGAATAGTTATTTCTATCACTTTATTCCTTATCTTACTAAAATCTTTCCCTTAGGCTTTTTTACTACCTCTCCAATAATAGCAGCCTCTTTTATTCCTTCTTTATGGAGTTTTTTTAGTAACCTCTCAGTCTTTTGCGGCGACACAGAGAATACCAGGCCTCCGGATGTTTGGGCATCAAAAAGAATCCACCGCTTCCACTCTGGGAAATCTGAGATGACTTCTAACACGACCTCACGGAATTTTCTGTTTCGCTTACTTCCAGGAGGAGCAATTCCCATCTTTGCAAATTCTTCTGTCCTTGAGAACAATGGGATCGAAGCATATTCAATTTCTATACCAAAATTCCTTGTCTCGATCATCTCTGCAAGATGCCCTACAAGTCCAAATCCGGTTATATCTGTACAGGCATGCACACCCACTGTCAGCGCGACTTCGGAAGATTTCTTATTTAATGTCGTCATGGACCGAATGATTTCTTCTTCTGTCTTACTGTCCAACATCTCTTTTTTAAAACAGTTATTAAGGATCCCTGTTCCAATAGGCTTAGTAAGTATCAACTTATCGCCTGCTTTAACACTTGCATTTGTCAATATTTTTTTAGGATGCACAATTCCAGTGACAGCAAGGCCATATTTTACCTCTGTCTTATCAATCAGACTATGTCCACCCAACAGCGGTACTCCGGCCTCTTTTAGTTTATCCATTCCTCCTTGTAAAATATCACCCAGAATAGATAAATCCATGGAGTTCGCAGGAAAGCATATTATATTCATAGCAGTAATCGGTCTTCCCCCCATGGCATAGACATCACTTAAGGCATTAGCTG
>JGI10211J34971_10000881_pt1 | contig 25010 bp, 29 predicted proteins | sample Etolagsediment_FD_34971 | JGI IMG/M metagenome (IMG submission 34971)
CCAGGAGCATCGTGGACCAGAGCGGCAACTACCTGGAGATCGGCAAGGACGGCGGCCTGTCGTTCGGGCTCCCTGATGACGCTGCTACGGCGACGCTCCAGGAGGACCAGCTCGACGAGTTGCAGGACATCAGCGGCGACACGGGGAGCATTGACGACAAGACCCCCGCGCTGGTCTCCGGTCGCGTCCCCGTGGATGGGTCAGGCGTGACGCAGCCTGCGAGTGTCGCTGCTCTGACCGATGGGACCGCGGTAGTCAGGGCGATGGGCGTGGATCAGGACGGCGGGCAGATGCAACTCCCCATGGACAATGACGTGGGCTCTGTGGTGATGATCACCGAGGACCGCCACCTCGCCCACCGCGAGGCGATCTACGTGGCCTCGGACATCGACCTCGACGTGGACACGACCAGCAAATATTGGAGGGTCACCACCGTTGCGGGGCAGGATATCCACGTCCGCGTGATTGCGAGTACCGCTGCCGGAGCTGGCATCCTGCGATTCCGGCGAGGGGCCACCGTGGACGCTGCAGGGACGCCACTGACCGCCTACAACCGCAACGCCAACGGGCCTGATATGGCGAACGCGATCTACGCCGACAGCACGTTTACCGATGCCGGGACGGTGGTCTATCAGGCGTATCTGGGGGAGTTGGGTGGGCCGGGCGCGTCCGACCCAGGCGCGGGCGGATCAATCGGCCAGGCGGTAGAGTGGATACTGGCTCCCGGCGCGACCTACGTTCTGGAGGTCGAGACCCTGGAGGATGACGTAATAGTGTTCTTCGAGGCCGAGGTCTACGACGCCGCCACCCTGTAGCCCCCGCCGACATCCCGCCCTCGCAAATCTGACAAAAACCAGTTGACCTTTGCCAATCTGACACGGATTATATGTGTGGAGGTGAACCATGGCGGACAACGAAACAGTCAGCAGAGCAGATCACGAGGCGCTTCAGGCGCGCTTCGACGCGCTCAGCACGGAACACGCACAGCTGAAGACGACGCACGGCGAAGTGCTCGCAACCGCGCAGAGTGCCGCGGCCGAGCGAGACGCAGCGTCAGTCAGAATCGAGGCATGGGGGCAGACGGTAAACGAGATGGTCATGGCGCCGATGGTCGAGCGCCTGGTCGATCCCGCAGTCGCCGCGCTGCTTCCCCAGCCCACCCTGGACCCGGCAACCGGCCGCGTGTCCGATGAATGGCGGCAGAACCTGGCGACGTGGGAGGATGAGCACAAGTCGCTCTTCAAGCCCGCGACCGCTGCGCCAGCCGTCCCCACCGGCACACCGACCGTGGACAACCCCGGAGGCCCAGCCCCGGCGAATCCGCGCCCGTCCACCCCGCCGTCAGCAGGCGGCAACCCTACCCGAGACGAGGCCTATTGGATCAGCCTCGGGATCAGCAACCCCGAAGAATTCCAGCGCCGCGGAACTGAGTACCTCGCGGACAAGGCCGCAGGCGGCTGGTAAAGGAGACCGAGACCATGGCGAACATCAACTACGACGTCCCGACCGCATGGCGCGGGAACGAGTTCGATCAGTACTTCATCGTCAACTACGCGACCATGCCGTCCCTGTTCCCCCTGGGCCGCATCAAGCGCGCCAGTGACGGGGTGCGCACGGTGACCGTGCCGATCTTCGGCGCGCTGTCCGCGCAGAGCTTCACCCCCGGCTCCGGTGCCGAGCTGACCGGCGAGGCAGGGACGCAGAGCTCGAAGGTGATCACCATCGACACCTTCAAGCACATTTCCACCTGGTTCGACAAGTGGGAGATCATCCAGTCCGACGTCGACGCGCAGATGGCCCTGGCCTTCCAGATCGCCGACGCGGCCCGCGGCGACCTGAACGACGCGTACAAGGGCATCCTGACGGGCTACTCCGGTCACGACGCCAGCCACGAGTTCAGCACCGCCGAGGGCTCCGAGGTCAGCTCCACCTCCAGCTCCGCGATCGCAGCGGAGGTTCTGCGCCTGATCACCGAGGCCATGATCGCGCTCGACGACGAGGACAAGGGCCTGGGGCCGAACGTCGGCCAGCGGCAGATCCTGCTCGACGGCTGGCTCTACCGGCACATGGTCTCCGGGTCCGACAAGCAGAGCCCAGAGCGGACCGACCAGGGCTTCGCCGTCTCCACCGGCATTTTGAACCCCGTCCACGGCGCGCCGATGTACAACCTCGGCACGACCGTTCGGACCGCTGCCACCTACGGCGGCTCGGACATCAGCCTCGTGGACTTCTACGTCTGCACCCCCGACGCCACGGCCATGGGTGTCCAGCGGTACCCGACCATGGACCCGCCCGAGTACCACTCCACGCACAAGAGCACCTGGTACTCCTCGGACCACGGCTACGGCACCGCCGAGGGCAACGTCCGCGCGTACACCAAGTGCACCGTGCGCCTGGACGCGCTGATCCCCGGCGCTGCGTAGAGGACTGACGAGGAGGTGGAGAGATGATCCTAGCGAAAGACACGGACGGGCAGTGCTCGTATTTGCTGCCGTCTGGATCATCTCCACCGACCTCAATCACCTGGAGTCTCTACGACCCCGACGGCAACGCCCACCTGACAGGCCAGCCTCTCACGCCTCCCCTGGCCTATACGGTCGATAGCGGCGAGGACAACGAGAGCCCCGACGACATTACTCTCGCCTGCACCGTGGCCCCTGCTGAGATCCAGCCAGGCGGCATTGCCCGTATTGTGGACGAGTGGGGTAGGGTGGTGGACGGGCTGTGCTACGGGCGCAAGGACACCGAGCTACGCGTGGCCGATGTGCCGCACGAGCTAGCAACCGAGGCTGCGTCCGTCTGGTCTCCAGAGGTGGAGATCAGCATCCCCGCTGCCCAACTCGACGAGACCGGGGCTGGGTGGAGGATCGACCTCGTCATCGTGCAGGACGGTGCGACTGTCCGTGACACAGTGTGGTTCTCTGTCGGCCTCTACCTGGTCTCGATGCGCGTCAGCGAGAGGGAGGTCCTGGACCGTCATCCCGCAGCGCGCTCTGACCTGGTCCACGCGGAGACACGGCGCGACTGGCCGCGCATCATCGGTCAGGCGATCAGGATGGTTGAGGAGACGATCCAGGGGCAGGACAGGTGGTACACGCAACTGGTCTCTCAGACCGGGCTGCGCTCTGCCGTCGTCGCTGCCGCCTGGAAGATCATCGCTCCAGCCCTGGTGCCTGATGGGTACGACGCTGCGGCCTGGGGAGAGACCGCGGACCGTGACTACACTGCGGCGGTGGGTGACCTCCTCGGGTCTGCCTACACCGACACCAACCTGGACGGCATCGCCTCAGACGACGAGCGCAACCCCCGCGCCCACCAGTTCAGGCGGATTCACTGATGCTTCTCGCCGAACCCACGAGGACGATCCACGATTGGGTCCTGGGGCGCTTGCGCTCAGTCGTTGGCTCCAGGGCTCGGCTCGTGATCGTCTCCGAGGATTGGGTGGACGAGGTCGCGGAGTCTGGCCGCAAGTCTGACCTGGATTGGGGGCTGGTGACTCGAACCGCGCTGTCGTCCGTAGACTCACTCCAGACCCACCGTGTGGTCCTGGGCTTCTCGCTGATCGGTCTCTGGTCGGGGTCGCATCGCAACCTCGAATGGACCGACAGGCAGGTGCGACAGGTCTACGGTATTCAGCGGGCGCTGCTCACAGAGTGCTGGCCCGAGGGCGTGGATTTCGTCACGTCTGGTCAGGCAACATCAACAGATATTACAGGCCTGGTCGCGTGGGAGATCCCGTTCGACGTGACCTGCGCTGCGGAGGGCTGATATGGCTATCACCTACCCGCGCACCATGCGCGGACAGTTCGAGATTCGCGAGTCCGCGTCCTGGGGGGCAGACACCGGGACCTGGACCTACCTCAAAACCAAGGAGGTCGGATTCCCGTCCGGCCTGGACTACGTCGAGGGTGACGACATCACCCAGGAGGACGCCGAGGATGTCGGGTCCGTGATCCTGACCCCCGGTGATGTGACGATGCGCTGCGGGCTCCATCCCGCGGTGAGCTCGTGGCCGACCCTGGCCCCGGTCATCGGTGACATGCCCCCGATCTTCGTCCCGCTCAAGTCCCTGATGGGCCTCGTGACGGTGGGCGGCTACGGCGTTACCACCACCGGGAACACCACGACCGTTCTCCAGTTCGACATCTACGGGTCCACGCCCAGCGCCCTGGGCTGGAAGCCCAGCGACCCGATCCTCGTCCGCAACGCGGGCGAGTCGAATATCATGGGGGCCAACGTAGTCAAGGAGGTCGACGACCTCGCCTTCACCGTGACCCTTGTGTCCCCGCTGCCGAGCGCACCCGGCGACGGCGCGATCTGCTACGGCGGATTCGCCGCCCCGAAGATCAGCACCGACACGTCTGTCCCCGTGGATACCCGCTGGACCGGCGAGGCGACCTACGACGTCCGCAAGGCCCTGTCCTCGCTCCCGTCCTCGGCGCAGATCAGCGCGCCCTACCGCGGCCTCGCTGAGCTCAGCATGACGTTCCACTCCGCTCAGCCGATTCCGCCCGACGCGTCGGAGTCAGGTGGCGGCGCGGTGTCCCAGACCTACGACTACCCCGAGGCCTCCCAGGTGATCGCCGGTGGTCTGTACCACTGGGACGGATCCAGCAACCGCAAGCTCACGGGTGGGATCGAGATCGACTTCGGCGTGGAACTCTCCGACGTGGACGGCATCAACGCGGTGGATCCGAACGGGATCGCGGCCATGGTGCTCACGGCGAGGAAGATACGCGTCTCGGTCAAGCCCGCGCTGACCAGCGACGCGCACGCTCTCTGGGAGATCTTCCAGAACCCGACCACCGACTCGGTACTCACCGGGTGGTGGGGCACCGGACCCCGCGCCTGGATGTTCCAGGTTCCGCAGGCGACCATCATGGCGGTTCCCGATTGGGGCGACGAGGGCGGGAAGGTCATCCTTGAGGCCACCTTCGGCGCGGCCAAGTACACCGGCCACGATGGGAGCGCGTCCCCCACCACCGGCATCGACTCGCCGTTCGTGCTCGCGAGTCTTGCAGGCGCGGCCTCGTAGCGCACGAGGTCACTGTCTCCCCGGGGCCTAGGACCGCCTCCCCGGGCCTCGGGGAGAGCGCACTACACAGGAGGCAGGAGGCACCCCCGATGCTCAAATTCAGCAAGACCAGCTCAGACCGACTCCGGTTTATTTCGTCTACCGACGAGGCCGTGTCCATGGACGGCACCGACGCCGTTGAGAGGTATCAGCGATACCTGGACGACCTCGACCCGTCGCACCTCGAACTCTGCGGTGAGCCGACCGTGTTCGTGCTCCGGCCTCTGACACAGGAGGTGATCGGCATCGCAGCCCAGCTCTCCCGCGGGCTGGTGATGCCCGGTCAGTACATGGATCCGCAGGCAGTCCGCGAGCTGGTGCGCCTATCATGTGAGGCCATCGAGCCAGAGCCGGATGGCATGGGCGAGGCGGACCTGTACCGCTTCGAGTACCGCCGCAAGGTGCTCTCCCCTGACCTCATGGCGCAGGTTCCAGACGGCGCGCTGCGGGAGGCGGCGCAGGTGCTGATCAACTCCCTGCCTGACTTCCAGTCGAAAGGGGACGGCACAGAAGACGACCCTTTCGGCCCGAGCGACTCCGAGGGCTGATCGGGCTCCTGGTCCGACACCCGGAGTGGCAGTGGGAATATCCGGAGGGCTGCGTGGACTGTCCCGACCCAGAATCCTGCGAGGCACCCCGGTACATCGCAGGTCTCAACGGCCACGTCTCAATGTGCCCATGGCACGCGATGCGGCAGAACCCGGTCAACGGGTCCGCTGCACTGGAGGCAATGCGGGCGTGGAGACTCGGCCAGATCGGGGCGTTCGTCGCTGCCTATCCGCACCCGTCCGAGGCCCTGCTGTCTGCCGTCCTCGCCGTGGACGATGAGGTGGCCGGGTACAAGAGCGAGCTCCAGGAGCGGGAGCTGCGCAAGATGAAGCGGGCACAGGGGAGGATGGGGCGATGATCTACTGCGTCCACGACGGGCGGCGTAGCCTGGAGCGGCTGGCTACTGCGGCGGCCCGTGCGCTCGACGGGGAAGCGGTGGACTTCCGCACCGACAAGCCCAACTGGAAAAAGGCGACGCTGATTATCTTCTACTGGTGGCCGCTGATCCGACAGGTTGAGATCCCCGATGGGTGCAAGGTGATCCTGGTCGTCAACGACCACGTGAGCCGCAAGACAGGCCCGTCTGCCTGGGTAGCGGCCCAGAAGCAGGCGTCCATGGTGCTCGTCTGCAACGGCTCACTGGTCGAGGAGATGAGGGGCCGCGCAGCCCCGGTCACCCTCCAGCGAGACGGCATCGATCCTGGCGCTTGGGGGCCTGCACCGAAGACCCGCCGCAACCGCAAGCCAGTCATCGGCTGGGTAGGCGACAAGCGGGCCGCCTGCAAGAGGTGGAACTACATCCGCCACCTTGCCCGTCGCGAAGACATCGAACTCCGCACGGCAGAGGGAGAGGTGGAGCCCGGGGACATGCGGGCGTGGTATCAGGACCTGGACGCAGTGATCTGTATGTCGGAATCTGAGGGGACTTGCCTCCCGATCCTGGAGGCCGGGGCCTGCGGCATCCCGTATATCTCCACGCCGGTGGGGTGCGTCCCGGAGGTCCACGGCGCGACCAACGCTGGTATTTTGCTCCCCCGCCCACGGTGTACCCCGGATGAGGCTGAGGCAGCGGTTGACGAGTTTCTCGCCCGCCGTGATGAGTGGGCGACCTGGGGCCACCGACTCGCTGAGTACGTCCCCCGGGAGTGGGCGCTTGATCTGTCCCCGACCGTCATGGCCGCCCATGGCATCAGGCCCAGCCCCCCTGTGCGCGGCGACTGGTCCCGGCGAATCTACGTGGTGGGGATGACCCTCGGCATTGGCGGCTCCGAGAGGATGACCGCGGACATTGCCCGCCTGCTGAGCGACGACGGCTACGCTGTGACCGTCCTGCTGACAGTGGCTCCCGGCGGGGTCTACCGTGGCAGCCTACCAGATGACATCGAGGTAGAGTACGCCCCGACCTTGGAGGCCCTGGCAGAACACATCGCAGAGGGAGCGCGCGGGGTGATCGTAAACAACTCACCCGAGGCCCGGGGGCTGGCCGGCGCGGTGCGGTGCCCAGTGACCTACATCTCCCACGGGTTTGTGCCCTGGTCGCTGGGCAATCTACCCGATCCCCTGCCCGTGAATGCCGACGTGCTCGCGATCTCAGGCGGGGTGAGAACTGGTCTCGTTGCGGCCAGGCCTAGCCTGGAGAATCGGATAACCGTCATCCACAACGCCGTTGACACTGACAGGTTCAGCCCGGACGGTCCGCAGGCAAAGCTTCCGTGGACCGACTGCGACGGGCCGGTGTTTCTCTACTCGGGTCGGTACTCAGCCGAGAAGAACCTCCCCCGCATGGTGGACGCGTTCGCTGAGTACCACATCGAGGACCCCCGGGCACGGCTGCTGATCGTGGGCGGGATTGACCCGGGCGCAACCAAGGAGCACCGGCATGTCTGGGGCCTCAACCGCAACGACGTATTGAGGCGGGCCGCGAGCCTCGGTGTCGGTGACGCGGTCGCCGAGACGGGGGTGGTGTCTAATCCAGAGGATTACTACCGGGCCGCTGATGCAATGCTCCTCACCAGCAGGTTCGAGGGAATGCCTCTCTGTGTGATGGAGGCCCTGGCCTGCGGGCTCCCCGTGGTGTCCACCGCGGTGGGCGCGGTCCCTGATCTGGTCGGTGAGCACGGCGGGCGCATCGTCGACGACGCGACCATGGAGCACACCGAGGAGTTCGTGGCCGCGATGCGCCGCGCTCTGCGAATGACGACCGGCGAGTCGCTCCTGTCTCCCGAGTACGGGCACGAGCGGTACAACCGGGAGATGATGGAGCACGTGCGGTCCAGGATGCCGGTGGTGCGTCCCAAGGTGGCGCTCCTCTACGACGTCGATGGCTGGGCATTCGAGGGGATCTCCAGGCGGGTGGCAGCGGCCCTCCATGATGCAGACGTCACGGTGCTGAAGTACGGCGAGATCAACAGCAGGCTCCCGAAGGACTGCGACCTGGTGTTCAGCCCGTCCTACATTAGGAGTGCGGATATCAGGGCCAGGGCTCCACGGGCTGTCCAGGTCTGCACCGTGGCCGATCACTACACCTGGAGATCTGGGCAGTGTGCCCGCTGGCTCAGGGAGGCGAGTAACAACAGCGTGCGGATCATCGCCACCAACCCGGCCCTGACCGATGAGGTGGCAGCGGCCACGGGGCGCGGCGACGACGTCGTGACCTGTCTGTCCGGGGTGGACTCTGACCTGTTCCGCCCGAAGCGGCGACGACGTCGCAAGCGGCTGGTTGTCGGCTGGGCTGGATCGACGAAGATGCACGCGCCGGTCAAGGGCCTGGACATCATCCGGGACACGTGCGCGGCTCTGGAGGTTGACCTCCGCGTGGCCGACGCCAAGGAGCGGCTCCGCACCACTGAAGAGATGGTCAAATTCTACCAGGGCCTCGACGTCTACGTCTGCTACTCAGAGTCGGAGGGGGCCTGCCTGCCTCTCATCGAGGCGGCGTCTTGCGGGGTCTGCCTAGTATCCACCGAGGTGGGCGTGGCCGGCGCGCTGATCAACGGGTCCGGTGGACCTTGCGGGCAGATCATCGAGCGGGAGCGGACAGCCCTGAGAGACGCGATCCAGTGGTGCGACAACAACAGATCCGAGGTAGCCGCGCAAGGTCGACGCGCTCGTGCTACCATCGAGCAGGATGGATGGGACTGGACCGAGCGGGCGCAGACCTATCGACAGGTGATCATGGCAGCGATGGAGGATACAGGATGCGAGTGATCGGAATCATCGGCGCAGGGTACAGCGGGTCAACCGTGCTGTCGTTCATGCTCGGCTCTCTCCCTGGCTGCAAGACCGTGGGCGAGGACTGGCACCTCATGGACGAGACAAAGCGCCGCGTTGAGTGCTGGTGCTGTGAGGACGGCCAGTGCCCCGTGTTCACGCCTGGGTTCCGGGAGGGGCTGACCTATCGCAACGCGTGGGAGCGGCTCGCCGGTATCCTGGAGACGGAGACCCTGATCGTCTCGGACAAACTGCCGTTCCTCTACGAGCGATACCTCAACGACAACGACGTGGAGATAGACTTCGTGCTCCTCTACAAGCGACCTGAGCAGTTCGTACACTCATCCATGAGGCACACCGGCAACAGCAGCCGTCTCTCTGGCCTCCAGTTCTGGACCAATTGCAACCGACAGTCCATGGAGTTCGTCCAGCGGCACGGGAGGCGGTACACGACGTGCTCGTTCGAGGACTTGGCGGAGACCCCGCGCAAGGAGCTGGCCCGCATATGCGAGGCCCTGGACCTCCCCTACGACGCCGGCGCGGTGGAGTACTGGAACCACGAGCACCACAGCTTCGGCGGCAACTGGACGGCGCACCTCAACATCTGGGGGCCTGACCACCCCAACACCCTGCGGCACATGCGGCTGATCAACGGGGGGTGGAAACAGTACAAGGACAGGTTCCGGCAGATCATATCGACACGACACGTGGAGCTCCCGTTCACAGACGAGGAGATCCAGAAGATCTACAGCTTCCCGGGGACGCGTGCGGCCTGGGAGTCACTGCGGAATGAAGGGGGCAAGGATGCGTGAGTCGGAGAAGCAGGTCGCAGGGCTGGAAGCCTACGTGGAGCGCGGCGACTTCAGTCGGTACTACGGGATCCAGTACGGGGATCCCAAGTCGGACGCGTGGCCGTGGCGTGAGCAGGTCATGGGGGATCTACTCCTGAACATTGACGGCACGGTCCTGGAGATTGGCGCAGGAGGCGGGCGCTGGTCGCAGTTCATCGTCCCCGAGGCGAAGCGGTCCATCCTCGTGGACGGCACCCCCGCGAGCGAGGCTGCGATCAGGGGTCACTTCGCCTGGAACGCGGACGTTGAGTTCGTCGTGAGCGAGGACGGCAAGATGCCGACCGTACCCGATGCGTCGGTGGATTTCGTCTGGTCCTTCGACACCTTCGTGCACTTCGACGACCGCCTGTTCTGGCAGTACTGCCGGGAGGTCGCGCGAGTATTGCGTTCTGGTGGCCGCTTCATGCTATACTACGCCTGGGACGAGACGGCAGAGAAGCCGTTCTTCCGGTACTACGACCCGGCAGAGGTGGAGCGGAAGATGAAGCGTTACGGGCTCAAGCATTGCGGCGAGGACGTCCTGATCATGGACGCTCGGATGTCGATGTGGGAGCGCGCCAAGCGCCGCAAATAGCGGGGGGACGGGATGCCCACTGAGCGATTAGATCTCCGATTCGCCGTTGACCGGCAGGGCCGCGTGTCCGTTGAGCAACTCGCAGGGTCCATGGGGAAGGTCAACAAGCAGACCAAGAAGGGCAACGCGCAGTTGTCGAAGATGCAGAAGAACCTGCGGCAGATCGGCACCACCAACCTTCGGCAGGTGGCCGCTGGCATGGGGCTGGCGTTCGGCGTGCAGCAGATCGGGCGGCTTCAGCAGGCAGGCGCAGCGTCGAAGGCCGTCGAGGACTCGTTCCGTCGACTGAACGAAAACGCAGACCAACTCATGGGCACCCTGCGCCAGTCTTCCCAGGGCCTCCTCGACGACACCACCTTGCAGAGCATCGCGAACAAGCTCCAGGCAGTGGGTATGAACGGGGAGAAGATGTCCCAAGTCCTGGACCTAGGGATGAAACTCGCCGCGCAGTCTGGCCGGAGCTACATCGACGTGGTCAACCAGCTCTCCCAGGCCCTGCTCTCCGGGGAGACCGAGTCATTCAAGACCCTCGGTGTCGTCATTGACACCCGGGCGGAAATGGAGAAGTTCGCCACGCAGAACGACCGCACCGTCGAGAGCCTGAGCAAGATGGAGGAGGCGCAGATCAAGGTCAACGCCGCGCTCCGCGTGGGGCAGGAGCGGTTCGGAGAGGCCGACGTGAGCGCCATGACCACGGAAGTCAACCGCGCGGCCACCGATGTCGAGAACGCGAAAGACCGCCTGGGCCGGGCCTTCGACGACATCCTCGGCGGCGCAGCGGTAGGGCTCGTGGCCACTGCTGACGCAGTGGCAGAGCTCAACAAGAATATGAGCGAGGCGGAGCGGCAGTTCGAGGCCGGGATCGACCCCGTCGAGAAATCGCAGGAGGCCTACGCAGAACTCGCCGCAGCGATGGAGGAATACCACAAGGCCCTGGACGTGGTGCTCCGCAGGCAGCGGGCCAGCGAGGAGGGGGCGAAGAACCTGTGGCGCACCCTCGGTGGCGGGGAGGGCGTGGTCGAGGCGCTGAATCGGTCCCTGGACGACATGGGCAATTTGCTGTCAGAGACGGCAGGCGGGCTCCGGGACGCAGCGGCAGCGGCAGCGGCGACGCAGTGGATCACCACCTACGCCAAGGATAGCGGCGAGTTCGCGGGCAACCTGTCCCGGATGAACAAACTGATCGACGAGGAGACCAAGCTCACCGCTCAGTTGGCTCACTCGTGGGACAGCGTAGCCGACGCCCGCCTCGGTGCCGTGATCGCGGAGCAGGAGGCAATGATCGCAAGCGGTGCGGTCAGCTCTGGCGACGTGACCGAGCTTCACGCAGATCGGCAGCGGAAGCGCTCCGCTGATTTCGTCGCGTCCACCAAGGCCATGATCGCGGCCAACCTGGAGATGGTGAGGTCTGCGAGGTCATCGGGTGGAGGCAGGCAGCGAGAGATAGCGCCAGAGTTCGAGGACCTGTCACAGCGCGGAATGGAGATCGCCGGTATCTACTCGTCCATGCTGGAGGGGCGGGAGCGGGTAGCAGAGGAGGCCCGTCTTGCCTCTCTCCAGGCCGATGCGCTCGCAACCCAGGAGATCGCCCGCCTCCAGGAGGTCAAGGCGGCTCGCGTCGCTTCGGGCGCGGAGGTTGACGAGGTCGCATTCCAGCGCATGATCCGGCAGACCCACGATCTCGCCCAGGCGAAGCGCGACCAGGCCAAGGCATCCGTCGAGGCCTACGACGCAGAGCAGCGGGCGGCGGCAGAGGAGAACCTTGTCCGCCTCGACAGTATGCTGCTCGCAGAGGGCAAGGAAGCTGAAGCCGAAGCGTTGGCGCTGGCGCAGCAGGCCTGGGCTGACTACGGGCGGACCATCGCCAACGTCGGAACGGGCATGGCAGATGCCGCCTCACAGATCCAGGGCCTCCAGTCCGCGTTCGGTGGGTCCGAGGTCTTCAGTCAGCAGGCAATGGTCGCGATCAGCAAACTCGAGCAGGTAGCAGCCGGGACCGGGGCTATCGTTGAGTCCACCGCCAAGGGATCGAAAGAGGTAGCGGGCGCGGTGGGGAACACCCTTAGCTCCCTTGGCGGGCTGGCCGGCGCGCTCGTTGGCGAGGTCGGCAAGGCCGCTGCGATCATGGCTGCTCTCGAAGGGGCGGCGGCGATTGCGTCCGCTGCCTACTACGACTATCGCGGGGCAGCCATGCACGGGGCTGCAGCCGCTGTCTATACCGGTGTCGCCACCGCTGCGGGCGCTGGGGCATTCGGCAAGCGCGGGCGCGGGAAGTCGAACGTCGCCACCTCGCTGGGCACCTCGTCACCCGCAGCGGCGACTTCGCAGGGCACAGTGACCTACGTCGTCAACATGGGCGATAACAACGTGTACGCAGAGGACGGTCCACAGGTTGGGCTCAGGCTGGCAGAGCACCTCCACGCGGCTAGGTTCTCTGGCATCCCGGCGGCAGGCTGATCATGGCAAACGTGCTCATCACCGCGCAGCTCATCCCGACCTCGTCGTTCTCGGTGGAGACCACGGGCGGCGGGGGGGCATCGTCTGCCTGGACCGCTGGGACCAGGTACGCCACGGTCGCGGACGTCGTCGCCAAACTAAACACCGACCTCACCGGCCACGTCGTCTTCGCCTGGGACGAGACCACCGGTGATATTGCGATCGCCTGGACCGTGACCCCAAACACTCTCACCTGGAACAGCAGCGAGCTCCAGGCGTTCCTTGGGTTTGCCGATGCTGTCATCAGCCAGGCCGACACCAGCAACGACAGCCCGCCGCTAGGGTGGTGGTACGGAGCCGTCGCATCCCCCTGGGGAGCGCAGCGGCGATACAGCACCGACGACGTGTCCAGCGATTTCGGGCGCACCACCGCGAGCGAGAACACCGGCGTGGTTGAGGAGGGCAGCATTCGGCTGTGGCTGCACCGGCGACAGGATGCAGACTTCGCCGCGGCCATGGAAGACTCCTACGCGGTGGCCGACGAGTGGGCAGCATATCCGCTGACCCTCATCGACGACGACGGCAACGAGCAAGAGATAGTGGTGTCTGACGGCTGGGGGTTTGCTCCGCAACTCCTCGACGACGAGACAGTGTACCTGGACCTGGAGGCGCAGTCATGGCCAGCAGAATAGACCTGTGCTGGAACGGCAAGGCCGCGCCGATCACAATCACACAGGGCGGCACCACTGCGGACATCGGCTTAAGCCTGAACGCTGACGGCTGGTACGCGTGCACTGAGGTCGTGTGCTCGAGACTCCAGGCCGCAATCGAAGCGGCGTTCCCCGCAGAGAGCTGGTGGTGCTACCGCAAGGTGAGCAACGATGCCGTGGTCATCGACTGCACCACCGCAACATTCGACGCCACGTTCCAGGCGGGCTTCGCGTGGTGGGCCGACTTCGACGCCAGCTACTCCTCAGTGGGCGAGGTAGCCAGCAACGGCACGCCGCCGCACTTCTGTGACGACCAGTGGATGCGCGTCGCTCTGCCTGTGCGGTACTGGCACCGCGAGATAGCGGGCCGTGGATCACCTGTGGTATGGACCTCGCACTGGGCCTGGGACTTGCGATGGACGCGCACGACCGCAGAGGAGGTCGCGATCAATCAGATGCGTTCGCCGTTCGCGATCTACTCAGGCGACTCCGACGACTGGGCACTGGACGACCGAGACGGGTACATCGTCTGTCGTCTCCTCGACCGGAGCATGCAGCGGTCCCTGCTCAACCATGAATCGAACGATCACGGCGCCTGGACCATGCGCGTGGTCTGGCTCAACCCGACGATGTAGGTGGGCATGGAACCTCTCCGCACACCAGACGCGACGCTCTATTTCTACTGGCGCATCGAGGGCATCGGTGAGAAGTGGGTCATGCGCGGCACCACCACCGCACCCATGGGCGGCACCATCCGGCCCGTGGTTGAGAGTAGGTCCCTGGCAGCGATGTACCCTAGGGTCGCCCCGTGGGCAGGCATCGGCACCAGCGGCTCCCTTCGGCTGGACCTGGCAGACTCCGGGGGCTACACCGCGGGCCTGCTCGCTGCTGGCACCGAAGACTCGCTCGCTACCGACTTCGACATCGGCACCCTTGCTGCCATTCGACTGACCGACGCCACCAACTTCGCCAGCAGCGGGCAGGTCCACATCCACCGGCGCTGCTACGCGTACACGGCGAAGAGCGGCGATGACCTCGTTGGGGTGACAGAGGTCAACAACCACCTAAGCACCTACCAGATCAAGCACGAGATCGGGGACTACCTCGGCTACGAAAAGGACGACTACGAAGCGACGGTCCGCGTGGGCACCACCCCTGCCTATCTGGAGGGGCGGTATCTGTCCATGTACGCAATCGCCCTTGACCCGGGCGGCTACCCGATCACCGACGACGACGGGGAATACGACTTCGAGATCTGGCGTGGCATCATCACCGAGTTCTCTCCCAGTCCGAACGGGCAGGGCTACACCCTGGCAGCGGAGACCCTTGAGCGTATGATTCAGGAGGACCCGCCCAACACCGGGCTTGCTGGGTCACTGCTCACCAACCTATCCCAGGCGGCTGGCAACAACAACAACCCGGGGAAGTGGCAGGTCCTCGAGGAGCCGCTCTTTATCACTACTGACCGCCGCTACATGCGGTTCTCAATTTCGTGTACCTCGGCAGACAACACGCTCACCGACGAGGCTGTGGCTGTCGATATCCTCGATGGTGACGGCGCGAAGTGGATGACGCTCGGCCAGATATTCGCCGTGGCGTCGGAGGGGCTCAGGTCTACGGTTTTCTCGTCGCAGCCCGCTGGCGACGTCGCTCTGCGGTACTACATGCACAGCGATCCCCCGAGTTCCAGCAACCCAGACCCGGTGTTCGAATTCCAAACGGCGCTGCGTTTCGACAACTGGCAGTATCAGGCAGGCAACGTGACGATCACTATGGTCCACGGGGCGCGGTCGTTCTGGATGCAACTGGGGTTCGTTCAGGCGCAGTCGGAAACCTTCGCCGTCACCAATGGCGGCAGCGAGTCAAGCGATGTGATGAAAGCCGAGGAGCTGCCAGCTTCGCTGTACATCATACCGTCGACGACTGAGATTCCCGTCATTCTGAATGGCGGCACCGTGCCGTCCAGCGGGTACATCGAGAAAGGCGACGAGATCGTATACTTCGGATCTGCCTCGCAGACGCAGTACATCAGCGGCAAGCCCTGCGTGGTTCTGTCGGACTGCTACCGCGGCTACGCCGGGACGCTCCCGCTGGAGCACGTCTACAGATACGGCGGCGACAGCCAGACCCCACCCGACGTGGCCGCGGTGTATTGCATCGGCGGCGGCGATGACGTCGGCAGCGACCAGCCCGACCCGTCCGTGTGGGTCTCGCTGATGAAGGTGCTCACTGGCACCGGCGGCGACTACAACAACGGAGACTGGGACGAGTTCCCCGGCCTGGGCATTCCCGACGAGCACCTGGACGTGGACGCAATCGATCTCCTCGCCTCGAAGGCCGGTGTCGCAGGCCCGATGATCGGCAGGCTGGAGACGCTGCGGACGTTCCTCTCGGACGCGCTAGGGCTGGAGGGGTACGCCCTTGTGACCCGTCCGATCAGCGACGGCACCTGTCGGCTGTCTCCTGTGAGGATCGGCGCGGTGAGCGCAGGCGAGACGGCGATCTCGCTCGACATCGACGCATCCCGCGGGGTCTCAGTCCATGGAGGCCTCGGTGACATCATCAATAGGGTAGACGTGGAGGGGCAGCGCAGCACGGCCAAGTTCAGAGACGTTGACTCCATCGCAATGTTTGGCGTGCGGCAGTCCCTGTCGTTCACTCTGCCGGTCTCTGATCCGGCTGGCACTCTCCAGTACGCCGGGGCCGTGCGCCGGATCTTCGGGCTTGCCGCGGGGCGCAACTACTACATAGCAGATCTGTCCGTTTCTCCCGAGGGCCGGATGCTAGCGCCCGGTGACGTGGTCTCTCTGACGTTCGCCAACTCTGACCTCTCCGGTACCTGGCGCGTGCTCCACGGCGACACCAGACTGCGCGGCGACGGGTCAACCAGAATCAGGGCCATGCGCGTCCCGGGCTGGACGAACACCCTCCTCGCTCCCACTGCGGAGATAGACAGCATCAGCAGCCCGGACATCACCCTAACGGCGAACGACACGAAGTGGTTCAGAGCCGGGGCCACGCTGTGGATCTACGACCCCGACGAGTACAGCGACGGTTATGAGAAGACGATCTCCGCGGTCAAGGACGGCGACACGCTCACCCTGGACAACGTGACAGACCTCGCAGTTGGCGATCTGGTAGAGTATAACGACGAGACGGACAAGGGCACAGAGGATCGCTACGCCTGGCTGACGTCTCCTGCTGAGTATAAATGGGGGGACTGATGGCCACCTACGCCAAGGCCCTAGAGTTCGACGGGGCCAACGACTACGTAGACTGCGGCAACGATTCGTCCCTGCGTATCACGAACAACTGGAGCGTGTCGTGCTGGGTCTACTGCGGCTCCCAGGTGCACACCACTGATTTCATCGGGCGATGGGAGGCGTCGGGGGATAACAGGTCGTGGGTAATCGGCTTCGGCCCCGGCGCTGGCAAGGAGAAGCGGTTGCGTATCGCCGTCTCTGATGACGGCACCTACGACGCCACCCACGCCCGCGACGTCTACAGCAACTATGACGTGATGTGGGAGGGCTGGCGATTCGTCGCCGTGACCTGGGCCTCGGGCACGCTGTCTGCATGGGTAGACGCTGATCCGATTACCTCTTGGGTCACGACCTCAGCGGGGGCAGCGGTGACTGCCTCGCATGCAGGGACAGCGAGCCTCACCTTCGGCGGCGTGGATACTACCTTTGCAGCGGTCTCGATGTGCAATGTCGCAGTGTATGACACAGACGTTTTGGTGCAGGCAGATGTTGACGCCTTGATGAATGCAGACAGCCCGCTCCAGGGGGCGTCGTTCGGTGGACACGCCACGCTCCCCACGGGCTGTGTCGGCTACTGGCAGATGGACGGCGACTACACCGATGAATTGGGCACTAACGACATGGCGACGTCTAGTTCCGTGCCCACTGTCACCACCGGAAAAATCAACGGAGCCTACCATTTTGGCGGCCTCCAGAAGTTGACCAAGCTCTCCCCGACAGGGTTGCCTAGTGGCTCTAGTGCGCGGACGTTCAACGCCTGGATAAAGTTCGACACCACGACCGGGGGCGCTCACGCCGTGGGCGGCTGGGGCACCAACTCATCCTATCGGGCGTTCCGGGTAGCGCACATCGGATCATCTGGGGGCGCAGTGGCCCACACCATGGCCCTGGACCTCGCCAATGAGGCCGTGTTCGTGGAGATGGATCCGTCTCGTGCTAACCGATGGATCATGCTCACGGCCACGATGTCAGGCACCGGAAAGGCATACAAATTTTACATCAACGCCACACTAGTCGCTTCCGGGTCGTTCACGAACACCCCCAACACAGGAGCGACTGAGGTCACGGCGGGAGGCGTGGTGGGAGCCCCGGGGACCTCCGATTGGTGGAGGGGCGACCTCGACGAGTTTGGCATCTGGAATCGGGAGTTGTCTGCCGACGAAATCGCTGAACTGTGGGGGCAGCGCAACAATCAGGACCCGGCCACGGCCACGTATTCGGGGGCACAGGCGCTCGTGTCGTCATGGTTGTGGAACGGGGCAATCACATACGACACGGTCCAGGACAACTCCGGGGCCTCAGACGGGACCATGATCAACATGGCCAGCGGCGACATCGTTGATAGCCCGTGGGAATATTTCGATCCGGGCACCTACGTTGCGCCTGAGCAGCTCCAGGTGATCACATGACAGCTTTCGTTCTCGGGGCAGGCATCGAGCAGGCAGACGCGGAAAAACTGCGCCTGCAGGGCAACACGGCCTGGGGCGGGTGCGGGTCTCCCCTCGCTATGGCGGCCTGCACGATCGACACCAGCGAGTATGCAGAAGTGGAGCTCCCTGTGTTCCCGGGTCTGCGCCGCGTCACCGTCGCGTCATTCACGTCCACGGCTCAGGTCTATCAGGTCTTCATCCAGTTCACGCTGACCGACGACACGGGTGTACTGGGGACGGTCCTCTATGAGATCCCGGTCGGGCCAGGGTACGACATCAGGAGCGACGACATCGAGTGGAGCCGCCCCGTAGACGGGAAGATCGTCCTCAAGGTAGAGTCAACCGCGAGCAGCGTTGACGTCCTCAACACCTCGTTCTGCATCGCCCCCAAGCCGCCCACCGTCGCCGTCTCCGGGATGGAGGGCGACGGCTACATGCACACAGACAGGACGGCGGAAGGCGCTGACCTCAATCAGCGCATGTTTGGCATTTGGTACTCGCAGGCCTGGAACGGCTGGCGTCGCCCACAGGTACATGACGTCATCGTGGATCCCAGCGGAGCCAATCTGAGATTTGCTGTGGGCACCAATCCGCTCAGGGCTACGCTGCCGATCTACTCCAGAGGCCACAAGATCGGGATGAGCGCGCAGGGGGCCAACACTGGGAGCGGCACCCCTGAGCTCCGGCTCAAGATCGGCGGCGAGACGCTGATCACCTTGGACACGTTTCCTGGCGCGCAGGGTACAATCATCAGCGACGCATCAGCCGCGGCGCTACCTGCGGGCTACGGCTACTGCGACCTGGAGGTATACATTCCGACGTCTGGGGGTCTCGACCTGTACTCGGTCGCCGTCTACGAGGAGGTGGAGTAATGGGCCAGTTCATCAGGCAGGAGTGGATGATTCAGGACCTCGCCGCCGCCAACGGCCAGGAGCAGCGGTTCGCCGACCCAGTCTACGTTGACACCTCCCAGAAGTTCGTGATCTCGGGGCACTCGTGGGAGATGGGCGCGGTCGCAAACTGCATGCACGGCCAGAAGATCAGCACCGCAGCGCAGGGGACCGACCTGGTTATCCCCTTGGTTCTTCGGCCCTGGGTCGACCGGGTCGCCGTCGCAGTCAAGGCAAGGCTGGACGACGAGGACGGGTCGGTTGAGATCACGCTGATGGACACCCCCACAGGGACGCCGCCCACGCTGTCGCAGTTCAGCGACAACAATATTAAACTGACCATGGAGGACCTGGACGTGCAGGCCTCGTTCCCGGCGAGCGAGGACGCTTGGCAGGCCGTCGAGTGGACCGCGGTAGGCAACCTCGCAACAGACGGTGCGAGCGGCGACACGAAGCATATGCTCCAGTTCACCCCGGTGAACGCGTGGCAGGACGTCTTCTGCGTGGTCGCGATCTCAAACGCAGAGCTCCATTCGATCAAGTTCAAGCAGTTCTCTAGCGCAGACGAATTGACATAGGAAAAGTGACACCATGCCCGACCAAAAAACGACTCCCGTGCATCAATGTATAGACGGCGAGGCGCGTGTCCGAGTAACCAACCTGGAGAGGCAGCGCCAAGAAGACCGTTCAGAGGTAGCTGACGCAATGCGGACGATGGGTGAAACGGTCAAGGGCATGGACAAGAAATTGGACAACATCCAGCGCAACCAGGCTGACCACGGGACACAGATCGCTGTCCTGACTACCAGGATTGACCACATCGCTTCTGCGCCGTTTTCCCCGCCAGGCCCGCCTCCGACCGCGGAAATACCCACAATCGACCGCAGGCCAGCCGGTCCAATCGGAGACATATGGAGCACCGTGCCACCGTGGGTGCGTGCTCTGGTCTATCTCATCGCGGGGGCGCTCGGTACCGGGGGCGGAATGTCGCTGTTTCGGCCGGGAGCGGAACCAGCGTCGCAGGGGGACGACGCTCCCAAGGAGGCAACCCATGAGACCGATCATCGCTCTACTCCTGCTCCTTTCGGCCTGTGACTACGGCGGAGCCTGTGCGGGCTATCCACCGGCTGGCGAGTGCTGGCTGTGGGACCTCGACCACAAGGGCTGGTACGCCGGGGTCTGCTGCGATGATGACTGTAACTGCATCGGCCTGTCCATCAGCCCCGAGGGAGAGCACAAGGCAATCAGGAACGAGGGCCACGGGTGCAGCCCAGGGGCGGTCATCGTCAACGACAATCACGCCCTCGAGTGCGACGACGACTGCAACTGCGAGTGGCTCATCTGGCCCAATCTGATCACCGACTTCTGATCCCTCCCCACAAAAAAGATAATCCACGCAACTTTTCTGTTGACAGGCACGCAGGATATGGTATGTTGTATCTAGATGGAGGGGAGGCAACCCATGGCCAGCAAGAAAGCAAACAGGAAAGAGCGCAACCAGGGAATGAACTGGATCCGCCAGCAGAAGCGCCTGGCAATCTACATGCGCGACGGTCTCTGCTGCATGTACTGCGGGCGGACCGTCGAGGACGGGACCAAGCTCACCCTCGATCACCTCAAGCCCCACAGCCACGGCGGAAGCAACAGCGAGCGCAACCTGGTTTGCTGCTGCGCGCACTGCAACAGCGTTCGCCAGGATCGCCCCGCCGACGAGTTCGCCGCCGACGTCGCCACCTACCTGGGCTGCGTGACCGGCGATGAGATCATGGGTTCTATTCGCAGCAACACTCGCAAGAGCCTCAAGCCGTACATGGCCGAGGCCAAGGAACTCATCAACCGTCGCGGCAGCGCGGCAAAGGCACTCGCCGCGATGGCGAGCAAATAGGGGAGGGCATCATGATCACGATCAAGCGCACGAACGGACAGCCGGACATCACCGAGGCAACGGTTGAGGACCTGGAGGATCTTATGGGCGGCTTCGACGAGCCGACCGCCTACGTGGGCAACGACGGAGTTGTCTGCATCTATGCTACCGAGGCCGGATACGATAGCGATCCCGAGGGGGCATACCCGGAGATCATCGTCACCGGCGACGGTGCTGCGAGCCTGGCAATCGAGGCCGGTGTCGATATCCGCCTGTACGTGTAGGTGACCCCATGAACTACCACCATGATCTCGCAATCTCCGCGCTGGCCCTGGTCTCCGGGCTGGCGCTGCTGTACACCGGCTCATGCCTGGGGCTTTGGTGATGGGCGCTCAGAACGCGCTGCGTCCCGTCTACCTGGACCTGGAATGGAGCGAGGCCCCTCCGCCTGAGTACACGGTGATCCAGCGGAAGTACGACGGTCGGTGGGTTGAGGTCCGCTGCGGCTACCCCGGTGTGGCGATGCTCTCCAGGCCCGGGCGTGTGATCGTTGACGCTCAGGCCTCCACCTGCGCTGGCCCGCCGCTCATCGGTGAGTACATCTTCGGCACCGGCGAGGCGAAGCGGTCCAGGCACAAGGGCAACGTGGTCATGTTCGACGCCTACACTGGTGGACGGGAGACCTACACCGAGCGACGGGTCAGCCTCAAGCGACGCTGCGACGAGCTCTGGAAGGTGCCGAACCTCCCCGTCCTGATCCCGGTCGAGGACGTGGACACCGATTTGGCCGGCGCGATGGACAGGGCCGAGTCGCAGGGCTGGGAGGGCCTCATCTTCCGCGACCCCGACGCTCCCTACTTCGCCCCCATCTACCGGATGATCAGGAGACCGGCATGACCGACGATCTCTACGAGGCAGGTTCCAGCGGTGGACGTGCCCCAAGTGTGGGCTGAAGATGATGGACGAGGGCGAATGCGTCTGCGACCGTTGCGGGTTCGACCTGGAGGACATCGACCTGTGCGACGGCTGCGACGCCTACGTCCCGGGGGCAACGAGTTGTGTTGATTGCGATAGAGGAGGGGATATGACGTTCGACGAGGCAATGGGGAGGGCAATCGGTGCCCTGGCTGAGAGGGCAGGGCTGCGGCAGTATGAGCTCGCAGAGCGCGCAGGCATGGCACCGAACACCCTGGCGAGGTTCCGTGCCAGGGGCGGCAACATCAAGACCCTGGCGAAGATCGCTGAGGCCCTGGGTGTCCACGCCAGTGTGCTGATGGGCGAGGCAGAGGAGATCATGGACACAGGAGGTGAGGAGTGAGTCGAGAGATGGTCCAGTATCAGGAGGCCCTGGTGAGCCGCCTCCCGCAGATCCGGTCCCTGCTGCCAGAGCGCATGGACGATAAGCGGTTCTGCCGGCTGGCGATGATGATGGTCGAGCGCGTGCCGAAGTTGCGCAACTGCACCCCGCAGAGCTTCGTCCTGGCCGTGATGGGGATCGCAGAGTTGGGCCTCGAGCCGACGCTCGGCATGGTCTACGTGATCCCCTACGGCAGCAAGGCGACGCTTCAGATCGGCTACCAGGGGATGATCCAGCTCGCCCGCAACAGCGGCGAGGTCCTGGACATCTACGCGGAGGTGGTCAGGGATGGGGACGAGTTCAGCGCGCTCTATGGAACGACCCGCAGCATCACCCACTTCAAGACCGGGCCGAAGGACGGGAAGATCACCCACGTCTATGCCGTCGCCAAGCTGCGGCACGGAGAGCCAGCCTACGTGGTCCTTGACCGCGAGGACGTGGAGAAGCGCCGCGCCGTGAGCAAGACCGGCAACTCCAGTGACAGCCCGTGGGTGCTGTGGGAGGAGGAGATGTGGCAGAAGACGGCGATCCGCGCCCTCTTCAAGACCCTCCCGAAGAGCACGGAGATGCAGCGGGCCGCGGTCATCGACGACGACGGGGCCATGGGGCGCGACACACAGGCGATCACCGTCGACGCGGTCCCCGTCGCCAAGCCCTGGGATGATCCCGAGGGCTACATGCACACGGACGAACCGGAACCCAACAAAGATGGAGGTGCGGAGTGAGCAAGCGATACGGAAACCTGGAGATCGAGGAGCAGCGCGGCGACGCGTGGGCGTCTGTGGCGTCCGTCGACGGCGGCAAGGACGAGGCGGACAAGTGGATCTCGCAGCACGGGCAGGACGGGAAGCGGTACCGCGTGGTTCGCTCCTACCCGCCCGTTGACGTCGCGGTGCAGGTGGTCGAGACCCGCACCGTCACGGTGGCGCCATGACCTACTTCACCGACATCGAGGTCATCCGCGGGATGCCTGCGGCTGAGTACTTCGCCCGTCCAGAGATCAGCAGGTCGGAGCTCGTTAGCCTGCTGGACTGCCCCGCGAGGTTCCCCTGGTCCCGGGCGCACCCCATCGATCCCACCGCTGCCATGGTCCTGGGCACACGGGTCCACGAGCTCGTCCTGGAGGGTATCGAGCCCCTGGACGGCGCGATCATCGTCAAGGCCTCATGGTGCCTCACCGCCAAGGGTGAGCCCGCCAAGAGTCCCAAGGCCACGAAGACCTGGAAGACCGCAGCGGAGACGGCAGAGGCGAGCGGCGTCGATATCTACCTGGACACCGAGGCCAAGCCCATCATCGAGGAGGTTCGGCTGATCGCTGCGGAGGTCAACAAGCACCTCGGCCATATCGTCGACGGGTGCGAGACCGAGGTGGCCGTCTTCGCCACCCACGCCGAGACCGGCGTGCGGGTCAAGGCCAGGCTGGATGCGCTGGCCGACAACTACGTGGCCGACCTCAAGACCACCAAGGCGGCAGACGCTGAGTCGTTCGCCCGGAGCATCGGCAACTACCGTTACGACATCCAGGCGGCATTCTACGGCGACCTCGCAGGATCGCTGGCAGGGACGGAGCATCTCCCGTTCGTCTTCGCCTGCGTGGAGACGTCGGAGCCCTACCTCACCGCAGTCTGGGACCTGGACGAGGACTGGATCGAGAACGGCCGCGCCGACTACGAGCGTGCGCTGAGCCTGTACAAGAAGTACGAGGCAGAGGGCTACCCGGCGACGCTGGGCAAGGGCACGCTGAGCCCCAAGCCCTGGCAGATCGGCTGAATCACGGGGCACTTCGCCCCTTTGCGGCCTGCGGGCCAATGGAGAGAGAGATGAACAAGACAGGAATCGTGCTCGGGATCGTCGGTGACGTGATGGACCGCGTCGGGGAGGCCCTCGCCGACGGCAGGGTCACCCTGGGCGAGGTCTTCGACATGGCCTTCGGGCTCGGCGGCGCCATCGGTGGCGCGTTCCCGAAGTTCGAGAAGCGGATGTACCGGCTCGACGACAAGCCCACCACGCCCAAGCGGATCTTCGAGGGCTTCGGGCTTGGCATCCCGTACATCCTGGACGGCTTCGGGGTCCGCGATTGGGACCTGAAGGGCTGAGTTTTTTCGGGGGCGTTTGACTCGTTGCGCCCCCAGCCCCGGCGTATGGTTCGTCGGGGACCTTGAGCGCGTGAACCACTGGCAGGGCACGCGTTAGCCCCCACCGCGCTGGGCGGGAGCCTGTTCGACTCAGGCGGGGGCGCTTTGCTCCGATGATGGAGCGTTGATGGAGGTGGACGATGGAGAATCTGAGCAAGTACCTGATCGGGCAGAACGTGGTCATCACGACCAAGAGCCGCCGCTGGCTCATCATGCACGGCGAGTTGGAGGCCGTGAGCGGCGACACGGTGCGACTCAAAAACGCCCGGTGCTGCGTCTACTACAGTGCTGACACCCGCAGCCACGTGGGCCTCGCCACGGACGGTCCCGCCGATGGCAGTCGCGTGACGACCGCCGTGGACCTCTGCGTCGTGGACGGCGTGGAGACCATCACCTCCGCGACCGAGGCGGCGACCAAGCGGTGGAACCAGGGGGAGTGGTGATGGGCTGGCATGGTACGATGGACTGGCCCCTGCTGCTGGCCGGGGCCTGTGAGGACAAACTGCACCAGTTTGGTCGCATGAACCCGGAGCAGGCTCTCGCCGCTGCCGATGACGAAGACAAGGCGTGGTGCCGCGAGGTGGGCTCCGGCGACGGCTCCGGCTACGGCTCCGGCTACGGCGACGGCTCCGGCTACGGCTACGGCTACGGCGACGGCTCCGGCTAC
>JGI10211J34971_10000882_pt1 | contig 24983 bp, 22 predicted proteins | sample Etolagsediment_FD_34971 | JGI IMG/M metagenome (IMG submission 34971)
AGCCGAGCGCCGAGCCGGTAGGGCTGGACTATGTCAAGCAAGGTACAAACGCATTGGCTGATACCGGCATCGGCCACGTTGCCATCGGTGGTATAACGCTGGATAATGTGAAAGAGGTTTTAGAAGCCGGCGCCAAAGCGATTGCGGTCTGTTCTGCTGTGACAGAGGTGGCTGACCCAACGACCGCCTGCCGAGCGCTAAAAGAGAAAATTACTGCCTTCATCAATAAGGAGTAACCTCTTAACCTGAATCATCCGCACGGAGGCGGCTCAATAGATTGACCTGGCGGAACTCTCTGGTCTTCAAATCCATCACAGCTAACTGCTTCTCGTGCGTTTGGACAACAATAAAGAAGCGAAGTTTGTCGCCTTTCATTATCCGAGGGCCATTGGCCGGAGGAAGCCTGTCAACGGATATGGACATCCCGCCCTTTTCAGCTATGAGCTTGCGCAGGTCAGCGTTGTTCACTCTGTCGGCCTCGAACCAATTCGCCACGTTCAGCTCTGCAATCTTTCCGCCGCGAAGGGCCGTAAGAGTCACAGTTGTGTGGTTGTATGCGATATCCCCTTTTCCCTCTTTTTTTACCCACTGGGCAATAAGTTCGGTGGGATTATCATCTCGAACTTCCGGCGTAACCCGCCGGGACCCCTGAACAACGTCAAAAACGCTCCACGTGCCAAGAAAGACATCTCGACCCCGAAATAGGGCATTGGAAGCAAAGACCAGGTGGGCACCGGCCCCGTCTCCTCCGCCCCAGATTGACGTGACCTCGTCTTCAAAAGGCAGTTGGATTTCAAATGGGTAGCTATACACCTTCTCCACATCTGCATGATTGTGCGCCCGCGCACCTAAAGCACGAACGGGAATGTCACTGACGGTCGTTGTCAATCCATTAGCGGCGCTACGCTTCATCCATTGTTTGAAAACTTCAAACTGTTTATCTGTCATAGGAACATACATAAGACTCAGCGGGTCGGTGAACTTTTGCTCCAGATATGCTGACGCCCACGTGCGAAGGCCATCGCGTGCGACTCCGAGAGGGCAAGCATCACCTGGGCGAATTGGCACAGTTTCGATATATTCGCGAATCCATTTGTGTTGTGCTTCTCGCCGTTTGAGCTGCTCCGGCGCAGCTGGCGTGCGTGTCAGTGCCAGCCAGAGCTTCCACTTAAACGTGTTGATAAGGTCCCGAAACTTCAAATACGCCCCTTCCGGATCACTTCGACAGTCCGGCCTGTTCAGAAAATTCTCCGATATGTATCGGTCTATGGAACAAAGTAATCCTTCTTGCCTGGTCGCAGACACATGCACGGGTTGGTATTTGGTTATGAAATCACGAATTTCCTGTCGAAGTGATTCGAGCTTATCTTCTGTCAGGAAACTATAATTCCGCTTTCGCATCGTGCTGATGAAGCGGTTGGCGACGGTGTCACCCCATGCAGGATTGTCCGTCTTCCCCAGCCCCGCCGATTGAGACGTACAGGTCTGGCCGAGGAGAAAGGCATAAATCAATATCATTGGGAAAATGTTTTTCAGGACTCCCATTTTCGGTTCCTTTCGACATATTCTACATAACAGTAATTGCACTACTACTGTTATAGACGCAGGAATCAGCAAAAAGTTACGAGATTTTGCTTGTATTGCTCAAAGCGCCGAGAAAAAAGGCGGTGCCGAGGTCGAGATTAGGGCTATATCTGGGATTTCAGACCGGCTTTTTCTACGAATTATCCACGAACAACGCAATTTTTTGACAAAGCCTTGCAAATTTTTGGGGATTTGGGTATATCGGTAAACGAAAATTTAGCTGGCAGGTATGGTTTTTGCACACGATTTTGTTGTGGAGCATAACTTCTTTGCTGCCGGCGGGTTATGAGCAATAATCCTGCCCCCAGAACGAATCGGATAGACAGCCGGCGAAAACAGGACTGATTTCAGCTTGAATCTACGGCAAAGTGGACAAGGATACCCAGAATTAACGGTTGCGGTTATCAACAGGTTATCCACACTGGAAAGGTGTACCGTGGGGGCAATTTTGCTGACTTAATATGTTGCTGAAAGTGCTCTGGGATTGTATAAGTCTTTGTAAATACTGGTAATAAAGAAAATGAGGCAGAATGGTATGAAAAAAAACTGGATTGCTATCGGCGAATCAATACACGCATCGATTCCGAAGACGGGCAAAGTAATGAAGCGGTTAAGCGAGCTCGGCCCGGATGCCTATTCAAATCCGAGCGAGCCGTTGGATTATATCAAGGCCCTGATTGAGGAACAAGCAGCAGAAGGGACCGACTATATAGCTGTTAATCTCGATGCCTTTGGCGAGGATAACCCACAGGTTGCTATCGATATGATGGTCGAGTATGTCAGATTGATTCGCAAGTGGGGCGAGGGCGTGCCGATTTGCATCGACAGCAGTGATGATAATGTTCTGATAGCCGGTCTGAAGGAATGGTACGACGCTGATGAGGCCGTCAGGCAGCCGCTCATAAATTCCGTCAAAGTTCACACGATGGGAAATTTGCTGCCGCTCAAAAAACAATATGATTTTGCATTTGTTGGTCTCTTGATGAGCGAGTCCGCCAAATCGCCTTCGATTGACGAACTCTGTTCTTTGGCCAAGCAGATTTTTGACGAGGCCGTCGGCAAATATGGTTTTAGGCCGGAGGAGATTTTCTTCGACTCGACGATATTTCCTCTGGCAGTAGATATGCCGATGCAGCCGGGCGAGCCAAGCTACACGCATAAGACTTTCGAGACTATAAAGAAGATAAAGAGCGACCCTGATATGAAGGGCGTCCATTTCACAGGGGGAATTACCAATTGCGCGAGGGATTTGCCCGGCAGAAAGATAGGCGTTATGAGGGCGTTTGTCCACAAGGCGATGGAGTACGGAATGGATGCCGGAATCGTCAATGTTAAGCATCATCTTTCCGAAGGCCAGCCCGCACCGGAGCTTCTGCAGTTAGTTGATGCTTATGCAAAAATGGATGGCTCGCCTGAAAGATTAAATGAGGCGATGGCGCTGATGAGCAAATTCTGTCAGGAATGCAGAAAAGCGGCCAAGTAAAACCTTATCCCGACAAATCAGGACACTGTTAATCACTTCGGCCTTTGAGAGGTCAGTTGAGAGGTACAGTTTTTCAACAACATCAACTTGTTCATTTTTGTTTTCCGCCTTTTCTTTGGAATGATATACCCCCGAATATTCGTTTTGTCAAATGTTACGGTATTGCTATTCTTTTGTGATTTTTTCAAGGCCGGGCGGCCAGATTGCGGCGTAAATTTTGTTCTTGCCTCATTGGGTTGACCTTTGTAAAAGTTATATTGACTTATACCCGTATGTGTAAATTGGTTTTCCAAAGTTGCAAGAAAGAGGAACAAATGGAGAACATTCAAGTTCCAAAAAGCCATACCTTTGCGATTATTGCCGCAGCTTTATTCACAATTCTGGCGGGTACAATTCAATCTGCCAAAGGCCAGGGGGACAAATTGGAGGCTGTGCCCTTTACCGATGTGGTGATAGCGGACAAATTCTGGGCCCCGCGGATTGAAACCAACCGGAAGGTTACGATTCCCTACGCTTTTAAGAAATGTGAGGAGACCGGCAGAATAAGCAATTTCGCCAAGGCCGGCGGTCTGATGGAGGGAAAGCATGAGGGTATATATTTCAATGATTCAGATGTCTATAAGGTCATAGAAGGGGCTGCGTACTCTTTGAAAAGCCACCCGGACGCGGAGCTGGAAAAATATGTCGACGGGGTAATCGACAAAATCGCAGCAGCGCAATGGGAAGATGGTTATCTTTACACATTCTATTCTTTGCCCCAGCGACAGCACGAAAAACGCTGGAGCAATGTAAGGAAGATGCACGAGCTTTATTGCGCGGGCCATTTCTTTGAAGCTGCTGTTGCTTACTATCAGGCCACGGGCAAAGACAAAATCCTAAATGCAGCAGTCAAGCTGGCTGATTATATTGATTCGATTTTCGGGCCGAATAAAAAGCGAGACGTTCCCGGGCATGAGGAGATTGAAATAGGCTTGGTGAAACTGTATCGGCAGACCGGGGACGACAAATACCTCAAGCTTGCAAAGTTCTTTCTCGATGAGCGGGGTCACGCCCGCGGCCGGGAGCTCTACGGCCCGTACAGCCAGGACCATAAGCCAATTGTTGAGCAGGGCGAGGCGGTTGGCCACGCCGTGCGGGCGACCTATATGTATTACGGCATAGCGGATGTCGCCGCTTTGACCGGCGATGCCGATTATATCAAGGCAATCGAGCGCATCTGGGAAAACGTTGTGTCGAAAAAACTGTATCTTACGGGCGGTATCGGTGCCAGGCGCAAAGGTGAATCATTCGGCGATAATTACGAACTGCCAAACAAAACGGCGTATTGTGAGACGTGTGCTGCCATTGCTAATGCAATGTGGAACCACCGACTCTTTCTGCTGCATGGTGACGCAAAGTACATAGATGTTCTTGAGCGTGTAATTTATAACGGATTTCTTTCGGGCGTTTCGTTAAGCGGCGACAAGTTCTTCTACCAGAATCCGCTTGCCTCGGAGGGTAAAAGACAGCGCAGCCCGTGGTTCGGCTGTTCGTGCTGTCCAACAAACGTGGTGCGCTTTATACCGTCGGTCGGCGGATACGTCTATGCCAAAAGCGGCGATACCCTGTACGTCAATCTGTTCATCACCGGCGGCGGCACTTTCAAGCTAAAAAATAACACCGTGAAGCTGAGACAGTTGACGCGTTATCCCTGGGAAGGTGACATCAAAATCATTATCGAGCCAAAACGTCCGGCAGAATTCGCGATTTACGTTCGTATCCCCGGCTGGGCGCGGAACCAGCCGGTGCCGAGCGACCTTTATCGATATATGAAAAAGAGCGATGAGAAGGTGACACTAAAGGTAAACGGCGAGCCGGTTGCTCTGGATATGGAGAAGGGATTCGCACGTATCCGCCGAAAGTGGAAAAAGGGCGACGTAATCGAACTGAATCTGCCAATGCCAATCCGGTGTGTATTCTGCAAAAAGAAGGTCAAGGACAACCTGGGGAAAGTGGCGCTGGAGCGAGGCCCAGTCGTCTATTGTGTTGAAGAGGCGGACAACGGGCCGAACGTACGCCGGTTGGTTTTGTCGGCGGATGTGCAGCTCAAGGCCGAATACCGCAAGGGCTTGTTGGGCGGAGTCTGTGTAATCAGCGGCAAGGTTCTCTCCGTGCAGTCGAGCACGGACGGCAAGGCTCCGACAATGGATAGGGTAAATCTGGTCGCAATTCCCTACTATGCCTGGTCGCACCGGGGCGAAGGCGAGATGGCGGTGTGGCTGGCCAGAAATTTTGTGACCGCATTGCTCCCACGGGACTAAATCTGAAATTTGGGTAGCTGGACTGGTTTCGGCATAAATTTTGTCCTTGCTGCTTCAACCGGCATTTGTTAGAAAAGAATCGGTTTGTTGGGTCAGATATATAACTTTAATCGAAGGGAGTTAAACTATGGCAGAAAAAGAGGAAACCCCAGAAGCACAAGAAAACCCCGAAGCACCAAAGGTGCCTGAAGAGACCAGCCAAGCTGAGCAAGAGACAGTGGCTGAGCCGGCTGAAATCAGTAAGGATGCCAAGAATATGGCGATGCTTTGCCACCTGCTGGCTATCTTTACCGGCTTTATAGCACCATTGATTATCTGGTTGATAAAGAAAGGTGAAGAGCCGTTTGTTGACCAGCAGGGCAAAGAGGCACTGAATTTCCAAATTACCATAGTCTTGGCGATGTCTGTGGCAGGGCTCTTGAGTTTCCTATGCATCGGAGTTCCGCTTTTATTTGCGATTCCCGTTGTGAACCTGGTCTTTTGCATCTTAGCTTCTGTCAAGGTCAGCAAGGGTGTGGCTTATCGCTATCCGATATCTCTTCGGCTGATTAAGTAAATAGCCGGGGGTGAGGTAGTGGCGGGAATCAATTGTTTTTTTGTTTTAAGGAGATAGTAATATGGGAGATAAAGGATTTTTTGGTAGTCTGTTTGACTTTTCATTCAGTGAGTTTATTACGCCCCGCATTATTAAACTGCTCTTCGTACTGGCTATTATCATTGCAGCCATCTTTGCATTATTTATGCTCGTTGCCGGCATTGCCGGTGGTGGGGCAGAGGCTTTCCTCGCGATTATAGGGGCACCGCTGCTGTTTTTACTATACGTGATCATGGCCCGGGTATGGCTGGAAGTGATTATGGTAATGTTTCGCATTGCGGACAATACCGATAAGCTCGCCGAGCGCGGCGACAATCAAGATGTGGTATCGGAATAATTGTCTTTTGCAACCAGAGAAGGCGCAGACTGCCGAGATTAGCCGGTCCGATTGTGCTGACGCTTCAAGCCAGGTTTTGTTAAGAGGTTCGCTGTGTCGTGTAAGTTCGCGCTTGAGGAAGGGAGTTGGCGTATGGCGGAAATAAATGAAGACCTTCAGCCGGAAGAAAATTCAGACAGCGACAGTCAGACTGACCAGGACGTTGACGCCGAACAGCCCGAAACCTCTAAAGACGCCAGAAAGATGGCGGTGCTGTGTCACCTGCTGGGGATAGTCGGTTTTTTTGCCCCGCTGGTTATCTGGCTCAACGAAAAAGACAAACATAAGTTTGTCGATGAGCACGGACAGGAAGCGTTAAACTATCAAATGTCTCTGTTGGTTTACCTCGCGGCAGCCGGGCTGCTTTGTTTTATTCAGATTGGATTTGTCCTGCTGTTTGTGCTGCTGATTATCCACGTAATTTTTGTGGGTGAAGCGGCAGTGAAGGCAAGCAAGGGCGAGCAATATCGATATCCGATAGCGTTTCGGCTTCTCAGGTAAAATGTTAACCGGCGACGGCAGGGTTAAGTTGATTAAGTATCTTTATGCGGTTTGTTATCAAATTATTAATCAGCGTTGGTATCATCGTTTTCTGCACGCTCATAGGTCGCAAGCTGCCGACGTTAGCGGGTCTGATTGCTGTGATGCCGCTGACAGGGCTGATTGTGCTGGTTTGGCTGTACGCCGACAAACCACAGGATTTTGCTCTGCTGACCGATTACACAAAAGGCGCTTTGTGGGGTATTGTGCCGAGCGTTCTGTTTTTTCTCGTTGCCTTTATGTGCTTTCGCAAACATCTGTCACTGTGGATTGTGCTTTGCGCCGGCTTTGCGGTCTGGCTTCTTGCCGCTTTTATACATCAGTGGCTGCTCAACAGGTAGCTGCCAGACCTGTCAGTTTGGATTAAGAGAGGAATGAGAATAGAATTTTTTGCGAGGTCGAAAGATGAATAGACGAGAATTTATTAAAGCTTTAGGATTGGGCGTAGCGACCCTAACTGTTCCAGGCTGTGCTAAGCCAACTACGCGCAAGCCGAATTTTGTTATCATTTTCACCGACGACCAGGGCTACGCCGATGTTGGCTGTTTCGGGGCAGAGGGATTTGAAACACCAAATCTTGACCGTATGGCTGCCGAGGGCGCCAAATTCACAGACTTTTACGCTGCCGCTCCGGTTTGTTCGCCATCCCGGGCGGCTCTGCTGACCGGCTGCTATCCGATGCGGGTGAGTATTCCACGGGTGTTGTTTCCAAGGGACAAAATCGGATTAAATCCCGACGAGGTTACCATCGCCGATATGCTCAAGACCCGCGGCTACGCCACCTGCTGCATCGGGAAATGGCATCTTGGACATCTGCCGGAGTTTCTGCCCACCCGCCAAGGATTCGATTATTATTTCGGTCTGCCTTATTCCAATGATATGAGTCCTCTTCCACTCATCGAAGGCGAAGAAACAATCGAGCTTAAGCCGGACCAGAGTCAGTTGACCCGGCGGTACACCGAAAAGGCAGTGGAGTTTATTAAGAAAAACAAGGACCGCCCGTTCTTCCTCTATCTGCCTCATACAATGCCGCATGTGCCGCTCTATGTCTCGGACAAGTTCAAGGGGAAATCAAAGGGGGGACTTTACGGCGATGTGATTATGGAAATTGACTGGTCGGTTGGCCAAATTCTTGAGACCGTCAAGCAGTTTGGCATCGATGAAAAGACGCTGGTGATTTTCACATCGGATAACGGGCCGTGGCTTTCAAAGGGTGCGCACGGCGGCTCGGCAAAACCTCTGCGAGGTGGCAAATTCGCAACCTACGAAGGCGGCATGCGCGAACCCTGCATCATGCGCTGGCCGGGCAAAATTGCCGCAGGGACTGTCTGCTCGGAAATTGCAACAACGATGGATTTTCTCCCGACGTTCGCAAAGCTGGCCGGCGCAAAAGTACCCACGGACCGGATTATCGACGGAAAAGATATTTCCGCACTGATGACGGACCCGAAGGCCAAAACTCCCTACAAAGCGTTTTTCTATTACTTCGAGAGGCAGCTTGGGGCCGTTCGTTCGGGTCAATGGAAACTAATCTTAGAGCGTAAGAGGGAAAAGAAGACCATCCCTGCGGCACTTTACAATCTCCAGGAAGACATAGAAGAGACCCGTGACCTTTCGGCCGACCATCCGGATGTAGTTCGCAGACTTACCGAACTGGCGGAAAAAATCCGTGAGGATATCGGTGATTCGGTAAAAGGCGTCACAGGGAAAAATGTAAGACCGGCCGGCAGTGTATGAACCGGCCCGCCGGCGACCGCTTCTGCTCTTGCGAAATTGCTGCTCATCGGATATTATGGCTTAAATGGCGGCGAAATCGCGCAAAGATAAGGATAAACGAGGTTCAGCGGCGGTAAATAAGAAGGCCTATCGAAATTACGAACTCATCGAGAAGTTCGAGGCCGGTCTGAAGCTTTTGGGCACGGAGGTAAAATCGCTGCGGGCTGCTGCCGCAGACCTTAACGGCTCATACGCAAGAATAGATAATGACGAATGCTGGCTCGTCGGCGCTAACATAGCACAGTACGAAAAAGCAGGTTCCGTTTATCATGAGCCGATGAGAAAAAGAAAACTGCTGCTGCATAAGAGTCAAATCCGTAAAGTAAGGGTTAAACTTGAGCAGCGGGGCTTTACGTTTGTGCCTCTGCGGATTTATTTTAATGATAAGGGCCTGGCGAAAGTAGAATTGGCATTAGCCAGAGGCAAAAGACAATACGACAAGAGAACCACGATTGCCGAACGCGCGCAGAAACGAGAAGTCGATAGGGACATGAAAAAGTACCGTAAATAATTAAAGAATTAGAAGTTTATAGAGGCTTGCAAATTATGGCTGAAGAAGAAAAAAAAGAAGAAAAAAAAATCATAATTGATGAGGATTGGAAGCAGGAGGCCCAAAAGGAGAAAGAGATATTAGCTGCCCGGGAAGAAGCTGAGAAAAAAAAGGCCGAGGAAGAAGAAAAACCCCACGGGCCTTTGCCGAAGGGTAATTTTGCTGCGCTGATAAGCATGCTTACCACGCAGGCATTATTTGCCTTAGGCGTGCTGCAGGTAAAGGGACAGGAGAAAAAGGAGCCGGATTTGGAGATGGCGAAGTACAATATCGATATGCTCGAAACCCTCCAGGAGAAAACCAGGGGCAACCTGACCGAAGAAGAACAAAAGGTTTTGGCGAATACACTCAATGAGATTCGTATGGCCTATGTAAAGCTCGCAGAGTAGATGCTTTGGCGAATATATTGGACAAAATCATTGCCGATAAAAAGGCGGAAGTAAGCGCTCGGCGGTCACAGAAAAGTCTTGAGCAGCTCAAGGAAGAAGCTCGCTCAAGGCCCAAGTGCCGCAACTTCTATAGAGCCGTCACCAGGCCCAACAGGCGCGGCATAAACGTTATCGCTGAGGTCAAGAAGTCCTCGCCGTCGGCCGGTGTTATTCGCGAGGATTTCGACCCCGTGGCAATTGCGCAGACCTATGAAAAATGCGGGGCCGATGCGATTAGCGTTCTTACCGATGAAAAATATTTCCAGGGTCGGCTCGAATACATAGAGCAAATCAAGCAGGTGGTCGATTTGCCGATTTTGCGCAAAGACTTTATTATCGACCTCTGGCAGGTTTACGAATCCCGCGCGGCCGGCGCCGATGCAATACTTTTGATAGCGGAAGCACTCAAGCCCGGCGAGCTTATGGACTTGATGATAGCCGCTGCCGAGTTGACGCTAACGGTTCTTTTGGAAGTGCACCAGGCCGATACGCTGCTTGCGGTCCGCAGTTTGATTGGCTTTCCCAAGAAAGGCTACAGCGTTTTTGGAATTAACAACCGAGACCTCAGCACAATGCAGGTGGATATCAATACGACCAGTCGATTAGCCGAGCTTCTCGATAATAAAAAGGAACTCGTTAGTGAAAGCGGAATAAAGACGCGAGCCGACGTTGAGAAGCTGAAGTTTGTCGGTGTAAGAGCCGTTCTGGTTGGCCAGGTACTGTGCGGGAGCCCTGATATAGAGGGGGAATTTGCGGAGCTGTTCGGCTGACACTTATGGATTATTTAGTCTTAGCGGCTATTGGGATTGTGATGGGTCTTTTCGGCGGTCTGCTGGGCATCGGCGGCTCTGTATTTATGATTCCCGCCCTTGTGTTCGCGTTCGGGGAAAATCAACATCTCTACCAGGCCTCGGCGATGATTTGTAATTTCTTCGTCGGAACCACAGCAGCAATGGTCCATAAAAAAGCTGATGTTTTGGTCTCGGATGTTATCAAATGGCTGGTCCCTTCTGCTGCCTTGGGTATTATAATTGGCGTTGCAGTCAGCAACAGTTCTGCCTTTGCCCACGGCAATAGTTACCTTTTGGCCCGCATATTCGGCCTCTTTATGGTTTACGTGGTTATTTACAATTGTTTCAAATTTCGCACGCACAGCAGCCGAGTTGGTGACTTCGACATTTCCAAAACCCGCCGGTCGGTTCCTTTGACCATACTCTGCGGGCTGCTGACCGGAATACCAGCCGGACTGTTGGGCATCGGTGGTGGAACTGTCTGCGTGCCTGCACAGCAGCTTTTTTTGAAAATGCCGTTAAAAAGGGCAATCAGTAATTCCGCTGCGACCATTGCTTCGGTTGCACTTATTGGAGCGTTTTACAAGAACTTAACCCTGACGCAGCACAGTATCGAGATAGCTGACTCTCTCAGGATGGCGATAGTTGTTATCCCCGGTGCTATTGTGGGCGCATTTATTGGCGGACGGCTGATGCACAAACTGCCGAGCAATGCAGTCAGAGTTGTTTTCATCCTGCTCTGTGCCCTCGCCTGCTACAAGCTACTCACCGTAGCGCCAGCCGGTTAGCCGTCAGGATTTGCTGTCTTTCCTCTGCGCCTTCTGGATTTTTGCCCAGGGGTCGCGCAGGGTTACGGTTCGATTGAATACGAGCTTTTCGGAAGAGCTATCGGTGTCGAGACAGAAATAGCCCAGCCGTTCAAACTGGTATCGACTCGGCGGTTTTGCGCCCGCAAGCGATGGCTCAACCCGGCAGGAGGTCAGCAGCTCCAGCGAGCTCGGATTCAGGTTCGATTTGAAATCCTCGCCTTCGCCTACATCATCCGGGTTTTCCTTTGTAAAGAGATGGTCGTACAGCCGCACTTTTGCTTCGAGCGAATGCGCGGCTGGAACCCAGTGCAGCGTTGACTTGACCTTGCGCCCGTCCGGAGCGTCACCGCCTCGTGTGGCCGGGTCATAGGTGCAGTGAAGCTCGACGACCTGGCCGTTTTCATCCTTAACAACATCCGTGCATTTAATAAAGTATGCATATCGCAGGCGAACCTCCCTGCCGGGCGCTAATCGATAAAACTTCCTCGGTGGGTTTTCCATAAAATCTTCCCGTTCGATATAAAGCTCCCTGGAGAAAGGAACCTTTCGCGTTCCGGCGCCTGGGTCTTCGGGATTGTTGATGGCTTCCATCTGTTCAACTTTATCTTCAGGGTAATTATCGATGACAACTTTTAGCGGCCGCAACACGGCCATAACGCGCGGCGATGTCCTGTTCAAATCTTTGCGGAGACAATGTTCGAGCAGCATGATATCGACGGTGCTGTTGAACTTGTTGACGCCGATGCGTATGCAGAAGTTTCGGATGGACGCCGGCGAATAGCCGCGCCGTCGCAGGCCGCAAATAGTCGGCATCCGCGGGTCGTCCCAACCGTTTACAAGACCTTCCTGAACTAATTGCAGCAGCTTCCGCTTGCTCATTACGGTATAGGTTAGATTCAGCCGGGCGAACTCAATCTGCTGGGGATGAAAAACTCCCAACCGGTCGAGGAACCAGTCGTACAAAGGCCGATGATTTTCAAATTCCAGCGTGCAGATTGAATGTGTGATTTTTTCAACAGAATCTTCCAGTCCGTGTGCCCAGTCATAAGTCGGATAGATGCACCACTTATTGCCGGTGCGGGGATGTTTAGCGTGCAGGATTCGATACATAACCGGGTCGCGCATATTCAGATTGGGATGCGCCATATCGATTTTCGCCCGTAACGTCCGCAAGCCATCGGGGAATTCGCCCGCCCTCATTCGCGCGAACAAATCCAGATTTTCTTCGACGCTGCGGCCATGATACGGGCTGTTCTTTCCCGGCTCGGTCAGCGTTCCGCGGTATTGTCTGATTTTGTCTGCCGTCAGGTCGCAGACGTAGGCCTTGCCCTTTTTTATAAGCTGCACCGCGTATTTGTACATTTGGTCGAAGTAATCCGAGGCAAAGTATAGCCGGTCCTGCCAGTCGAACCCAAGCCACCGAACATCATCCCTGATTGCCTCGATATATTCGCCCTCTTCTTTGATGGGATTGGTATCATCAAATCGCAGATTGCACAGGCCGCCTTTGTTCTCAGCGGCGATACCAAAATTTAGGCAGATGGCCTTGGCGTGTCCGATGTGCAGATAGCCGTTCGGCTCAGGCGGAAACCGAGTATGCACCCGCCCGTCGTATTTGTTTGCCTTGACGTCCTCGGCTACAATCGCCCGTATAAAGTCAGTCCTATTTGTAGAATCGCTTGTGTGCATATTGCCGGCACCTTTCACGTTTTCAGCGTTATTGCCTTACAATTTAGCATATCGTGGTTATCCGGTACAAGCGAATATTTTTGAGCGTTGACATTAACCAACCCTGCGACTATGCTACATCGGTTAGAAGCCTCATTTTACCTGGAGTCTTGACTAATGATTGTAACCCGTTTTGCGCCGTCACCAACAGGTTATCTCCACATCGGTGGAGCCAGGACGGCTCTTTTTAACTGGCTTTGGGCCAGGCATACGGGCGGCAAGTTCATCCTCCGAATCGAAGATACGGATATAAAGCGAAATACACCCACAGCCACCCAGCAGGTTATAGACGACCTGCGATGGCTCGGCATCGATTGGGACGAGGGCCCTGAAATCGACGGCCCAAACGGCCCATACCTGCAATCCCAACGACGAGACATCTACAATAAGTATGTAAAAAAACTCATCGACGAAAAAAAGGCCTATTACTGCTTTGATACGCCGGAAGAACTCGATACTCTTCGTAAAGAAGCCGAGGCCCGGAAAAAGAACTTCATCTATCCCCGCCCAAAGGATTTCCCCGATGAAAGTGATGTTAAGAGAGCGAGAGCTGCGGGCAGCTCTGCAACTGTGCGCTTTGCCGTTCCACAGGATAAAACTATCGTAGTGCAGGATATCGTCCGCGGCGAAATTACCTTCGCCCCCGGTGAATTCGGCGATTTTATTATACAGAAAAGCGATGGATTCCCAACGTACAACTTTGCCTGCGTGGTTGACGATTACTCGATGAAGATTAGCCATATTATCCGTGGCCAGGAACACCTGATGAATACGCCCGGCCAGCAGGCATTGTGGCAGGCTTTGGGATTTGGTGGGCTTCCTGAATATGCCCATATGTCCGTCACCGTCAGCGATACCGGCGGAAAGCTGTCCAAGCGTGAGCGGCCAAAATCCTTGCGCAAGGCGATTAAGAATGTCCCTGATGTTGACCTTGAAAAACTTGCCGAGGTCGGAGACATTACCGTTGAAGAAGTCAAAAGTTTTGTTGCGGGCAGGACGACACCTGATATGCCGAGCGTTGATGCAATGGCAAAGCGTCTTGGTATTGTCCTGCCGGAAATCAACGTCGTTGATTTTTTTAAGAGCGGCTATCTGCCTGAAACTATGGTCAATTTCCTTGCACTTCTCGGCTGGAACCCGGGTGACGACCGCGAGATTATGCAACTCGAAGAACTCATCGAAGCCTTTGACCTTTCGCGCCTGACCAAGGCCAACAGTTTGTTCGACCGCAGCAAACTTCTTGCCTTCAACACCGAACACATCCGAATGACTTCCCAGGAAAAACTGCTCGGTCATTTTAAGGCTTACCTGGAAGCTGCTCGCTCGCCGGTTGTTTCCTCTGACGATAAGCTTCTTGAACGAATTTTGAAACTCAGTGAGGGGGCCCGGACGTTGGCCCAGATGGAGGCCAAGAGCAGATTTCTCTTTATCGCCAACGACAAAATCGAGTATGATGAAAGAGCTGTTAAGAAGGTTCTGCTGAAAAATGACGGTCTTGCTGTGCTAAAGATTGTCCGTGACAAGCTCGCAGCTATGGAGGAATTCACCGAAGAAAATATTGAAATTATGTTACGCTCATTAGCCGAAGAAAAACAGGTTGGGCTTGGCAAAGTCGCTCAGCCGCTGCGAGTCGCCATCTGCGGAACGACGATAAGCCCTCCAATTTTCGATTCAGTGCAGATGTTAGGCAAAGAAAATACTTTGGTCAGAATAAATAATACGCTGAAAAAATTTGAAACAGCAAACCGACCGGAAGGAACTTAAAAAATGTCACTATTGGTAACCGGCTCGATTGGAATTGATGCGGTTAAGACGCCTTATGGCGTTAGTGAGAATTGTCTCGGCGGTTCTTCTGTCTATTTTAGTATGGCGGCAAGTTTTTTTACGCCGGTTCGGCTTCTTGGCGTTATCGGCTCGGATTGTCCGTTTGACCTGGCTGAAGTTTTTGCCGACAGGGACGTTGATTTGACCGGCCTGGAAGTAAGAAGCAATAGCAAAACCTTTCGCTGGGGAGGTTCCTATCAGGACGATATGGACGACAGGAAAACGGATTACCTGGAACTAAACGTACTTGCCGAAGCGGCGCCGACTGTTCCGGCTGAATATAGGGACAGTGAATTCGTCTTTCTTGCCAATACGGCACCTGCCCTTCAACTACAATTGCTTGAGCAGGTTGAAAAGCCCATTTTTGTAGCTGCCGATACGATGGACTGCTGGATTGAAGACCATCTCGATGATTTGAAAGTGCTGTTGAAGAAAATCGATTGCTTAGTAATCAATGAGGATGAGGCAAGGTTGCTGGCAGCCGAGAGTAACCTGATAAAAGCAGCCGAGAAGATTTTGGATATGGGGCCGGGCGTGGTAATCATTAAGAAAGGTAAGTCGGGCTCACTGATGTGCGAGACGGACGGCGAAAAATTCCTCCTGCCTGCCTTTCCCGCAGCCGAAGTAAAAGACCCCACCGGCGCCGGCGACAGCTTCGCAGGAGCACTAATGGGTTATCTGGCGCAAAATGAAAAAACCGATTTTGCATCATTGAAAACGGCGGTTGCCTGCGGTACAGTAGCTGCCTCATTTGCGATTGCCGACTTTTCGCTGAAGGGATTGACCTCGATAACCAAAGATGATATCGAAAGCAGACTGAAAACGCTGCGGAAGCTGACTAACTTTTAGGTGCGAGATTAAATGCGAGTCTTTATTGCAATAGATATTGGCGAGGATATCCGAGCTGCGTTGGGCGATTTGCAGCAGCAGCTCCAGAGCAAAGTTGATGTTAAAAAAAGCGATGTCAAGTGGGTAAATCCAGAGAATATACACCTGACATTGAAGTTCCTGGGTGAAATCAAAGATGAGAAAGTCGTTGAGATTTGCAATATAACCCAGGACGTAGCCGGCAGGCACAAAGGCTTCGAGCTTGACGTGGAATCGGTCGGCTGTTTCGGCGGCAGAAGTGCCAGAGTTTTGTGGGTCGGTGCCGGTGAGGGAAGCGATAATTTACTCCGGCTACAAAAAGACCTTGATGAGCAGTTAGCTTCGGCTGGTTGGCCGCAGGAAACAAGAAAGTTTACCGGCCATCTTACCCTTTGCAGAGTAAGAAATCCAAAGGCAGGTATTCAGTTGGCTCAGGCGAGCGAGGCCTATGGAGATTTTAAGCTTGGGACTATGTCTGCCGATTCGGTGACGGTTTACCAAAGCCAGTTAACGCCGACCAGCCCTATTTATACCGTGTTGGGTGATTACAAATTAAGCTAAAAGTGTAAAGCTAAAAATGCAAAACGAGATTCCTCGACTACCCTTTCGACTGCGCTCAGGGCTAAAGGCTGGTTCGGAATGACGGGTGAAAGAGGCGAATTGGAGAAGGCAAAATGGCAAAGACAAAAAAGGCCGAGAAGCAATCAACAGCAACCGGTCAGGAAACCGCCCTACAACGCGTGATTGCACAGATAGAAAAGCAATACGGCCAAGGCGCGATTATGCAGATGGATGAACACAAATACGCCAGAATCAAGGGCATTAACACCGGCTCGCTGTCGCTGGATATCGCTCTTGGTGGTGTGGGCATCCCGCGAGGCAGGGTTACCGAGCTATTCGGGCCGGAGTCGTCAGGCAAAACCACGCTCGCGCTTCACGTCATTGCAAGCGCGCAGCAAGGCGGCGGCGTGGCCGCGTTTATCGACGCCGAAAACGCTCTGGACACGACCTGGGCCAAGAGACTCGGCGTTGATGTAAGCAGCATGCTGGTCAGCCAGCCCGATACGGGCGAGCAGGCCCTTGATATCGCCGAGATGCTAATCCGGTCCAACTCCGTCGATGTAATAGTTGTTGACTCGGTTGCCGCACTGACGCCGGCGGCGGAGATTCAAGGCGAAATGGGTGATACCCACATTGGCCTGCAGGCAAGATTGATGAGCCAGGCAATGAGAAAGCTTGCCGCCGTCATCAACAAGAGCAAAACCGCCCTTATTTTTATTAATCAAATTCGTATGAAAATCGGCGTGATGTTCGGCAACCCGGAAACCACGCCCGGCGGAAGGGCACTGAAATTTTACAGTTCCGTCCGAATAGACCTAAGGCGAATGGCAACCATAAAGGACAGCACCGGTGCCGTTGGCTCGCATGTAAGGGCCAGAGTTGTAAAGAACAAAATCGCGCCGCCCTTCCGCGAATCGGAATTTGATATTATGTTTGACCGCGGAATAAGCTACGAAGGTGATTTGCTCGACCTGGGAGTTGGCTGTGGCGTGGTCGAAAAAGCCGGCGCCTGGCTGACCTATGGTGACGTTCGCCTCGGTCAGGGCAGAGAAAACGCAAAAAAATATCTGGCTGACAACAAAGATTTATGTGAAGAGATAAAAAACAAAGTCCTCACTGCCAAAGGACTGGCGTGAAACCGGATACGAGAAAGGAAAGCGTACGGTGCTAAGCGCTAAACAAACCAGAAGTGGTTTTGTAGATTTTTTTAAAGAGCGGGGTCACGAATTTATCCCCAGTTCGCCAATTGTACCCATCGATGATGAGAGCTTGCTTTTCGCCAATGCGGGAATGAATCAGTTTAAGGACATCTTTCTGGGGCGGGTCTCTCCCCAGTATAGCCGGGTGGTCAACAGCCAAAAATGCCTGCGTGTAAGCGGCAAGCACAATGACCTGGAAGAAGTCGGCAAAGACACATATCACCATACCTTTTTTGAGATGCTGGGCAATTGGTCGTTCGATGATTATTTCAAGGCGGAAGCTATTTCGTGGGCCTGGGAACTTCTTACAAAAGTCTGGGGCATCGAGCCGGACAGATTGTGGGCGACCGTTTTTGCCGGCGACAAAGCTGATAACCTGCCCAAAGACGACGAAGCCGAAAAGCTCTGGACGAAAGTTACTTCGATAGCTGCCGATAGGGTTTTGGCGTTCGGCAAAAAAGATAATTTCTGGGAAATGGGTGTTGCCGGCCCCTGTGGGCCGTGCAGCGAAATACATATCGACCTTGGTCCGGAGGTGTGTGATAAAAAGAGCGTCAGAGGCCACAAGTGCGGTGTCAATGCCGGCTGCGGACGATTCGTTGAACTGTGGAATCTGGTCTTTATACAATATAATCGTGCCGAGGACGGCAAGCTCCTTGAGTTGGGCGCAAAATATGTTGATACCGGTGCCGGACTTGAAAGAATAGCCGCGGTATTGCAGAACAAAAAAAGCAACTATGATACAGACCTGTTTATGCCGATTATCAATGCCATTGCTGAGATAACCGGCCATAAGTACACATCTCAGTTCGGAAACGCTGCTGATAACGCTTTTAGAGTTATCTCCGACCATATTCGCTCGCTGGTTCTCGCGATAACCGATGGCGCAACGCCCTCCAATGAAGGCCGGGGTTATGTCATCCGCCGAATACTCCGCCGTGCTTCGCGGTTCGGCAGGGAGCTGGGAATGCACAAGCCCTTTATGTATAAACTTGTGCCGGTAGTTGTCGATTGCTTAAGTGATGCGTTTGGCGAGATAAGAGAGAGAGCAGATTTCGTATCAACGGTAATCAAATCTGAAGAAGCAGGTTTCGGCAGAACCCTTGACAGAGGAATTGAAATCTTCACTGCAGCGGCGGAGAAGGCGGGCAAAACGAAGGAAAAAACCATTAGCGGCGAAGATGCTTTCCAGCTTTACGATACCTACGGCTTTCCGCTTGATTTGACACAGCTTATGTCCGAAGAACGCAACTTGAAAGTCAATACTGTCAAATTTGACGAACTGATGGAACAGCAGCGTCAGCGTGCAAGAGCGGCCCAAAAGAGTGATTCGCTGATGATGACCCTGGCCGATACTGAACTGCCTGTAACCGAAGACCTGCACAAATATCACACAGATACCTGCGAAGGCAAAATAATCGGCTGGGTCGATAACGAAGGCTTCAAAGACCAGGGGCGGATTGAGACCGGAGCTGAAGTCGGCATCGTTCTTGACAAGACCTGTTTCTATGCCGAGGCAGGCGGCCAGGTCGGCGATTGTGGACACTTGGAGTCCGACCGGAGCCGATTTATCGTCGATAATACAACCAGAATAGCCAACTGCGTTATTCATCGAGGCCGAGTCGTTGAGGGAGCATTTTCCGTCGGCGACAGCGTCAAAGCAATCGTCAGCAAAGACAGGGACGCTACAAAGAAAAATCATACTGTCACTCACCTGCTCCAGTGGGCGCTGCAGCAGGTTGTCGATAAATCAGTGGCCCAGCAGGGTAGTCTCGTTGGTCCCGACTATTTGAGATTTGATTTTACCTGCCCGAAGGCCTTGACCGCCGAACAGATAAAAAATGTCGAGCGTTTGGTCAGAGAAAAAATAACAGAGGACTTGCCGGTTACCTGCGTGACAATGCCCCGGGACGAAGCGGAAAAACTCGGCGCAATGGCATTGTTCGGCGAAAAATATGGAAATGAAGTTCGGGTAGTGGCTATTGGTGCTGGCAGCGAGGACCATCTGGCAGAGGCATTTAGTCGAGAGTTCTGCGGCGGCACTCACGTCGATAGAATCGGCTCCATCGGCGGTCTTAAAATCATCAAGGAAGAGAGCATCTCGGCAGGCGTCCGCAGGATTACCGCGCTTACCGGCCAAGGGCTTGCTGTGTATCTCGAACAGCGAGGCGAGATTATCGATGAGCTTTCGGAAATGCTAAAAGCCCCCGCCGAAGATTTGGTTGACAGGGTCGGCAATCTAATCAAGGAAAATAAAAAACTCCTCAAGGAACTCAAGTCGGCCTCAAGACAAAGCGGCAGTGACGTTATGGCTGAGGCAAAACTGGCTTTGGAGAAATGCGAAAAAATAGGCCAGGCATCTGTAATCACCGGCCGATTGTCACCAACTCCCGTTGAGCAGGCCCGGGCTGCTATTGATAGCTTGAAGAAAAAGGCAAAATCCGCAGCTATCGTCCTCGGCTTTGCCGACGGCGATAATGTAACGCTGCTGGCAGGTGTCACGAACGATTTGATTAAGAAAGGCCTAAAGGCCGGTGACATAGTCAAACAAATCGCCCCGATTATTGACGGTGGAGGCGGCGGCAGGGACCAGATGGCGCAGGCCGGCGGAAAAAATCCGGAGAAAATAGATGAGGCATTGGGTAAAGCCGCCGAGTTGATAAAGCAAAAACTTCGTTCTCCGTAGTTTGTAGTCTCTGAACTCTGAACTATCTTCAAAAATGTTGAACCTGGGGCTGGGCTGTGGATGACTCAGAGCCAATTGAGAAGAATGGCACTTCTGTAATAGGATTTCGTTGCAAATATTGTCAACAGAAAATCCGTGTTTCCAAAACCCGCACCGGCGAAAAGATACGATGCCCAGAATGTAAAAGGATAGTTGTCGTTCCTCGAAAAGAAAGCACCGGCGCAGCTCAAATTCCACCCATCACACCGGACCTTAGCCAAAAAGGTTCCCGTTTCAACTTAACTTTTCTGGATATTCCGCAAGGGCAGAAAGCTCAGCCAGCCGCTCAGGATTATGTGCCGGATAAAACTTTCGAAGACCTGCGAAAGCTCGAGGCGGAAATGGCAATAGACGAAGCTAAGCCCGTTCCCGAACGGAAGCTGCCGTGGCTCATCGATATATTCCTATATCCAATAAGCACGCCGGGCCTGGTAATCCTCGCGATTATTATCGTAATACCGTTACTGATTGACATTGCGGCAACAATACTCGGCCCATTTGGCTTTTTCGTATCGGTGCCGGGTTTTGTTATAAACGTTGTCATTTTCCTTTATATGTACTGGTACCTATGCGAGTGTGTCCGTGATAGTGCCGAAGGCAGCCTGCGTGCTCCGGACGTCCTCGTTCGCGCTCCGAGCCTGGGTGATATGCTCTGGCAAACGATAAGGATTGCCGGCTGCCTGGTTTTTTTCTGCGCACCCGCCTTCATTTACCGCCAGCATACCGAAAGAACCAACACAGTTTTCTGGTTTTTACTGGCGTACGCGGCTTTCTTTTTTCCAATGGGTCTGTTGGCTGTCATTGTGTTCGACTCTTTTTCAGGCCTTAATCCTCTTTTGCTCATCGGCTCAATATTCAGCACATTTTTTCAATACTGCGGACTGATTCTGTTTTTCTGCGCCTGTGGTTATTTGTTTGTGAAAATCACCTCGGCTGTGCCCTGGTCAGGGTTCCTAAACTATATCCCTGTTACGGCTGCCATTTATATGCTAATGGTCGCAGCTCATTTGTTGGGGCTATTCTATTGGCGATACAGGGGAAAGCTGTACTGGGAAGTGTAATTTTTCAAAAGTCAATTCAATCCTGCTGTGCTTTCAGTCGGATTTTTATGCTTTTTGCGTGGGCATCGAGGCCTTCCGTTTCGGCCAGGCGGATAATGTCCTCGGCGCTTTCAGTTAATTTCTTTTTGTCGTATTCAATAATGCTCGTTGACTTGACGAAGTCGTTGCTGGTGAGCCCGCTGGAGAATTTCGCCCTTTTTTCTGTGGGCAGAGTGTGACTTGGCCCAGCCCAGTAATCACCCACCGCTACAGGCGAGTAATCACCAATAAATATTGCGCCGGCATTTTCAATCTTATCCGCAACCTTTCTGCTTTCTTTGCCGCACTGAATTTGTAGGTGCTCAGATGCCAAATCGTTTGCAAGGTTGATCACTTCAGTCGTGTCATTCACAGCTACAATAGCCCCGAGATCCAGTAGGGATTTTTGCGCCTCATAGCCCCGTGATAATTTTTTAAGTTGCTTTTGCAGTTCTTGGAGAACCTCTCTGGCAAGCGCCTCCGAATCTGTCAAAGCAATCGCACGGCTGTCCATTCCGTGTTCTGCCTGGCTTAACATATCAGCAGCTACCCAGGTAGGGTTTGCCTTATCGTTTGCGATTATCAGCACCTCACTCGGTCCCATGATAGAATCAATACCAACGTAATCGCCGGAGACCATTTTTTTGGCGGTTTGCACCCACAAGTTGCCGGGCCCGACAATCTTGTCGACCATAGGTATGGTTCCTTTTGGCGAAGCTAAGGCGGCTATTGCCTGTGCACCGCCAATTCTATAAACATTCTCAATCTCTAACTCCCAGCAAACCGCCAAAGTCACTGGGTGGATAGTCCCTTTCTCTTTCGCGCTAGGCTTGTATTTGGGCGGCGAAACTACGACAATGTCTTGCTCTTTAACGCCTGCCACTATGGCCGGCACCGCCGTCATTATAACCGTGCTTGGCATCGGAGCGGCTGCCCCGGGCACGCAAATACCAATTTTTTCTATGGAGGTATATTTTATTCCGGGATGTTTTCTGTTGCCGATGAAGATTTCAGTTTGGTATTTCCTTACGTTTTCAATCGCCTGACGAATTGATTTCAAAAGTTTGGGGTCAATTTCATTGTGGGCTTTCTCTAAATCTCTTTTCGCGATGCGAAATTCATCCGCCATCAGGTCCACATCATCGAAACGTTTCGTAAAGCCTCTCACGGCTGCGTCACTATCTTCAAATTCTCTACCATCTCCTTCTTCCGCAACTTCTCGAATAATTTCTAACACGTCCCGACTTTCCTTGCTATCATAACCCGCAAACCGGCCTGCAGGCGTTTTTTTCTCACGTAGTTTCTTCAATTTTTCGCTGTAGTCCAGTTGGGATGGCAAAACGAGGATTTGGTCGAGTTCGTCGGTCATAATTTTCTTCTTTATCTGTCGAAGTTTTCGTGGCTGTAAACTTGTATTGCCCGTTCCAGAAGCAGATAATCTTTGCCTTTATATTTAGTTACGATACCTGCTATTTTGAATCGCCGCGGCTCCACCTCAGCCGACTGTTGCTGCTCGGTTCGCTCCAGCGCTTCGCACGGCAATAACCTCCAACAGGGCTGCTGGATATTTCGTCCGAGAGCGTCAAAGCCAAATACCGGCAGGCCCTTGTGCTGTTTGATTAGAAAGCCGATTCTGTTGGCCAGGACAAAATCCCGCCGGATGGTCGTACGCTTTGGTGGTTTGGCTGTTGCAGTTTTCACCGTGTCGATGTCTGTCCGCTTCACTGTTGCCTTTCGCCTGCCCTTGAGGTTCTCTATTATCCCTTGCGGTATGGATAATGCGTCCTTCGGGTCATAGATGGTGGGTTTTTGCTCTGTTTTACCACTTTTTGCAGAATTGGAGTCTTCCTGAACGTCATTCGCTGGGACGATGCTTCGCGGGTGCTTGTTTGGGGCCCCGGTTAGCTGGTTTTTTTCCTTTTGTTGCACTGGTTTTTGTAGTGTTGACGGCTCCGGCCTGCTTGTTTCGCTCAGAGGCAGGAAATAAATTGGAAATATAAAATTCCTGCCCTTGTATTTTGTTACTCTGCCCGAGAGTCTATAGTTTTTGTTGAGGTGCTTGCCCATATCGGCGGTCATTTTTTCCAGCGTTGACGACGGCAGGAGTTCCAGACTTGTCCCTGCACGGACCCGGCCCACATTGTCGCTTACATCCGAATCAAGTTCAAAAAACCATATATCGGGGCTCTTGTTGCTGTCCTGCCTTGTTAGTTTGCCATCAACACTGGCCAGAACAAAGCCGTCACGTAGCAGCGATTTACCAGCCGTGCCCGCACCGAACGCCGCTGTCGCGACAACGCTTATAAAAAGCGCCAAAATCGAAATGGTCAATCTCCTGCCCATATCAATAATCAATCGTCAGTAATTAATTCTATAACCTGCCCCGGCTTATCTGCCCGGCGTATATATCTGCTGCTGTTGAGGTCATCAGTTGCAATCAAATCAACGAGCGGCTTCCAGAATCCGCCTACAAGTATAATCGGTTTATCTGCTTCAAGAAAGCCTTTGTTTTCTAACTCCCAGACTTTTGCCAATTCCAGCAGCGTCCCTGTCCCCCCGGGTAAAACCACGTAGCCCCGGCCCAGTTTTATCAACGTATCAAGCCGTTCATCCAGCGAATCGGTTACAATTTCACGACTGATATATTCATTGGCTGTGCCCCCTTTGAAAGCTGAGCAGGTAACGCCGATGGTTTTGCCGCCGGCTTCGACCGCTCCTTTAGCTGCTGCTAACATTGTACCGCCATATCCGCCGTTGGCAATGGTAAAACCAGCTTGAGCCAACAATTTACCCATCTCATAGGCCAGCTTATATGCCGCGTCATCGCTTTTTGCGCTGCCTGTCCCGAAAATGGTTATTACCTTCTCGCCCATTAGCTGTGCTTCCGAGTGAAGTTTAGCAGCCCTGCTGAGAGCAAAATTTCCTTATCTCTGTTGGAAAGAACCAGCTTGCCGACAAACTCATACTTGCCGTTTTTCTCAGTGATTTTAATTTTGTCCCCGGCCTTGACAGCTTTGAGCAGATTATCAATCTGGAGCAAATCGTCGGGTTTGATTTTGTCGTAATCAGCCGGCTCGGCAAATTCTATCGGCACAATGCAGAAGTTGAGCAAATTGGCCTTATGGATTCGCTCAATACTTTTGGCAATCACCGCCCGTACGCCCAGGTACATCGGGCAAAGCGCAGCGTGCTCTCTTGATGAGCCCTGCCCATAGCTTTCGCCCGCTACAATGACACCGGCGATGCCTTTTTCTTTTAACCGCAGGGCTCGCTGCGCAAACGTCTTTTCGCCCTGTTCGTTGAAACAGTTGAAAACCACTTTTGCATATTCAGGTACATTCGAGCGCAGTTTCAGATAAGGGCCGGCCGGCATAATATGGTCGGTGGTTATCTTGTCAGCGCACTTAATCAAAACCTGGCCCATCAGTTTTCCCGGCAGGGGCGGCGGCATCTGCGGCACGACAATCGTGGGTCCGCGCAGGACTTTTACTCTGGCTGCCTCTTTTTCACTTATGGGCTTTTCTATCATATTGTCATTGACCATAAATTCGTTCGGCAATTCGATTTTTGGATATTCTATTCCGAACATTTCAGGCAGTTCTCGCGGGTCGGTAATTTGCCCGGTCAAAACTGAAGCCAGCGCTGTTTCGGGACTAACCAAATAGACCCGGTCGTCTTTCGTCCCGCTTCGGCCGGCGAAATTCCTGTTGAACGTGCGCAGACTCACCACGCCGTCGGCTGGCGAAAGCCCCTGGCCGATGCACGGAC
>JGI10211J34971_10000884_pt1 | contig 24972 bp, 27 predicted proteins | sample Etolagsediment_FD_34971 | JGI IMG/M metagenome (IMG submission 34971)
ACCAATTTGTGCTGATGTAAATGATAAAAGCATAAACAGAATGGTGAAATTCATAGGCTCTGTAAATAGTGAATTATCTCTAGGTAATGAAATAAAAAATTATTCAAAAGTTGAGGAAGACGAGAAAGGTTATCCGATAAAGAAGGCAATAATTAACATTAACAATCCTAAATCTATAATAATAAGACAGTTTTGGAAATCAATAATGGAGTAATCCCACCACTCACCCTAGTTTCATGCCTAAGGCAGACAAGTGCCACCACGTTGCCAGACCACTACACATCCAGCTCCATTTTCTCCCACTCTCCATTAGGCCTCTCGCTACCGTGCATCCCTAATCAAATCCCCTCTTCCCCACATTATCCACAAAAAGCTATATTTGCAGCCGGTTTATATTCACTTCATAACTACTACTATGCGTAAAATCTCCATCCTTACCGCTATATTGCTGCTGTCGCTGGCTGTTTCGGCGCAAACTCAACTCCGGCAAACCGGGAAAGCCATCAAAGGGGCTACCGTCAACGTGGGCGAAAAAATGAACGACCCCGACAACAGTCAGCATTTTTCGGGCATCAAAACACCTAACAAAAACTGGAAAGCGCCTGAGCTGAAAGTCAACCCCGACCGCATCATTTATCAGGAAAATCCTGAGGACTTTACTCCATACCAACCGCAGTCGCGCGAAATATCTCCGCTGCCTACCCTTAATTTCCCCGCACTCGAAGATAACCAACATTCAATCCCTCCCGATGTAAACGGTGCTGCCGGACCAGATCATGTGATGACGACCCTGAACACCGAGGTGCGTATCCAGGACAAAGAAGGTAACGTGCTGATGACAACGGCCCTGGGCACTTTTTGGAAGCCCCTCCCCGGCTATTCCAATACCTTCGACCCTAAGATATTGTTCGATCCGTACAACGATCGCTGGATACTAACCACCTGCAGCGGATCGAATGTAAACGAATCAAAACTGTATGTCGGCGTAAGCCAAACGGCTGACCCACTGGGCGAATGGAACTTGTATTGGATTGATACCGACCCCGATAACGTGGTGTGGTTCGACTATCCCAGCATCGGTTTCAACAAAAAATGGATTACCATCAGCGGGAATATGTTTGGCGGCGATTATTACCGCACGGTGTATACCATCGACAAAATGGCAGCTTATAACGGTGACGAGGAGCTGCAATTCACGCGCTTTGCCACCTACCAGGGGTTTACACTCGTTCCATCGATTACTTACGACAACGAAACCGAAGACCAATACCTGATCGCCACGAGCGATGGAAACTACAACGGCTACGGGTACATCCAAAAATATAAACTCTCGGGAGAGGTACACAATCCGGTATTTGAATACGAAGGCGAGATAGGCATTCCGCAACCCTGGTCGGGATGGGGTGGCGATTATGGAAACTTCCTCCCGCAGCTGGGCTCCTCGCAACTGATCAACTCCGTCGACTCACGCATGGAAACGGTGATTCTGCGCAACAACAAACTTTGGGCTGTGCACCATGTTTTTTTACCCGCCAACAATCCACAGCGTTGCGCCGTGCAATGGTGGGAACTTGACACAGAAGGAGTTATATTACAACATGGCCGCATCGAAGATCCAGAAAACAACTTTTCGTTCGCGTTTCCAAGTATCGCGGTCAACGCCAACGAAGACATCTTTATAGGCCACAACGTATTCTCCCAAACGCAATATGCCGGAGCAGGCTATTCATTCAAAGCATATTACGACGACCCAAACACCATGCGCACCTACTACCAGTATAAAGACGGAGAAGCGCCCTACTACAAAACTTATGGTGGCGACCGCAACCGCTGGGGCGATTACAGCGGAACTTGCGTCGATCCTGAAAACGACATCGATTTCTGGACAATACAGGAATACGCCATGACACCTTCGGGAGGCGACCGTTGGGGCACGTGGTGGGCCATGGTAAAGCCATCTTTTCCCCCTATCGCGGATTTCATTTCCGACGAAATCATTATCCCTGTCGGCGACACCATCAATTTCACGGATATGAGCCTCGGTGTGCCTTCGGAGTGGAATTGGTCGTTTGAAGGCGGAACACCGGCTACCTCAACCGAGCAAAATCCGCAAAACATCGTGTATCTACAAGCCGGCGTTTATCCCGTAAGTCTTAGTGTTACCAATGTTTTAGGCACTGCTGTCAGAATAAAAGAAGGTTTTATTACCGTGAGTGCCAGCATCTTACCAGAAGTCGATTTTGAAACCGGATTGGATAAAATCTGTGTGGGTCAGCCCGTGACTTTTACCGACAAAAGCTTGTACAGCCCCTATTTATGGGAATGGCAATTCGACCCTTCTGACGTAACCTTTGTGAACGGAACAGACGCCTACAGCCAAAACCCCGAGGTGGTTTTTGAAACAGCCGGAAACTTTTCGGTAACGCTGAATGCCACCAACCTCAACGGAACTTCATCGTTGACTAAATTCGATATGATCTCTGCCGGAGGTTATGTGCCTTGGTTCAGCGAAGATTTCGAGATAGATGGAATGAACCGCCATGCCTGGGAAATTGAAAACCCTGACCACAGTAACACATGGGAAATATTCAGTATTGGAGGCAACAGCCCCGGACACCTGGCTGCCGGTGTTGATTTCAGAACTTATCTCGCTATCGGTCAACGCGATCGGTTAATTTCGCCCCCGTTCAACCTCGAAGGCCTATCGAATGCTTTTCTCGAATTTCAACATGCCTACGCACAAAATGCGGCTGTTCCGGCCACCGACTCACTCATCATCTATTTATCTGCCGATTGTGGCAATACCTGGACACGGTTGTTGGCGTTAGGCGAAGACGGATCGGGTAATTTTGCTACCCACCTGCCTACCGAAGAACCATTTTTCCCACAAGTAGCCACCGATTGGTGCGGGAGCGGCTGGGGAAGTCCTTGTCAGGCGATAGACCTGAGCACATGGGCTGGTCAGTCGAACATCAAAATAGCTTTCGAGACCTTCAGCTTCTATGGCAACGCCCTCATCATCGACAACATTTCCATTTCGCAACATGTGGGCATTGAAAACGATGACCAAAAAGAGGAGTTTTCTATTTTCCCCAATCCTACCAACGGAGCCATACATATAGTGGTTACCGAAGAGCAGGAAATCAGTAGTGTTACCTTGTCTAATCAATCGGGGCAGGTGATGGAAACGCGCGAGCTCACCGGATCGGGAGAAGTGATTTTAAACAGCGAAGGGCATTTAGCTCAGGGCATTTACCTGGTTAAGCTCACCGGAAAAACACGGACTTTCATCCAAAAAGTAATTGTAATAAAATAACCTCGCCGACTGCTGTCATGAATTTGTTTTACACGCCACAGTTGATCGAGCCGCAATTCAGGCTGGATGCCGAAGAGTCGAAGCATTTGACGAAAGTGTTGCGAAAACAGGCCGGAGAAACCATTACCACCACCGATGGGAAGGGCTTTTTCTATGAATGTAAGCTCCTCGACACCCATCCTAAAGGATGCCGGATGGAGGTGGTTGATAAAAAAGTCGGCAACGACCAACGTGATTTCAGGCTAAGCATGGGCGTAGCCCCGACTAAAAACATTAACCGCTACGAGTGGTTTCTCGAAAAAGCCACTGAGCTGGGCATCGACGAAATCATTCCGTATTACAGCTTCCACTCCGAAAGACGCGACCTGCGTACCGACAGGCTCGAAAAAGTAATGGTGGCAGCGATGAAACAATCACTAAAGAGCAACCTGCCTGTTTTGCGAGAACCGGTAAAATTTCAACAGCTTATAAACCAACCCTTTGATGGCGACAAATACATAGCCTACATCCACCCCGAAGTAACTTTAGAGCTGTCCACCGCTAGCACTCCCAAGCGCAACACACTGATATTGATTGGTCCTGAAGGCGATTTCAGCACCGAAGAAATTGGGCAGGCCAAACAGGCTGGTTTTGTGCCTGTACGCCTGGGTTTGTCGCGTTTACGCACCGAAACAGCAGCCATCGCGGCCTGTCACACCCTCCACCTCATCAATATGTTAAAAACCAAACCGTGAAAAACATGAGAAAAACGCTGATACTTCCTGTCATTTTCTCCTTACTCACGTGGACAGGATGGTCACAGAACACCACCATTGCCCTGTTAAAATACCAAGGCGGTGGCGACTGGTATGCCAATCCCAGCGCGCTGCCCAACCTGATTAAATTCTGCAACAAAGAGCTCAACACCAACCTAAACCCAGAACCCGTCACCGTGGCCATCGGCAGCAGCGAACTGTTTAACTATCCGCTGGCACACCTCACCGGGCACGGCAACATCATACTGTCACCTGAAGAGGTAGAAAACCTCAGGCTTTACCTCGCATCCGGCGGATTTTTACATATCTCCGATAATTACGGCCTCGATCCCTATATACAGCGCGAGATGAAAAGGGTTTTTCCTGACAAGGAATTTGTAGAACTTCCGTTTAATCACCCGGTTTTTCATCAGAAATACAGTTTTCCGGATGGGTTACCCAAGATTCATGAACATGATGGTGGTGATCCACAAGGATTTGGCTTGTTTATTGAAGACCGGCTGGTGTGTTTTTACGACTACGAATGTGATTTAGGAGATGGATGGGAAGACCCCGGTGTGCACCACGACTCAGAAACCAAACGTCTGGAAGCATTGCAGATGGGTGCGAACCTCATTCAATTTGTGTTTTCTCAATAGCAGGACGACGTTTATGATTTTAAACACCTTGTTATTTTTTCACAGGTTTAAAAAAGGATACTATTTTTGCCAAAAAAATTGACTATGAACTTAAGAAACCTCATTTTTATCTTTGCCTTTATCGCTTTTGGTGCAGAGGCCAACGCCCAGCAGGCAGAACTTCCAAAGGGAGCCAATCTGGTGAACCTGCGTCAGACGCCTTATGCAGACGTATCCTTTAACGACATTCTGGCCAAGTACAAGGGCAAGGTCATTTACCTGGATTTTTGGGCGAGCTGGTGTGCTCCCTGCCGTCAGGAAATGAAATTCTCGCCCGGTATGAAAAAGCAACTGGAAGGCAAAGATGTGGTATTTGTCTACATCTCATCAGATCAGGACGCCACCAAATGGGAGAATATGATTAAAGAATTGCAGGTAACCGGTGATCACTATCTCGCCAGCACCAAAGTTCATCAGGAGTACAACAAACTGCTGCAAGTAAAATATATCCCGCGCTACGTCCTCATCGACAAAGAAGGGAACATCGTAAACCCCAGCGCCCCACGGCCTAGCAGCGCCACCAGCATAATCGAAATCGAAAAACTGCTGTAAGCACTCTGCGGGGGGAATACGCGGTTTCATTGGGCATCAAGGGTGTTGGCTTTTGACTTTTAGCTGTTGGCAGTTGGCATTTTTCACTTTGCACTTTGCATTTTGCATTTTGCATTTTGCATTTTCAATTTTTCACTGTAAACTTTTCGCCACCCAATCACTCAGTCCCTTAGTCCCTCAGTCCCTCCCCCGATAGCCTTCGGGGCTCAGTCCCTCCAATTCCCCGATGAAAAGCAAAAAGGCCGCCCTTGCGAGACAGCCTCCATTTTTTTCCATTCCAGGTTATCGCCAGTAGTTCAGGCAAAGACCGGTTACTTCTGATCAAGTTTATCCAGGTTTTCCATCCCTTTCATGTTCATCGTTTTTCCGATTTTCGAGATGGTATTCATGTCGATGTCACCCGTAAGACTCATGATCATGGCATCAGTATCACTGTCGATGATCATCAGCATTTCAGAAATCCGATTGCCCGAGTTTTTGCGCACGAGGAAACGGATGTCGCTACTATCCTCTCTAATGGCCATTAGTTCAGCATATTCGTCGAGAGGAATGGTTTTTCTTACTTCCTTCATAAAAGCCTCTTTGTCGTTCGACAAAGCGTCAGGCTTAGGTTCGTAGGCCAGCATCTTGAGTCCTTTTAGCTGTTCCATCACCATTTTGGCGTCCTGAACATCGCCCGTACTGTCGTCTGTGTTAATATTTCCCAGCATGGAAAACATTTCGGGAGAGATATTGATGCTGGTAAAGCCTTCTTTTCCGGCATATTTTTCATACAGTTTATCGATAGCTGTTTGCGCCAGAAGTGAGGCAGGCAAAAAAGCCACTAGCAGAAGGGTTGCGATTAAAAATTGTTTTTTCATGGTTTTAATTATTAAGTTTAACTGATTTACTATTACTTCCCCAAATCGACATAGACCCGGGTAAATGATTTTAAATATTGAGAAGCTTTGTCGACTTTTTGCGATTTGTCGGCTTTGCTAATGGTGTTACTCACTTTGGCTACACCGTTAACCATTTTCTCCGATGTTTGCTGCACGGGATCAAGTCCTTTGTTCATTTCCGTTGAAACACGTCCCAGTATTTTATTGGTTTCGTTGAAAGCTTTCACCGGGTCAGTAATGGTACCATACACAGGTGTAGGTTTAACTAGTTCACTGCCAATCCACAAGGCAAAAAACAACACCACCGCTGCCGCAATCCCTGCCCAACGGTAAGGCGACCAGATTGCTTTCTTCTTTTCGGCTTGGAAAGAGCCAATTACCGACAACAATCTTTCCTCCAGCTCTTCACCCCCCTCCACATCAGCATTTATCCGGCGCATGGCACGCATTTGCTTCAACACCTCAGGATATTTATCTCCATCAGGGCTGTTCAGCAGGTGAAAATACAAACGGTTTTCCTCCTCTGCGGTGCTCATCCCGTCATAGTATCTTTCAATCAACTGTGCTATTTCCAAGGCATTCATTGTCATTAAGTTTATATGTTGTCAAATTCCTTTATTATATCCTATTTTACACATTCCATTCACTGATTTTCACTTACCCTCCCCGATCTCTACTCATCTCAAATTCAGTCATTTCCTGAATTCTTTCTCTTATTCTTTTTCGGGCACGCGACAGGTTCACCCTGATATAGTTCAAGTCGAAACCGGTTATTTCGGCAATTTCTTCGAAATTAAGTTGTTCCATATCACGCAAGAAAAGCAGTGATTTCTGTTGTTCAGGTAGCAATTCCATCTCCTTTTTAACCCAATGGAGCAAGTCGGCATGCTCTAGATTCGGTTGTTGGTTATCAGGATACCTTTTGCCATAATTCTCATCGAGGGTTTCGAACTTATTGCTTTTCCGTTTCAACCTGTCCAGACACAAGTTTCGTGTACTGGTCATCATCATAGCCTCAATGCTTTTTATTTCAATAAGTTGAGAACGAATCTGCCACATTTTTAAGTACACATCCTGAACAGCGTCAAGCGCATCGTCCTTGTTGCCAAGCAAGCGATAAGCAAAGCGAAAGAGCTTTTCTTTTACAGGAAACAGGCGATGTGTAAATTCTTCTGCTGTCATATCTACCAGACGATTAATTGAGGATAAAATTACACTTCTTATTTGTTTTTGCTGGGCTATTGTCTAGTTGGCTTTGGCTTTGGCTTTGGCTAGACTCCCGTCACTTTCGAGATGCTACTTTTTCATTTTTACTTTCGCATTTTTACTTTTGCATTTTTACTTTTGCATTTTTCATTCTCCACCGATGGACTTCGTCACTTAGTCTCTTCGTCTCTTCGTCTCTATGTCTCTTCGTCTCTATGTCACCCTTTCCCACCTGATTTTTTACCCCCAAACATACTAACCCCGATAAAATGGAGTTTGTATTAACAGGCGTTTGTTTACAAAATAGCAGCTTACGCCCGGAAGGAAAGTTGAATAGCACTAATTTTACATTTTTATTCAGAAATCAAACCTATGATTAAAGGAATTATTTTGCAGATTCAGGAAACAGCCGCGGTGATTGGTGGTGAAGGTGAAATCACCCTTCCAATCTTTGATTTGGTGATGAAAGGCGGAGTGATTATGATCGTACTCGGCGTATTGTCGGTCATTGCTTTTTATATCTTTTTCGAGCGCATGTTTGTCATCAGCAAAGCGCGGAAACAAGACAAAAGTTTCATGAACAACATCCGGAATTTTATTCATGATGGCAAACTTGAATCGGCGCAAGCCTTGTGTTTAACCAACAATTCGCCTATAGGACGAATGATTAGTAAGGGGTTATCACGAATCGGACGTCCGCTCAACGACATCAACACCGCCATTGAGAATTCAGGTAAGCTGGAAGTTTCCAAACTTGAACGCAACGTGGCCGGACTGGCTACCATTGCAGGAGCTGCCCCGATGTTGGGATTTCTTGGAACTGTAATTGGCATGATTCGTGCGTTTTACGATATGTCGATGGCCGGCAACAACATCAACATTGAGTTGCTGTCGCAAGGAATTTACCAGGCCATGATCACCACAGTAGGTGGGTTAATTGTGGGAATTGCCGCTTATATATTTTATAACATACTGGTTTCGAGGGTTCAATCGGTTGTCTACGCGCTCGAAATTTCGGCCACCGAATTTATGGATGTACTCAACGAACCGGCAAAATAATTAGAAAGGTATTGCTATGGCTATACAAATGCGGAACAAACGCGATACAAACTTCAGCATGTCGTCCATGTCGGACATCGTATTCCTGCTGTTGATTTTTTTCATGCTTACCTCAACGCTGGTGGCTCCCAACGCCATCAAACTCCTTTTGCCGAGCAGTCAGAGCAAAACCATGTCGAAACAGAGTGTAACGGTTTATATCAACAAAGAGCGGAATATCTATGTAGAAGAAAGGAAAGTTGATCCGACCAACCTGGAGAACGTGCTTTTCAGCCTTATCAGGAATGAACAAGCCGCTTCGGTTGTGCTACGTTCCGACAAAACCATACCCGTTCAGGACATTGTGGTGGTGATAGACGCCGTAAACAGCATCAACCAAAAAAACGACACACAACACAAAGTCATACTAGCCACCTCACCAAAACGCTGATTTAACTGATATGGCAAAAAAACTGGATAAAGACAAACGTAAAGCCATTGCAGGCACTATTCTCGTCCACGTGATGATGGTACTGGCGCTGCTTTTTATTGCCTTACGCACGCCTTTGCCTTTGCCCGGTGAGGAAGGTGTGGAAGTAAATCTGGGATACGACGATCGTGGCTACGGCCAAATACAGGAAGACACCCCACCGCCGCAGGCTGAACCTATGCCGACACAAGCCGTGGAAACCCCTCCTCCACCCCAACCCGAGCCGGAGATTACAGAAGAAGAAATCATCAGTCAGGATTTTGAAGAAGCACCTGTAATTGAAGAAAAAAAGGAAATCATTGAAGAAGACGTGAAAGAACCGGTTAAAGAGCCGGAACCTGATCCTGAGCCTGTGCCAGAGGAAAAACCAGATCCCAAACCAGAAGAAATGCCGCGCGATACCGTTGTTGCTGTTACCGAACCGGAAGCTGAAGTGGTGGTTGCAGAAGAACCCAAACCAACGGTTAACCCCCGTGCCCTTTACAAAGGAAGTGCCAACACCGATACCGGAAGCAGTCAGGGCATTACCGACGGTCCCGGAGATCAAGGCAAACCACACGGCGACAAAGAAAGTGAGAAATACGACGGCAGAGGAGGTCAGGGCAACGGACCTTCCTTTTTTCTGGGCGGACGCGGCAGCGTACACCTTGAAACACCCTCTACCAGAGTTACCGAACAAGGCTCTGTGGTAGTCTCAATCTGGGTTGACCGGGAAGGAAATGTGAAAAAAGCACAGGTAAACCCAAAAGGAACTACCATTCTCGATGCTGCTTTAAGGCAAACCGCCGTGGATGCCGCGCTCAACTCCACTTTCACACGCGATCAGGAAGCTGCCGAACTGCAACGCGGAACCATTACTTACAACTTTATTATAATGAAATAGACCAACCTCCACGGTTAAGTTCATGACATACAAAGAAACACTTCAATGGCTTTACGACCAGCTTCCCATGTATCAACGAATTGGTCAGGCGGCTTACAAAGCCAACCTCGACAACACCGATGCCCTTTTAGAAGCCATCGGTCATCCTGAACGTAAGTTTAAAGCCATTCATATCGCCGGCACAAACGGAAAAGGAAGCGTGTCGCACCTGTTGGCCAGCATCTTACAGGAGGCAGGATACAAAACCGGACTCTATACTAGCCCTCACCTGAAAGACTTCAGGGAAAGAATAAAAATAAACGGAGAGATGATTTCTGAAGATCAGGTTGTGAACTTCATCGATCAGTATAAACCGATTTTTGGCCACATCCAGTCGTCCTTTTTTGAAATGACCGTGGCGATGGCTTACCATCATTTCGCTCATGAAAAAGTCGACTTCGTGGTGCTGGAAACCGGGATGGGTGGGCGGCTCGACTCCACTAACCGCTGTAACCCTGTGATTACCGTCATCACCAACATCGGCTTCGATCACACCCAATTTCTTGGAGATACCCTCGAAAAAATTGCCCTCGAAAAAGCCGGCATTATCAAACCCGGGATTCCAGTTGTTGTTGGAAAACGACAGCCCCAAACCGATGACGTGTTTAAACAAAAAGCCATGCAATCCGGTTCAGAGCTGTATTTTGCAGAAGATCGCGTAGACCTGCGCAAAATGCAAACCGCTGACGTCTTCAAGCAAACTTGCGATATATGGATTGAAAATCAACTGTTTTTAGATTCTGTCGACCTACCACTGCTGGGAAATTACCAAATCGAAAACATGGTCACCGTGAGTCAATCGCTGGCCGTATTGAGAAAACAGGAAATCCTTGCCGCCGACCTCAACCAAATCCGAGCCGGAATCGAAAATGTGATTGTCAACACCGGACTACAAGGGAGGTGGCAAATCTTGCACAAAAATCCGCTAACCATTGCCGACACCGCCCACAATTCAGATGGAATTAAAATGGTCGTCGGTCAGCTGGCCACACTCAGGTACGAAAAATTACATATGGTCTTTGGTATGGTAAACGACAAAGAGGCATTTGCAATATTACAATTGCTCCCCAAAAATGCCACCTACTATTTCTGCAAGCCCGACATACCACGCGGCCGCGATGAAAACCAATTACAGGAAGAAGCCTTCAAAGCCGGACTCAACGGTAAAAGCTACCATTCTGTCAGACAGGCCTATAATGCCGCCATGAATAATGCCGGAGGAAACGACGTTGTTTACGTTGGCGGGAGTACTTTTGTGGTGGCGGAGGTGGTCTAAGTGACGGAAGGCAGAATATTTCCGTTTCTCAGTATCTGCGACACTTAAAAATGGGAAAGCCTTTTTGGTCACAATAATTACATGTTAGCAACTGAAATTTTAGTCATTTAAAATACGCTTCAAGTCTTGTCTTCCAACAATAGCCATGATCTCAACGATATCATTATTGACTTTGAAATAAATGTTATCTGAGCCACACACACAGCGTCTATATCCAGTTTTTATATAATCGATAGATTCAAATGAAAACGGACGCTGAGCAATAATATCAAAATAATTAAAAAATGATTCAAAGTATTTGTCAGCTTGTGCAACTCCAAATGTCTTGACTCCATAATGATGAATTCTGATTAAGTCCTCTTTGGCTACGTTGCTCAAAATGTATCTACCCATTAAATAAAGCCTTAGATTCTAGTAAAATTTGCTCTTTACTGTCATTGGTAAATCCACTATTTTCAGCACTTTCCAGTTTAGACCTTAACCAATCTATTTGACATTGTTGATTTCTCGCTTGGCGCACTAAATCATTTACAAGTTCGCTTTTACTTGAATACTCTTTACTTTCAACTTGAGTTTTTAACCATTCATCATTTGGTTCAGTAAATGAAATACTTTGTCTAGTCATAATAATGGTCTTTGGTGCAAACATACATCATATTTGCATCATATGCAAGAAAAGTTTTAATACGCACTATGTTACACGCTATGTCTGGCTAAATGCGCACAAGCGTGGGAATAATTGGCAATCTTGCATCCTGTTTGCTACTGCGCTCTACCGAGAAAAAGGGAGCGAGGAAGTGATTTTTATGCGATGTAACTGGCCTCCTCCAGAGCAAACTTGTTTTTTTCAATAGTCGCTATTGTTGATCGAAAATAATAGTGTATTTTTACTACCTACTGCAACTTTTGTTCTTGTTGTTGAAAAAAACATGAGTCGATATACTTGCATCATATTGAATGGTATAGCTATAAGGTAATATAGTAAAGATATTTTTGTTTCTTTAAAGTAATTTAATGATCATTCTATACTTCTGATATTTGTAAAAAAAATAGAGTCTTTCACTTACAATAAATAAATAAATAAATAAATAAATAACTTGACAACAATCAACATCCTCCAACTCATTCTCCTGGCAGCCCTCCTCCTTTATGCTCTATACTATGTCTACGAAAGTTTTTTCGGCAAGGCCTATCAGCCCCGGCTGTGGAAAAAAGCCGTGAAGAATAAAGAAATTCCGGAAGATCTGAGGCGGCTGAGGCAAAGTACAAAGACAGCATCCGGTTTTTTTCCTGGTGGTTTCAGGTTGAACGACTAAAAAAACAAGAAGTCAGCGGTGACTTTGCTGAATTAGGGGTATACAAAGGCGATTCTGCCGAAGTGCTACACCTGATGGACAAATCACGTGTTTTCCATCTTTTCGACACCTTTAGTGGTTTTCAGGGTGAGGACCTTAAAACGGAAACAGGCAAAGCTGCAGGATATACTCCACTTCACTTTGCCGACACCTCTGTTGAACAAGTACGTAAACGATTACATGCCGAGAAGTTCATTTTTCATCCTGGCAATTTCTCCAAAACCAAAAATCAGGTTGCAGAGAAGCAATTTGCTTTGGTTAACATGGACGTAGATTTATACCTGCCAACAAGAGAAGGTTTAGCGTTCTTCTATCCGCGACTTTTAGCAGGAGGCGTAATTTTCGTGCACGACTACAACCCCGATTGGCCCGGAATAGTTAAAGCCGTAGATGAATTTTGCAACGAATTTAAGGTAACACCGATTCACATCCCCGACACGGATGACACGGTGGTTATTGTAAAAACAAATCAGAGTTGATCCCTGCTGCTTAAGTGTTTGCGCACTTGTTTGAGAGCGATCTTAAACCAAACCGTATAAAGCTCAGGATGTGCTTTTATGTCAGCTTCCACGTCATCCATGCTCATGTATTTCCAGTCGGCCACCTCTTCTTCGTTAATCCGTGGCAAGGTGTCACAAAAGCCAAAAAACACATGATCGTATTCATGTTCGGTAAGTCCATCGCCCACATCAGATTTGTAAATAAAGGAAAATGCTTTTTCCAGTCCACAACTGAAACCCATTTCCTCCTGCATGCGCCGATTAGCACCCTGAAGCGGTGTTTCGTCAGCACGTGGATGACTGCACACTGTATTCGACCACAGACCAGGAGAATGGTATTTGTCCAGCGCACGCTGCTGGAGCATGAGCTCTCCTTTCGAATTAAAAACAAAAACCGAAAAAGCTCGATGCAGCACGCCACGCTCGTGTGCCTCCATTTTTTCAAGAGTTCCTAACGACCTGTCTTCCTGATTAACCAAAACTACATATTCTATACGCATATTTAAGGCTTTTGTAATTGTTCGGGGGCAAAGATATGAAATTGGGGTAATATGCCTAAAAAAAGTGAATGTATCCGTCAAGGTTTTGATCAGGATGTCGTATTTTTGAGCCTTTATCTTAAGAATAAAATCATGACGGCTTGCTTTGAACCGATCGGAATAATACACACACCTTTCACCACAAAAGAAGGAATGCCCATACAACCCAAGTTCGGTGAAGGCATCCAGGGAAGCATCGAGCTTTACAAAGAGTTTGAAGAAGGTCTCCTTGATTTGGATGGATTTTCGCACCTGATCCTGATCTACCACCTGCATCAATCGCAGGGATATCAACTGAAAGTTACTCCCTTTCTCGATCATTTTCAGCATGGCGTGTTTGCCACAAGAGCACCCAAACGACCAAACGCCATCGGCCTGTCGATTGTGAAACTTATCGAAATCAAAAAAATATCCTCACCATCGAAAATGTTGACATGCTCGACCAAACACCCCTACTCGACATCAAGCCCTATATCCCACATTTCGACCATTACCCGGAAGCAAAAACCGGCTGGCTGGATGCAGAGCCGAAAGAAGTAAAAAAATTCTCGGATAACCGTTTTTCGTGACAAGACATTATTTCACTTTTAATCACCAAACTACCTCGCAACCTTAATATCCATGGTGATACTAAAGGTATTCGCTATGTCTAAGTGCGACCTGTTGTGTTTAATCATTTGTTTATCAAGGCAGCCGACAATTACAGACATCAAACTTACAGTGATGAAAACATGGTTCACTCATCAAATTTGAGACTAGCGTGCATGTTGATATGCTAGCAAATTTCTTAAACACCCTTGGTTTTTAAACATTTTTATCCAAAACACCATTGGAAAACAGACCAAAAATATCCAAAACACCATTGGATTTTGGATTTAATCCTACGATTGGAGGCTCAATACCATTTCCCGGGATAAAAAATTATTCCACCTCACTTGACTTTTTCAACATGAGTTACTATTTTTTTATCAATCGTTCAGTCCACAAAGCGGAATGTATATTATTCAAATACCTGATAAATCCCGGAAAAGTGAATGACTTTGGCTAATTCATTTTCAAATCGAAGTTCGCCGGCATATATCAACACTCCCTTTTGTGCTTTTTCACTGACTTTTTGGAAGTGTTTGATTCCTTTCAAAAAGTGTTCATTGTAGGTCATAGCTGCTTTAATCTCAATGGGGATGAGTTTTCTTTGCTTCTCGAATACCAAATCCACTTCATTCTTGTTATTGTCCCTAAAGTAATACAGCTTAGGGTCAAGTCCTCTATTTAAGCGGGTTTTTACTGCCTCAATCACGACCATATTTTCAAAAAGACCGCCCAGCAAAGGGTCTCTCCCCACTTGTTCAGGAGATTCGATACCCAATAAATAACTGGCCAATCCCACATCAGTAAAATACAATTTGGGTGTTTTTACGATACGTTTTCCGAAATTCTCATAATAAGGATACAGGCGAAATACCAGGAATGAAGCTTCGAGAACAGATAACCACTCTGCCAGTGTAGTTGAAGAAACACCCAGATCGCCAGAAATAGAATGCAGGTTCAGCAACTGACCAACCCTACCTGCCAGTAAACGGACGAATTGTTCAAAATGTGAGAGATTTTTTATTTGTAATAATTGCCTTAAATCTCGTTCTACATAAGTTTGAAAATAATTTCTGTACGCCTTGACGGGCTCAAGTTGGCTGTCGTAAATCCGGGGCAGGAATCCTGTAAATATCAATTCATCTCTGTCAGGATTGATATCTGCCGAATGGAGTTCCCTGATGGAAAAAGGTAACAACCGAAGCAGTGCCGTTCGCCCAGCCAGAGATTGTGTGATAGCCTCACCCAATGCCATTTGATGACTTCCGGTAAGCAGAAACATCCCCTTTTTCCGTTCTTCATCCACCATCACCTGTATATAGGATAGTAACCCCGGCACTCGCTGTACTTCATCGATAATCAAGGGTGGGGAAAAACGACTGAAGAAGGCATTGGGATCACGTTCTGCCAATTGCCTGATTTCAGGATTTTCCAGATTGCAGTAATGATATTCGGGGTAAGTCATACGGGTTAAAGTGGTTTTTCCGGATTGCCTGGGTCCGATAAGGGTTACCACCGGGTACTTGACCATCATATTTTGTAGTTCCTCTTGTATTTCCCTTTTGATTAACATGTGGCAAATATAAACTATTTTTATACATATCTCAAGTTCAACTTGAAATATGTATAAAAATAGTGACACACAATTTGCTTATAACTGGGAAATTGAATGGGATGTGTCTGGAAATCCGGAGGAAAAGTATTTTGTACTTGCACTCTCGCTACTGATGCATTCAAACAATGACACGGTAGGGAACATTATTGAGTTAATGAACCTGCTGTGGGGCGAATACGAATAAAATTTAGATAATCTTTTGCTATACAACGGGTTAAAATGGAGTTGAAAAATTTAACAATCCCAGACCCGAAAAAAACAGCCTTACACTTGACTTTTTTGTCATGAGTTACTATTTTTGACCGACCGTTCAATCAAAAAAATTGAAGGGGTAGATTATACCATTATTTAGTAACACCATGTCGCCAAGAACCGAACAACAATACGAAGATATCCGCGAAAGCAGGAGATTGGCTATTATGCAGGCCGGACTGGAAATGTTTGCGAAACACAGCATCGAAACGGCTTCCATTGCGCTGATAGCCCAACACGCCGGAATAAGCAAAGGTCTTATTTACAACTACTTCGAGAACAAAGAGTCGCTTATCCTGGCTATTGTGATGGATGGCCTCCGGAAATTTACGGCGCTCGCTCCTGAGCTAACCGGAAAAACCATGACCAAACCGGAGATCGTTCAATACATTGAGCGCACGTTTTCGCTCCTCGAAAACCATGTTTCGTACTGGAAGCTATATTTTTCGATCGTGCTGCACCCTGCCGTGATGAAAATGGCTGAACCCCATTTGCAGGAGGCTATTTTGCCTGTGGTTGACATGCTCACCGGTTATTACACCGATCAGGGAGTTGCTGATCCGTCCGCGCAGGCGCTATTTCTTGGTTCGGTACTCGACGGCATCAGCCTGAATTACCTCGTCAACCCCGACCTCTATCCCCTTCAAACCATTAAAGAAATTATCATTCAAAAACTTATATAAATGAAAAACCAATCTTTCCTAATCCAACACCTGATCTTTTCCGCGATCGCGCTCCTGATTTTTGCGCCTCCGAGTCCCGTGGCTGCGCAGGAGATCACAGCCAAAGCGTATGTTCAAAAATCGCACGACCTGTTCCTGGGACAATCCAGTATCAGCGACATGACCATGACCATCACCCGTCCGACGTGGTCGAGAACCATTTCGATGCAAAACTGGTCGTTGGGACAAGATTACTACATCACCTACATCACTTCGCCCGCCGAGGACAAAGGACAGGTTTTCCTGAAAGCCGAAAAAGACATGTGGAACTACATGCCTTCAGTAAACCGTATGATAAAAATCCCACCTTCGATGATGATGCAGTCGTGGATGGGATCGGACTTTACCAACAACGACCTGATGAAAGAAAACTCAATGGTAACCGACTATACACACACTTTCGCTGGCGGCGAAACCATTGAAGGATACGATTGTGTGATCATCCTCCTTGATCCCAAACCTGAAGCGCCAGTGGTATGGGGCAAGATTAAAATGTGGATCGCCAAAACGAAATATTTCGGTCTAAAAGTGGAGTATTACGACACCGACCAAAATCTCATAAAAACAGAAACCGCCTCGGATATTAAGCAAATGGGCAACAGAGAAATCCCTACCCATCTCGTGATGATTCCGCAAAACAAAAAAGGAAACAGCACAGTGATGGACATCAATTACCAGGAGTTTGATGTAAAAGGCATCGACACCGATTTTTTCTCCATACAAAACATCAAGCGCCTAAGACCAAGGTAATGTGTTGATTTTAAAATTATAACAAAACCAAACCTACGATAAATGAAAATTTTATTCATCATGGCCTGGCGAAATCTCTGGCGCAACAAACGCCGGACGATCATCACTTCTGCCTCTGTTGTTTTGTCACTTGTTTTGGCGCTATTTATGCGGTCGATGCAATTCGGGTCTTACGAAACCATGATAAAAGCAGGGGTAAATGATGTAGGCAACATGCAAGTGCACGATATCGGTTTCTGGGAAAACCGAACCATCGATCACGCTTTTTTCAACGATCCTGCACTCATCGAGACANTACAGTNTCAAGCAGGGGTAACGGGCATTCTTCCTCATTTAGAGAGCTTTGTACTGGCTTCGTATGGCGACAAAACCAAAGGCGTCCAACTNACAGGCATTGATCCGGCTGCTGAAGACCGACAGATGCAACTGTCAAAACGCATCATCGAAGGAAAGTACCTGCAGCCCAATCAGGCTGGGGTGGTGCTGGGCGAAAAAATCAGTGAGTATCTGGCCATTGGCGTCGGCGACAGTCTGGTTGTTTTGGGTCAGGGATACGAAGGAACCACGGCTGTCGGCATTTTTCCTGTCACAGGAATTGCTCATTTTGTGTCGCCACAAATGAACGATTTACTCGTATACATCAATCTGGAAGCCATGCAGCATTTGATTTTCCCCTATCGTCCCGGTCTGCTGACCAGTATCTCCGTTTATACCCAAAATAACGATGAGGAACGGGTACTTGCAAACCTGCAATCGACACTCGGCGACCACTACGAAATAATAAGCTGGAAAACCATGCTTAGCGACATGTTGCAAAGCATTGAACTAGATAATGTTTCAGGCTTGGTGATGCTAATGATTTTGTACATCATCGTTGCTTTCGGCATTTTCAGCACGGTTCTCATGATGACCGTTGAGCGCCGCAGGCAGTTTGCCGTAATGATTTCGGTTGGGATGCAACGCCACAAACTTGTCGCCATGAGCATTTTCGAATTGGGACTCATTGCCATTCTTGGCATCACTACCGGATTAATCATCACCACCCCGATCTTATATTATTTGTATATAAACCCCATTCCGTTGTCGGGAGAGATGGCTGCCATGTATGAAAGCTTTAACATAGAGCCGGTTATTACCTTTTCGATAGACAAAACCATCTTTTTTGGACAGTCGCTGGTGGTTCTAATACTGGCCATGCTATCAGCCCTATATCCGATCATCTATATCTTCAGGTTCAACGTTTTAAATGCCTTGAGGCAATAAATTTAGCACTATGATAACAGGAATTAGCTGGAGAAATCTTTGGCGTAACAAATTAAGGAGTCTGGTCATTATTGCAGCCGTCGCGATTGGGATTTTAGGCGCGGTGCTTTCGGATGGCTTTATGGAAGGCATGATGGATCAGCGTATAAACGCGGCCATCGATAACGAGATTTCCAATATACAGCTGCACAACCCCGACTTTTTACTCAACAACGACATTGTTTATACCATCTCACAGCCGGAGCAATACCTTGAAACAATAAGAGAACTACCACAGGTCAAAGGAGTTAGCCAGCGAATTATTTGCGCAGCCATGGCCAGCACGGCAGCAGCTTCAGCCGGAGTAACCATTGCCGGTGTTGATCCGGAAGAAGAAGAAAAAGTGAGCCAGATCAGCAAAGCGATAACTTTGGGGGCTTACCTCAACAACCAGCAGAGAATTCCTGTTGTGATTGGAAAAAAGTTAAGCGACAAGCTGGGGTTAAAGATCAACGATAAACTCATCGTCACCCTTGCCGATAGCTCCGGAACCATTACCTACGGCGCGTTTCTGGTATCAGGCATCTATCAAACTAGCAACAACCTCTTCGATGAAACCCATGTATTTGTGCGGGCTAAGGATTTAGGTCCGATGCTGGGTTTAACCAATCAGGTGCATGAGATGGCCATTGCGCTGCACGACAACCAGGCCACGCAGGAAGTGTTTCAGACCTTATCGGATCAGTTTTCATCGCAGATAAAAAACCACAAGATCGACATCAAAACCTGGGACATGGTAGAACCACTCCTCAAGTCGATGATCGAAATGATGACCTTCTTTTCCTATATGTTCCTGGTTATCATTCTCATCGCCTTATCTTTTGCCATTATCAACACCATGACTATGGCCATCCTCGAACGCAAGCGCGAAATAGGCATGCTCATGGCCATAGGCATGACGAAAGGACGTGTTTTCTTAATGATCATGCTGGAGACGTTTTTTCTGTCGGTTACCGGCGGAATAGTTGGCCTGCTACTCAGCTACCTGATCGTTTCCTTTTACGCCCGACACGGTCTGGACCTCGGGGCGATGGGCAGCGGGATGTCGTATATTGGATATGCCAGCACGGTATACTTCCGTGTAAATGAGTCATTTTATGTGGCAAGCGTCCTGCTTATCGGAATTACCTCCCTGCTATCGAGCATCCCGGCAAGCATTAAAGCATTAAAACTAAACCCTGTAGAAGCCATTCGTGAAATTAATTAATCAATTCATACATTATGAGTATCATCGAAATACACAACCTGCATAAAACCTATACCGACACCAGTGTGCCGGTTAAAGCTGTGAACGGAATAAATCTTTCAATAGAAGAAGGAGAATTTACGGCCATCGTTGGGCCATCCGGGTCAGGAAAAACCACGCTGCTCAATCTGCTTGGGGGGCTGGACACTCCTACTGAAGGCGATATTTTTATTGGAGGGATGAACATNAAAAACCTCACTTCCAGACAACTGATCGATTTCAGGTTGCATCATATCGGCTTTGTTTTTCAGTCNTACAACCTTATCCCGGTNCTTACAGCGTTGGAGAACATTGCCTTTATCATGGAACTACAAGGATTAAAAAAGCAACAACGCCATGAGGTGGCCATGAAGCTCATCAAAAAGGTAGGCCTTGAAGGAAAGGAAAACTTCNGCCCCGGCGAACTTTCGGGCGGACAACAGCAACGTGTGGCCGTGGCGCGGGCACTTGCCTCACGCCCAAAGTTTATTTTGGCCGATGAACCCACCGCCAACCTTGACTCACATGCTACCGAAGAATTGTTGAACTTGATGGCTGATTTGAATAAAACCGAAAATATGACCTTCATTTTCAGCACCCACGACAAACGGGTAATGGATAAGGCACGGAGGATTGTGACTATTGATGATGGGAAAATATTGAGTGATGTGTGAGAGTTTAAGTATCTGGTTTCAATGCTTCTCATTGTTAAATATTTAATTAAAAATTATGCATAAATTATTATCAAATTACCACATTTATTTATTCGTTTTATTAATCGGTGCAGGTTCAGGTTATGGCCAGAACTCAACAAAACATCATGTTCATTTTATCCGGGTAGTGGCTTCGCAAACCACCATGCGACCTCCTTTTGAAAGAATAGAAACAGAAATTTCCACTGGTCAAATCTGTTTTCGGACTGTGTTGCCCTCGAAGGAAACAATCAACACCGATGACCTTGAAAAGTATAACAAAGTAATTACAACTCCTGTTTATGTAACACCTGATCCGGCTGATTATGATTCCATCACTAATTTTATATTAACCTCTGGTTTATTGAATGTTGACTTGAATTACACAAAACCTGTTCCGGTAAACGGAGTAGTTGCGATGAAAACGGGCGGCGGATACGGATATACCATTGAAACTTCGGAGGGATTAATCAATTTACCAGTTTACGATTCAAGAGATTTTAAACTACCGGAAGTATTGTCGAACTTTGACGCATTATTCAACAGAATCATTGGCAGATATCGAATTAAAAACGAACACTAGATCCTATAGAAGCAAATGCAAATCACATTCAAACATATCTTTTTGATCCTGCTGGCCACCTGGATTTCAATCAATCCTAAAGAATCATTTGCCCAGAAAAAAGTCGAAACATCCGGTTTTCTGGAATTTCTAAACACAACCATGGCCCCTCCCAACAGCGCGGTATGGCAAAACATGTCGGGGATTTACAACCGGTTTAATTTCAGCTATTACCCCACCAAGACCTTACAGTTTCATGCGGGCATGCGCAACAATTTTGTTTACGGCCCATTGCTGGCAGAATCCTATCCTGTTTACAAAGATTTACTCACCGCCGATCCGGGCTACTTAAACATGACCTTCGATTGGGCCAGCGACAGCTCCTACGTGTTATACACCAACTTCGACCGGTTTTATGCCAGCTGGACAAAAGGAAAGTTTGAGGCTACCGTAGGACGACAGCGCATTAACTGGGGAATCAATACCGTTTGGACTCCCAACGACATCTTTAATGCCTTCAACTACCTTGATTTCGACTACGTTGAACGTCCGGGAAGTGATGCCGTGCTGTTGCAGTATTTCACCGGCAATTTCTCGTCGCTCAACCTGGCGGCAAAGATTGATCACAACGATGAGATTACCGCGGCACTCATGTATCGGTTTAACCGTTGGAACTACGATTTTCAGTTTTTCGGAGGCGTTATGACTACCGACATCGTGGCCGGAATGGGATGGTCGGGGCAGATTGAAGGAGCGGGGTTTACAGGAGAAGCCACCTATTTCCACGACAGCGAACACTTCACTGATACAACCGGAATTTTAATAGCCTCTATTGGGGCAAATTACACGCTGCCGAACAGCCTGTATTTTCATGTTTCTGTTATTTACAACAGCGGCGGGACAAGCGGGCCTGCCGGACAAGGTGCTTCGCTGCTTATCGGACAGATGTCGGCAAAAACACTTACCCTGTCAAAGTTTGATTTTTTCGCCGAAATCGCCTACCCTATCACACCGCTGATAAAAGCCAACATCAACACCATTGTCAATCCGCTGGACAAATCCGCGTATGTCGGGCCTAACGTCAACTTTAGTTTAACCCAAAACCTGAGCTTTTTCGTGATGGGACAAATTTTTGTTGGAGAAGCCGGCGATGAATTCGGGGGTTACGGTCAGTTGTATTACGTTCGATTGAAATACAATTTCTAAAGCTGCGGCAACTAAATTTGTGTGAGCATACGCAAAAAGTCCTCCTTCCGCCGTCGTGAGACCAAAACTTCTGAGCCATCATCGAGGATGACCGAACCTCCTTCACCCTTGATGTATTTTTTCAGGTATTTTAAATTGATTAGGTGCGATTTGTGGGTTCGAAAAAAACCTCTGGCCTCAAGCATATCCTCATACTCACGCAGAGTTTTTGAGACCAGAATCTTTGTGCCCCCCGTCAGATAAAACATCGTGTAGTTATTGTCCGACTCGCATCTGATGATGTCATCAAGTCGCACAAACTCAATCCCCTGAAAAGATGGAAGGGCAATTTTATCTACGCGACGCAGGTTACCAAGCAAGAGTTCAAGTTTCATTTTTATGTCATTTCCCTCCCTGTATTGTCTTATTTTTTCGAGCGTGACGCGCAGTTCTTCCTCTTCAACGGGCTTAAGCAGATAATCAATAGCGCTAAACTTGATGGCAGTAATGGCAAAATGATCGTGGGCAGAAACAAAAACCACTTGTAAATCATCACGGGTTAATCCGGCAAGCAAGTCAAACCCTGTTCCATCCTGCATCTGCACATCCAGAAAAGCCAAATCAGGCCGTGAGGTCTCAATAAGTTTTTGACCTGTACTTACTCCGACAGCCTCTCCCAGAACTTCAATCTCGGGAAACCGACTTTCGATAAGGGTGCGCAGATTATTCCGAGCACCCGCTTCATCATCTATGATTACTACACGCATCATTGAGTTTTTGTGAGCTATAAACAGCACAAATGTAAAAACAAAAGTGGTTTGACAGGAAATTTTTTATAGGCAACTCTTTATTCTCTCTCGAAAGGCATGCGCACAACAACACGTGTACCGGAGGCTGTACCGTCATCATGCTTCAGATCGATGATTTCAACACCCGCATCCAGCGACGATTCACTCTTCAACAAAGCCAACCGTTCGAGGGTGACTTGCGAACCCAGACCCACATGTCCTTCTGTGCTTTTTTGCGAAACATTTTCTGTGAAATTGCGCCCTTGTCCATTATCGTTGATAGTGCAAAAAAGTAGTTTACCATTCAGGCTGAAGTGAATGGTTATCAGACCACCACTTTGATTTTTGTTAAGTCCGTGGAGCACCGCATTCTCCACAAAAGGTTGAATGAGCATCGGGCTTAAAAAAATGTCCTCCGGCTCAATTTCCTGATCCGTTGTTAAGTTGAAGTCGAAGTTTCCGGCAAAGCGAAGTTGCTCTAGTTCAAGATTTAAGCGCAATGATGCAATTTCATCTTCAAGTGAAATCATGGTCTTGCGTGAGTTTTCCAGTATCATCCGCATCAGTCGTGCAAACTTCCCTAAATACCGCTGAGCCTCCACCGTGTTGTTTTCGCCAACAAAACTATTGATGGAGTTGAGCGAATTAAAAATAAAGTGTGGATTCATCTGCGATCGCAACAGCCTTTTCTCGATATCCGACTTAAGTTTCTCTAATTCTGATTTCTCACGAATCTGTCGCAACCGGTTTCTGTTAAATAGTAGCACGATGGCAAACAATAAAACCAACAACCCAATAACAAACAAATATTTTTGATTGCGCTGAAGTTGTATCTCCAGATCTTTTTTTTGCTGTTCGATGTGCAAAACAGCAATTTCTTTCTCTTTTTCAGCTGTTTTAAACTTCGTTTCCATTTCGCTGATCGACTCCAGGCTTTTCTGGTTGAACAAAGTATCGTTTAATTCGATGTATGATTGGCTGTATTGATACAGCAGGTCGGCATCGTTAATGGCTCTGGCATAATCCATCAACCCCAGTTTTGCCTCCAGTTCTGTGTTTTTCAGTTTGTTTTCCTGTGCCAGCGACAAGCCATCCGACAGAAAACGGTAGGCTTTGCTTACCTCTTCTTTGGAAAGATAGTACCTCCCGATGCGAATATTTAATAAAGCTGCATTGTAGTGATCGGGGATTTTTTGGCTAATTGCCAGTGCTTCGGTGAGGTAGCTGAGCGCCTCATCAGATTTACCCTGCTGCATGTAAATATCCGAAATATTCATCATGGAAATCATAACCGAACGCTGACGTCCCTCCGACCTGTGAATTGTTAGCGCGTCGGTGAAATAGGTCAGTGCTTTCGCCGGATCACCTTTCTCAAGGAAAAGTTCGCCAAGGTTGTTTAAAATAGCCCCTTTTCGGGTATCATTACCCAGACTGTCAACCACTTGAAGCGCCAACTGATAATATCTAAAAGCTTCATCATATTTTTTCCAATCGAAATAAGCTATACCTATGTTGTTATAAGTGAGCAACATATTTTGTAGTTCACCACGTTGTTTGGCCACGTTCAGGTTATCGTGGTAGAGCGCGATGGCTTCGGTATAGAGTCCTTTTCGCATATAGGCCACAGCCAGGTTATTGCGCACAAAAACCAATCCTGTGGTATCGTTCATTTTGCCGAAAAGCATCAGGGCAGTATCCATGTAAGGATAGGCACTATCGTATTTACCACTGCTCAAAAACGACATACCAATCATGTTGTAGGCAATGGCTATACCGGTATCGTA
>JGI10211J34971_10000885_pt1 | contig 24966 bp, 18 predicted proteins | sample Etolagsediment_FD_34971 | JGI IMG/M metagenome (IMG submission 34971)
CCGATTATATTTCCATATTTATAGCGATCTGAAAGGGCCTCGCTGAGAAGTCTGTTTTCTTTGATAAGGCGATAGTTTTCTAAGGCTTTTTTGATGGTCAGTTTTAATTCTTCATTTCTAAAAGGCTTGGTAATATAATCATAGGCCCTCTTTTTCATGGCCTCAACTGCCATTTCTATAGTCCCATAGGCGGTCATTATAATAACGGGAAGTTCAGGGTTAATTTTCTTTGATTCTTCTAAGAATTCAATCCCATTCATCCTAGGCATTTTCATATCTGTAATTACCAGATCTAGATCCGTCTCCCTGATCAAACGGAGAGCATTGATAGCATTATCTTCTGTAATTATCTCGTATCCCTCAGGAGAAAGTAAAGCTTCAAGGATAACAAGATAGTTCTTTTCATCGTCTATGATTAAGATTGTTTCCATATATAAATCCTCAATCCATGAATTCCCAAACTCTCTTTATCTGTTTTTTCGGGGCAACTTAACAAATACACTTGTTCCCGTGCCTTCCTCACTCTCTATCCAAATTGTTCCTTGATGCCCTTCTATAATCTTTTTCACAATAGCCAATCCAAGACCGCTTCCCTTCTCTTTTGTTGTAAAAAAGGGATTAAATATCTTTTTGCTATGTTCCTTGCCGATCCCTGCTCCTGTATCTCGAATTTCTACCCTATAATTTTCTTTCTCCTCTCCAATTTTAATAGTAATTTTACCGCCATCATTGATTGACTGAATAGCGTTTATGAAAATGTTCAGAAATGCCCTATAAAGAAGGTTCGGATCTGCCTCAATTTTATAGGGTCTATTGTTTAGATCGCCATTATTTACCCTGACATTCTTTTTATCTAACTCGAATTGCAGAAAAGAGAGGTTTCTGTCGATAATTTCTTCAAGGTGACAATCTTGGAGATTTGGCTCCTGAGGTCTGGCAAAGTCAAGAAAGTCTGTTACAATATCATTGAGGCGCCCTGACTCCTCAATGATAATAGAAGACAGTTTTTTTTGGCTCTCATTACATGCTGATTTCTCTGTCAACAATTCGGCAGTACTCCTGATTATGCCTAATGGGTTCTTTATTTCATGAGAAACACCGGCGACCATTTCACCAAGCACAGCTAAACGCTCCGCTTGATTTAGTTGATCTTCTAACAGCTTTTGCTCCTGTGCCCTTTTTTTAAGAGTATGCTCGGCCTTTCTTACTATAAGCAAAAGAGCAAGGAATATAAGAAACATAATCGAAAGAGATACGCCAAAGATAAGATATCTAAATTTTAATACAGATTCATATTCTTTTGTGAGATCTTGGGTCAGCTCAAACACACCTAATATCCCGATATGGTAATAAGGGGGTTCTGCCTTAAAGGGTATGAAAGTCTTAAGCTTTTTTTCCTTTACAAAATCTGTGAACCAAGACCCAGAAACAGCAGGTTCACGTGATACTAAACGTGAGCTATGCTTTCCCTCAAGGGCAGCTTTATATTCGATACCCCCTCTGCCAGTTAATTCGATCAAATCCTTATTGGTACTATAGGCAATAATGCCCTTCTGTGTATCATATATATTGACCTGCTCTATATTAAAGGAGTGAATAGTAGTCCTCACTATCTTATCCATCAGATCAGACTGTTCTTTTTCTCTCAGACTAATTGCCCCATATTTGTATCTAATAGGGATAGTGAAATAGTGAAATACTTGATGGTTTAAATTGTTTGCTATAAGGAGGGCATGATTCTCATAGGTATTCATCAAGACCTTTGTCGCTCGTTGGGAAATAACCATTGATAGGGTGAAGCTTGAAATAATGAGGATCACAAAACTTGTATAGGCAAAAAATTTAACTAATCTGAATCGGTTAGTTTCAGGTTGGATATTTTCTGAATTATATTTCATGCTCCCTAAACACTCAGTTTTACCCCTTCCAAATAATTACTTATTGCCCTATCGTATTGCCAAGTGAGATCAAAAACTTTTTTTGCCAGTTCAAATCGTGTTTTTAAGGTCGTCCCCCCAGATTTTGTAATTTCTTTTAACACCTTAGAATAATCTGATGGATCAATAATAACAGTTACATGCTTAAAATTTTTTGCAGCTGATCTGAGCATGCTAGGTCCACCTATATCAATGTTCTCAACGGCCTCTTCCAATGTACATCTCTCTTTTGCTACCGTTAATTCGAATTGATACAGGTTAACAAGCACCAGATCTATGTTCTTTATTTCATGTATGTTCATCATCTGAATATCTTGTTGGTTATCCCTCCTTCCCAGCAATCCACCATGTACCTTTGGATGAAGTGTTTTAACACGGCCATCCATCATTTCAGGAAAGCCAGTATACTCAGATATATCCAAAACTTTTATTCCTTCAGCCCTCATTGCCTTTGCCGTACCCCCAGTTGAAAGAATTTCTATCCCTAATCTCTCTAAAGATTTCGCAAACTCAACTATACCACTCTTATCGGTGACACTTATAAGGGCTGTGGATATTTTATTCATGTTACATCCTCCTTTTAGCAAATCCTGTTAGTCCGTCTCAGGGGGATGGATAAAGCATTAAAACCCGATCGAATCCCTGGTTTTTTTCCTAAACCTATAAACGGAGAGACTTTTTTAACAGGATAAAAGTTAAAGTTTACCCCAAATACTTACCTATCTCGATAGAAAGCCTAAAAGGAGCAGCATATTTTGTCAAGCTAAATAAGACCTTGAATTTTATGAATAACAATGCCATGGTAAGTTCTATCGTAAGCAGTGGGTAGTAAGCAGTGAAGAGAACTATAGGCCTGTGCCCACTACCTCCTCAATACTGCATACTAATTTTGAGGCATAAATGACAAAGGTATATTTAGTGAGGCACGGACAGACAGAGTGGAACAAAAAGCTAACATTTAGGGGGAGAATAGACGTTCCGTTAAATGAAGCCGGACACAGGGAGGCAAAAGCTATATCGGATGCCTTAAAAAATAAAAACATTGGCGCTATCTATACAAGTCCGCTCAGGCGTTCTATTGAGACTGCTCAACCAATTGCAAAATTTTTTCATCTTGAAATAGTGCCTGTTCAAGGATTGATTGACATAAACTACGGTGACTGGGAGGGCCTAACATTTGATGAAGTAAAAAAACGATACAGTGATGAATATAACAAATGGGAAAAAAGGCCTGACTTGATAAGATTCCCCCATGGAGAAACTTTAGATGAAGCAAAGGAACGGTCTTTTTGTGCCTATAAAAATATTGTAAAAAAAAATCCTGGCAAATCAATCCTTATCGTTTCTCATAGGGTTATAAACAAGGTCCTTCTCTGTGCACTTTTTGGCCTCAGCAACTCACATTTCTGGGAGATTAAACAAGATACAGCGTGCATTAATTTGATTGAATATGTACATGACAGGTTTATCATATCTTTATGAATGACACCTGCCATTTGAAAGAAATAGCAGATGGGACAGTCCAGCCTGATTTTTAATATACAGATTTCTCTTCACACAATATAGTCTTTGCAAAGATAAATAGAAGCAAGGCCTCCTTTTTTCGAACGGAAAGTCATAAAATATTCACTATAACATCCGGGCTAGAATGGCAGAACGAGAAGTAAAGAGTAAAGTATTGCATAATTAAATATTAGTAGGTGATAAAAATAGTATCATCAGCATATTTGAAATATAATAATTACGTAATTAAATTAACTAATTAAAATTATTGACAAATAGTATTATTTATGCTTATAATAATTTGTATATTTATAATTAATGTACTATAATCAATAGTATCTACCCAAACCTATTAGAGTGAAGGTATATTCTTGTCCTTCCTCCTGCTGATATCTTATGCGAAAGAGGCTGACAGACAAAAACGATTTAATAGGTTAAATTGAACTGGCTTATGCTTCGATGGATAGGAATAACTCACTAAAAATACTTCCTCAAAAGACCGCACCCAACAAACGTGCCTCTAGGGAGGAGCACTGGCTTCCACCTTGGCTATTCCAGCATAAGGATTTGATCCTTGCTCTCGAAAGCGCTCACCCGGTTGATCAAAAAGACCTGATCAATGCGCTCAATTTCATCCATTTTATTGACAGATATATCTTTGTCCACTTTAATCATCCTAAATACGAAGAGAGCATTCTTGTTCGGGGATACCCTGATCCTTGTCATGGCAAGAAACTCACGTGCCACTTGTTAGATAAAAATATTCCGGCCTCAACTTGAAGAACTATCAATTTCTTCATCTTGTTATTGATGATGGTCAATCAATGATACTAGTGCCTGCCGCATTACATGAGATGAACGAAAACTATCTTACCATTCAATTGCCAGATGTAAGTTATGCCGTGGGTCAACGGCAGGTGAGAAGGTATACCTGCCATGGTGTCGCTGTGGAGTTAATCCAAAGCGGGTTTCTCGCTAATGGAGAATTACTGGACTTTAGTCCGATCGGCTTTCGTGTTAAAGTGAGAGCCGAGTCATCAAGCACCTTTAATTGGTTTAATCCAGAAGCGCTGGTCGTCATTCATTTACGAGACAACAAACAGATTTTCTTCTCTGGTCTTTGTCGCTTCATCCGTCAACAGGGTGATCTCCCTGATAAGGAAATTGTATTAATTCCTACGGATGAAAAGATCAACAGGTTCAAAAAGAGGCAGACCCGTAACCCTCGCCAACACTTGGTACCATCACCAACAATCATTTTAACCCATCCTTTTTTACAAAAGAGAATTCAACTGGAGGTATCAGATATATCCACCTCAGGGTTTTCGATTTATGAGAAGGTGGATGAGGGGATTTTGATGTTAGGTATGATTATCCCCGAGCTTATAATCGATTTTTCAGGTTCCTTACAGATCGAGTGCGTTGCTCAAGTGATCTATCGCTCAGAAGAAAAAGGGAAAGGAATCCGATGCGGACTTGCCATTTTAGAGATGGATATTAATAGTTATAACCGCTTAACTCATATCCTTACCAATGCCCTGGATCCTCATGCCTATATTTCAAGTGAGATAGATATGGATGCTCTGTGGGAATTCTTTTTTGAGGCCGGCTTTATGTACCCCAAGAAGTATCGTCTCATCCAGCCGTATCGAAAGGATTTCAAAAAAACCTACCAAAAGCTTTACCAGGAAAACCCAGAGATTGCACGACATTTCACGTATCAAAAGAACGGGCAGATATATGGACATATCTCCATGGTGAAGGCATATGAGAAAGCCTGGATGATTCATCACCATGCTGCCAAGGCCATGAAAGGTAAGCGTCCTGGTCTTATGGTATTAAAACAAATCATGTATTATATCAATGATATGCATCGTCTTCCTTCTGCAAAAACAGAGTATATTGTGAGTTATTTTCGCCCAGAGAATAGGTTTCCTGATCGTGTCTTCGGTGGTTTTGCCAGAGATCTGGAGAACCCTCGGGGTTGCTCCATTGATCTATTCTATTATCTTCCTTATACCAGTCTGTCCCTCGTCACCAAACTGCCAGATCAATGGTCGCTTAGAGAATCATCAGGACGTGACTTGTGGGAGCTGCATCGATTTTATAATCATTATTCCGGCGGCCTGCTTCTGGATGCCTTAGATTTAGAGAAAAAGGAGCCTGTCAAAGAGCCCTTAGAAGAAGTTTATCATAGACTCGGGTTTCTACGGAAATGGCGGACATATTCACTAACCCATAATGGGGAACTGAATGCGGTTCTCATTGTGGAGCAATCAGATCTTGGATTCAATCTCTCTGAACTTCTAAACGGCATAAAGATCCTAGTGACAAATCCTGTAGGCCTGCCCTGGAATATACTGTCTATAGCTATTGGCCAATTGACCAGTATTTATCATATGAAGAGAATCCCTATTTTGTTTTTTCCCGTCGAGTATGTCCAAAATAAGATGCTGCCGTATGAAAAACAATATCAGGCATGGGTTTTGGATGTTCGATTTGGAAGCGAATACATGGAATATATGCAGAAGAAATTTAGGATAATCTAAAAATAACATGGAGCCAAACCGTTTTTATCTTGTGGACTTTTACTATTCTTTCATGGTTTTCGGAGCCACTTCACATTCCTCTTTATTTATACCTAATCAAACTCGTCTTGTGGAAAAAACTCTTGAGACCTGAAAAAGGTGTAATGCATATCCATGTAAGCTATGGGGGAATGGTATCCTAACATTTATTTAAATTTGGCCAAAATTTACAGAACGTTAAACATCTTAAAAAAGTCATTTCATCATCCTTTGGCTACTAGTGTCTATTGAAAGCATCCCAATATATGATGCCCTAGTATCCTAAAAGAACCCATATATTGTGTTCAATTTTCACTTGACATGCAGAATATTTTTTTATATACTATATAGCCAGGTAGTTTTAATACATAGTAGTAGCTTTGAGTTGTGNTTAGATGATCTTATGTNGTAAAAATTGGTAGGAATAGAAGTCTGAAGTACATAGCTATTAANCTCAATTCTAAGCCNCTAAGAANAGTATCATCTTGTTTAAGACAACNTGATGATGTTCTACNTGTCCGCTGAGATTTGAGTGTCCATAATTTTGCAAATGCCGTTCATTGGCTGTAAAAACTTGAGAGATTTATGAACAGAACTGTTACAATTACAAGCGGGATGGTAGGGGTAGGCAAAACAAGCATATGTCTCAATTTGGCCCTCCTTCTTTCTAAGTTAGGCCATCGCATCTGCGTTTTTGATGCTGATATGGGATTGCCCAATATTAATACCTTTTTGGGGCTACAGCCAGTATATAATCTAAAGGACGCGATCCTTGATGGATTGAATCTTAAAGACCTTATCATAAAAGATTATGGAGGTATCGATATCTTCCCGGGTAGTTCAGGAGTGGAGGATATGACTAATATTGAAATTGATCGGATGCGGCTGATCAGATCATTTTCCGAAACAGCACATCACGATTTTCTCCTTCACTATGATTTTCTGTTGGTTGATGTGCCTGCGGGTATTTCAAAAACCGTGCTTTCATTTTGCTTGGCATCCTCAGAGATTATTGTAGTCATTACCCCGGAACACACTTCATTGACAGAAGCTTACACACTATTAAAAACACTTTCTTTAAACGGATTCAAAGGCGGCATATGGGTTGTGGTTAACCAATGTACAACCTCACACATTGCCAAACTGGTCTATAAACGATTCAAGTCTCTTGTTGCAAAGAATCTCAGGCTAGATATTCTGCCACTTGGTCTGATCTATCAGGATAGGAAAATGATTCATGCTGTTAAACAACAGAAGATATTCGTTTCACTCTACCCTGAAGCAAATGCCTCTAAATGTCTTCAGAAAATAACTGAACGCTTAGTAGCAAAGGGCACGGAACATTTGCAAGGCTTTGACGTTGGAAAGTTTTGGAGAGGATGTATAGAACTTATTAGTGGCTCTTCGAACATTAAGAGCCATGCCCACGCAAAAGTAGAATTCTCTGAGAGAAAACAAAGGCCTCAGGCGATGACAGACCAATTTTTGCAGAAAGCCATGTCAGGCAGCCTTCTTAATTCTATTTCGCTATCTAAGTCAGCTTCAAAAGAAAGTAATGTGAAAAGCACTACCACTGCCTGGCAAGATGATAAAGAGATGTCTAACACGCATCCGACCGAATCCAGTAAAACAGGAGGTTGGTACAGACATAAGGATGCTGCAAAGCACTGGTACCGAGCACCCTTGGTTGAGCCTAGTAGTTCGAAAGAGACAATAGAACTAGAGCAAAATTCCCTCCCGGTAATTGAAAAACTGATAAATAACATGTCATCCATTTCTGAAGAACTACAGCTTATCCGAAAGGCCTTGCAAGGGAATGGAAAGATTATGCTCAGTGTGGGAATTTCTGGAGAACACGACGGTAAGAAATCGGTAAAAAAAAATAATCCTTCCTGATCAAACAAAGAATTTTCTTTTTAGATCCAGATCAAAATAAATAACACTTAACTAAACCGTTCTTGGCTTATTTGCCATTGCCTGTTTATCTATATTATCCAAACTCATTCTTCGTCTACCACTATTCAGCTCCAGACATCATCTATAAGAGCGTTATCATGCTCAACATGCATTTTAGATAAGATCCAATGCTCAAAATCCCCACTATATCTCGACTGCTCTGTCATGATTGGTATTATTAGGTTAAGTGGGAGGTTTACAAGAGGCTAGGTTATTACCTTTTTCCGAGGTAGTTTTGTACTATTTTTATCTTAAAATTCTAGTAACTTATCATGCTGTATAACAATGGTCACTGATGTATAGGATAGCCTCCACTATATCGGAAGGTTCCCTGAGGGGTGGTTTGGGATATAAATAGCAGCACGCTGAATTCTTAAAGGAATTGAGTATTTGAATACTATTATACGCATTTTTTGGATCCAAACTATAATTTAAAGAGGTGAGAAATCGTTATATTATGTATTGTTACATGAGCATGGACTCCATCGTATCTAAGATCCATGCAATCATGTCTTACTCTAAACAATGAAAATACTTTCATAAATGTTTTTAGTAATATCTCCAAAATGTTCTTGGCAATAGCGTACCGCTTCAGGCAGGTAGTTCATGATGTCACCGGCTATTATTCCATCTTCTCCTATATCTCTCATTGCAAGGTCTCCAGCGAGGCCATGAATAAACACACCCATTCTGGTGCTTTCCTGAATTGAGAATCCTATGCCAAACATAGCTGCAATAGTGCCGACTAAGACATCTCCGCTACCAGCAGTGGCCATACCAGGNTTTCCANTCATATTAATAGAGATGCGCCCATCAGGATAGCCGATTAGCGTATGGGCGCCCTTTAATATTAAAGTAGCATTCAATTCNTTGCATGTTTTACATAATATCGGCACCTTGTTTTTTTGGATTTTTCCTATATCTGTTTTGGTAATCCTTGACATCTCACCAAAATGGGGGGTCAGGATTGTCGCCTCTTCCCTTTTTTTTATTATATCTATATCCTGGGAAATGGCTGTAATACCATCGCCATCAATTATAAGAGGTTTTTTGATCACTGCTGCGAGTTCTCTTACTAATTCCTGAGTTTCATCGTGTAATGATAATCCCGGTCCCATAATAACCATATCAACCCTATTTGAAAATTCTAAAAGTTGGTCCTTTGCCATGATAGATATGCTTCCTTTATCTGTTTCCTTCTGTGGAGCAAAAACGATCTCACTTCCTTTATTGGCCAAAAAATTGGTTATTGACTCAGGGGAGGCTAGATATGAAAGCCCGCCGCCGGCCTTAAGAAAAGAAAAGGATGAAAAATAGGGAGCACCAAGGTACTGTGAGGAACCTGCAATAAAGAGTGCCTTTCCATAGCTACCCTTATGAGTGTCCTCTTCCCTTTCTGGAATTGGTAAGGGATCATTTGTTTCTACCTTTATGGTATCGGTATTATACAGGGGAGGAGGAAAAGAGATATGGGTAACATAAAGCTTGCCACCTAAATCAAAACCAGGGAAAAGCAGGTTCCCCAACTTCGGTAGGCCAAATGTAATAGTATAGTCTGCCCTCACAGCACATCCCATGATTTGGCCCGTATCACCATTTACACCAGAGGGGATATCAACGCTGAATACTGTTGTCCCACTCTCATTCATTAATTCAATTACCTCTTTATATATCCCTCCTACATCCCTTGTAAGGCCAGTTCCAAATATTGCATCCACAACTGCATCGCAGTAGAGGAGAGGAGATGTTAGCTGTTCCACAGAGGTAAGCTTCTCGATCTGGATGGGAAGTGTGGATAGTATGTCAAAATTGACTTTTGCACATCCTGTTAATTTTTCACTGTCTCCCATAAGAAATACGGTAACCACTCCGCCATTTGACAGAAGCTTTCTTGCAACAACGAATCCATCACCACCATTATTGCCAATACCACAAAAGATAATGAATTGTTTCCCCTTTATGCCACATTCATTATGAATCACAAAATATACAGCCTGACCGGCGTTTTCCATAAGAATTGCATCAGGGATTTTAAATTTTTCTATAGCCTCTCTATCAAGATTTCTCATCTCTTTTACAGAAGATACCTTCATCTTTAACCCCTTTCAGCTCTATGTTTTGGTAAAAGCTACCACTTAAGAATTTCTAAATCAATTCCTTTATATAGGAAATGGCGCACTAAATAATATGCAAAAGTTTTAAGGATATTATAAGTATTGCGACCATTAATATGATTCGAATAACTCTTTCTACTTTTTTAACAGAAAACTTTGCGGACCACTATGCCCCAAGTGCATTTCCGGCTGCCAAGATAAAACCAAACTTGAAATCCACATTGTGGGTAAGAACAAAGATAAGCAGGGCCGGAATAGTATAGATAAATACGATAAATATCTTGTGCATATTGACACGGACAAGGTAGAGTCTCATCAGATGGTAAAGCGATGCCATGAGCAGGAATCCAACGCCAGCTTGTATAAATCCTCCATAAAATCCGACCGCCAGCCATAACATTGATAAAACCAGCCACAGAACCAACAACAAAGAGAAGAAGCAGCTTCAATAATTCTTCCATTGTTTATTCATTCGCAAGATGTATATATTAAGATATTTTTCCATGCAGGGACTAATATCAGAAACTTTTCAAATTAAAAGGACATAATTTCTGAGGTAAACTACTGCTGAATGTGATTGAAACATTGGAAGACTTACTAAGCAGGAGCTTGATCTGAATATAATCTGGACTTATTCTTCAAATTGGCTTAGCTCAAGGAGATTATATCCCTTTTGATTCAGGAATGAAACAAGCTCTGTTGACATCCTTTTATCGGTTGCCAGAATTTTTTTCCCCTCCAGATCATAAAAACTGATTCCTGGAACAGTAAGTGTTATATTTCGTGTCTCATCCCTGTCAGCTGCGAGAAAGTGATGCTGATCAGAGTCGTATGAAATACCGAGAAAACCAAGCATTAGTTCAGTCACTCTGTTTAAATCTTTCTTGCCAGCAAGAGAGAGAACCAGAAATTGGTGTTTTTTAAGCAGAGAAACAATAGCAGGCGATAGCCCAGTTGTGTCTATGATACAATCCCTTTTTTGCCGATTAAAAAATAGATCAGCCTGTATGATAAAATTAAATCTAGAGTCCATTCCTTGATATACTGGAATATTTACATTGCTGGAGAAAGATTGTCCAGCAAGGTTTAATAGAAGAGAGGGTAAAGGAAAATCTATCTTTTTTTCAATGCTTATCTTTTTTTCAATAGTGACATCATCTGCCAATCCTTTCGGGACAATAAAATCCGAATAATCAATTACCTTTATCCCTAATTTGTTTAGATATGCCCTTATTGCCCCTGGTGTCTGTTCAGAAGAACTATTAATAAAGCTTATTACGGCAATTTTTTCTGGAATATTTTTCTCGCCTTTATGTGGAATAATAACCCAGTCTCCGGATATGGAGATACCTATATCCCCACTTCTTATCTTATATTGTTCCCCAGGTTTAAGGATCTTATAATAGTTGCTACGTGCAAGAATTTTATCCATAACGGTTTTAAAGTTATCATCTGCGGCCAGATGAACAATTCCATAATCCTCCCAATCGGCAAGGATTAATTGGCTGATGTCTTCTGGAAGCTCATTTTTTAGGTCAATAATTAATCGTATACCATTCTGTAAATTTAATACAGGGAAAGAATCGGCCTTTAGTTGTATCTGGCCACCTGCTTTTAGGGGAATAAACTGCTTACCTGTATCGATCCATTCCTCGTCCATTTGATTGAAAATATCCCTGAGCTTCTTTCTTAGAGAAATAGTGTGTTCTGTATCTTCGGATGGGGTGATTTTACTCTTTTTTAGAGCTCTCTTTTCTTTTGTAACCTTAACAGGCATTCTGACTATCTCTGGAGAAAAAATAGGAAGTTTGATAACCTGATTTGGATAGATGATATCGAGGTTTTTTAAGGTCGGATTAAATTTCTGAACAAGGTTTAGATAGTTGTCATATAGGTATTTGGAATTTATTTTATAATTTCCATAGACGACCATTGCTAAGCTATCACCAGGTTTAACCACATAATTCTCGAAATACACATCTTTCAATGAGGAAATACCCATTATTGATTTTTGGACAAATTTCTCTTTTTCTGTAGCTCCTCTAATTGGTGTTATGTTGAGTGGAATTACTATTGTTTGTCCCGGGTGAATAATATCGAGATTTGTTAAAGATTTATTCATGCTTTTTACTAAAGAAATGAGCTCGTCAGGATTTATTCTTTTGAGTAGCCCTCTCTGGCGTAGGAGTTTCCAGATGTAATCGCCGTCTTTTACCGTATAGGTCTCACACGCAACCTCTCTTCCTTCAATTTTTTTAACCGTGGTCCGCTGAACTAAAGAGATAGAGAATGTGTCTTTCTCTTTTCCCTGAAGCAAAGGTGCACAGAAGTATGGAAAAGCAATCAGGAATGTGAGGTAAATGGCAATTTGACTTGCTGTAGTTTTGATACGAATTGAACAGCTCGTTATATTCCCCCTTGGTCTTATCACTGACAGAGATAATTATTGTTATATTAAATAGTTAAACAAGGTTATGTCAAGATCTTTCACCTATTATAATAATAATACACAATATATTGAACCAGTCAACAATAAATATACATTATATGGTATTTTTTTTTCTTTACATTTATGCTACTATCTGCTATCAATTATATTCTAAGTGGTTAGGGAGATAAATAACGATGAAAATAAAGAAGCTTTCTATTCAGGGTTTCAAGTCATTTATGGATAAATTAGACATTCAGATTTCTCCTGGAATCAGTGCATTTGTCGGCCCTAATGGTTGCGGTAAGAGCAATATAGTTGATGCCATACGGTGGGTTATGGGTGAACAAAGCCCCAAGCAGCTCCGTGGTCGCCTGATGGAAGATTTGATTTTTTCAGGGACAGGCCCTTTAAAGGCCTTGAGTATGGCAGAGGTAGCCCTGACATTTGAAGATGCTGAGGAATTCCATGATACCAGCGAGATATCCATTTGTAGGCGGCTTTATAGGTCTGGTGAAAGCGAGTATCTCATCAATAATTCAACATGCAGATTAAAGGATATCCACGATTTATTCATGGGCACCGGGTTGGGTAATCGATCATATGCTATTATTGCCCAAGGAGAGATAGGTTTAATCATAGAGCAAAAACCAGAAGAAACAAGATTTCTCTTGGAGGAGGCAGCTGGCATTACTAAATATAAGGTTAGGAGAGAAGAATCTTTACGAAAGGTATCATTAACAAAAGAAAACCTTAGGAGGGTAGAAGACCTTCTCTTTGAAATTAAAAGAGAGATGAATTCTCTCAAGAGACAGGCTAGGAAGGCCAGACGATTCAAAGAGATAAATGCTGACATTCATCGTTTAAGGCTCGTTTTGTACGCCCATAAGTATAGTGAATTGCAGAAAGAGAAGGCAGACAGAGCAGACATTATTGATGACTTGATAGATAAGGAAAAAGGATTAGAAGCACTTTTTTCTGAATCTGAGAAGGTTATTGAAACTAAGAATTTGAAGATAATAGAGATGGAGAAGTCCTTATCTGTTCTGAGGGAATCAGTTTTTTCTCTTAGGGAGGAGCGCAGAAAGGATGAGGATACGCTCAGACATTTGTCGGCTGACCAGGAAAGATTTAACCTTACTTCTGCCAGATTGAATGAAGAGAAACAGGAAATCAGTGAAAAATTAATGGGATTTCAATCTGAAGTTGAAAAAATTAACTCCAGGATTACGGAACTAAAAAAATCGATCCAGGAAATCTCAATCCTTCAATTTCAGCATGATTCTGCTTTTAAAGATGAAAGGCAAACATTGAGCAGATTGAAAGATGAGTTGAAAAAGGAAAAATCTTATTCAATCGAGTTAACTACTAATGAGGCAAGCTTGAAAGGTGAAAAAAACAATCTCACAGAGATGATTAGCCAGTTAGAGATAAGAAAGAATGGGCTTAAGGAGAACTCCAGAGAGATAGCAAAAAATCTCGAAAAGCCCTCTTTTCTGTTAGACGAAAAAAGGGAAAGAAAGAAGAAGGCAGTAATTCAGGTAAGCTCTATCGAGAATAATATACAAACACAGAGGATAAAACTAACAAGACTTGAAGAGGTAAGAAGTAAGAAAGAATCTGAATGCTCAGCAACCGAGTTAGAACTAAGTCTCTTTCGTTCCCAATTAAAGACCGTTAGGAGTCTTATTGAAAACTATGAGGGTTATAAATCAGGCGTTCAAACAATTATGAATTCTTATGGGCAAAAGAGTATCAAAGGAGGCAATATTTTAGGTGTAATGGCAGATTTTATTCAAGTTGAACCAGAATTCGAGTTAGCTGTTGAGGCAGTTTTAGCAGAAAAATTACAATATGTTATTGTTGCTCGGCAGGAGGATGGTAGGGAGGCTGTTGAATATTTANGATCAAAAGATATGGGCAGAAGTTATTTTCTCCCTATCGAGGAGTTTAAAGAAGAAAAGACTTTTGACAATGTGAGTGTTAAGCTTAATGGTTTTAAGCTTTTAAGAAATCATATTTCTGTGGCACAAAAAATAAGGCCGTTGGTAGAATCCTTCTTGGGCCATTCAGCACTGGTAGATAANCTCTCTCAGGCTCTATTGGCCTGGAACAATGGAAAAGGTAAACAAACCCTGGTTACTCCAGAAGGTGATCTCGTGGATAATAGGGGTGTCATAATTGGCGGGAGGTTGGGAAAAGATTCTTTAGGCTTGCTTGGGAGAAGGAGAAAAGAGAAAGAATTATCACTTAAGATAAAGAATAAGGAAAAATTAATTTCTGTATTGCAATCAGACCTTGATCAATTATATCTACAAGTGAAGGGTATACATAGTCTCATTGGTCAATTGGAAAGAGATAAAGCATTGTATGACCAACAGATTGAAAAAATGGACAAAGACATATTCCTCCTTGAAAATGACTCAGAACAACTCATAAAGCAATCTCAATATCTAGTAAGCCAGTTAGCATCCTTACGCAAGGACAGAGATGAGAAAAGGTCTTATCTCGCTCATATTGAAGAAAAACTATCAACATGCTTTAAGGAGAAGGAAAGGGTTCAATGTAGAGTTACAGAGAAGGAGGTTCATATTGAAGAGTTGGAAAACACCCTTGATGATTCGAAAGAAAATCTTTCGCAGTTGCTTCTTAGGTATAACCAATATAAAGAGGAAGAGAGAGGTCTTGGCAGGGAAAAAGAGAGGATTGATCAATTTATAAGTGATACAGAGGCAAGAATTGGTAGGATGGAAAAAGAGATACAATCGACGAGTGATCAATACAAAAATTCTTTGATTACAGAGGAGGGATTAAAAGAAGGATTAGCCGTCATTTATCAAAAACAGAATGACCTTGAAAAAGAGGTCAATGATTCTGAAAATAGATTTGAGATTTTGAGGAAAGAATTAAGAGAAGAAGAGCAAAAGGCTGCTCTTTCAAGGGAAAGGGTGAGTAAGATACGGGAAGAAGTTAATGAGGTGCGAATAAAAGAGGCAGAGATAGATTTTAAGCGTACGAGTATTTTATCTCAGGTTGGGGAAGAGACAGGAATTAACCTCCAAAGGGATTACAAAAAATATGTGGAGGAAGATTTTTCAAAGGCTCAATATGAACTAAAACTCGAAGATTGTTTACGTATTAAAGAGAGAATTGGAGAGGTGAATCTTCTGGCTATTAATGAATATGAGAAACTGGAGGAGAGATATAAATTTATAATGGCACAGCAACAGGACCTCCTTTCCTCCATTGAGTCTCTTTCTAAGGCTATAAGAAAAATTAATAGGATTTCTAAGGAGAAATTTCTTGCTACATTTGGCAAGGTTGATGAGAAATTGAAGAAGGTCTTTCCAATCCTGTTTAATGGTGGCAAGGCAAGACTGAGGTTGGTTGATGAAAGTCTTCCATTAGAAAGTGGTGTATTAGTTGAAGCACAGCCTCCAGGAAAAAGACTGGTTCATATGGGACTCTTGTCAGGTGGAGAAAAGGCGCTCGCAGCGATGGCCTTATTGTTTGCTATCTACCTTATTAAACCAAGTCCGTTTATTATAATGGATGAGGTGGATGCCCCCTTGGATGAGGCCAATACAGATCGATTTAATGTTCTTTTGAGGGAGATTGAAAAATCATCCCAAGTAATAATGGCTACCCATAATCGAAATACAATGGAAATGGCTACTCGATTGTATGGTGTGACCATGGATAAAAGCGGCATTTCTAAAATTGTTTCTGTAAATTTGGAGGATTATCAGTAGAGAGCGCCTAAAGTGATCTAAAGCGCCTAAAGTGCTTAAAGTTAAAAAGACATGATAGATAATAACGAATTCTCTATACAGACTTTCTTTCTATCAAAATTTAGGCACTTGTAATTTTTGGCACTTTAACTCACTTACTAATGAAAGGAGGCAAATTCCTCTTTGGATAAACCAGAACTTGGCTATGGCAGTGCCCCCACTGGAAGACTCTGGAATAAGCTATCGAACACGAGGAGGAAATTAACAGACAGGCTCAACGCATTAGTAACTGGCAAAAATGTAATTGATCCACCCCTGTTAGAAAATCTCGAGGAGATTCTTTTTACCTCTGACATTGGTGTAGAGGTAACTCAGCAGTTAATTGAGGGACTAACACAGAGTGTAGAAGAGAAATTTCTCAGCAAACCAGAACACTTAAAAGCCAATTTAAAAGAAAAAATGGTTTCTTTGTTAGAAGCTGGCCACACCCTTCCTACCTTTCCTATAAAAGATACACCCCCCAACATTTTACATGTAGTCATGTTTATAGGTGTTAACGGAGTGGGAAAGACAACGACTATTGCAAAAATGGCTCATTATTTTCAAGCTCGGGAGCAAAGGGTAATGCTGGTGGCTGCAGATACCTTCAGGGCTGCTGCCATAGAGCAACTACAGATTTGGGGAGAGCGTATAGGTGCAGAGGTAATAAATCAAAAAAGAGGAGCAGATCCTGCAGCGGTTGTTTTCGATGCCCTTTCTGCTGCTAAGTCCAGAAAAATAGAGAGGGTTTTTATTGATACTGCTGGAAGACTTCATACTAAATCAAACTTAATAGAAGAACTAAAGAAAATTCAAAGAGTTTCGAGTCAGCAGGTTTCTGGAGCTCCCCAACAAGTGACCCTTATCATTGACGCTACTACTGGCCAAAATGCAATTGCCCAAGCCCAGGTATTTGCAGAGTCACTCGGAGTGACAGATATTATCCTGACTAAATTGGATGGAACAGCCAAAGGTGGTGCTGTCATTGGTATTTCTCAGAAGCTCCGCATTCCTATCTCATTTATATGCACTGGCGAAGGGCTTGACGATTTTGAGATATTTAATCCAAGAGTATTCGTTGATGCCATCTTTGATTGAATGTTAGCCTTATGAAAAAGACTACAGTGAAAAGACAGATAATATGGGGTGACCTTGACTCCCTTGGAATTGTCTTTTATCCCCACTACTATGAGTGGATCGATGCAAGTGGCCATGTGTTCTTTCAATCTCTCAACCTTGCCTTAGGGAACCTATGGAAGAAAAGGGGAATTATATTTAGTCTTATAGAGGCTGGGTGTAAATTTCATCTGCCAGGGAGATACAATGAATGGATTGAAATTGTCACATATATTGATGATATTTCAGATAAGGTAGTGTTGTTACGGCATGATATCTCCCATCTCTCGGACAAGGCCCTCATGGTAAAGGGATTTGAAAAAAGGATCTGTTTAGATGTTTCCGATCCTTTGAAATTCAAGGCAATTGATATACCCCACGACATTAGAACTATCCTATCAAAGGCACAATCTTATGCGTGATCCTTCACCAACAACGATCGGTAGGCACCATCGAAACTTACATTTCCACTATTTGAAAAATGGAAAAAATTTTGATTGGCACATCTGGTTTTTCTTATAATGAGTGGAAAGATAATTTTTATCCCATTCATCTCTCTCAATCTGATTTTTTGTCCTTCTACTGCCAGGAATTTAATACAGTTGAGTTAAATTTTTCATATTACAGAATACCAACACTCTCTCAATGCAGGCAGATGTTAGAAAAATCAGGCCATAGAGTTGAATTTGTCATCAAGGCCTTTAAAGGTCTTACCCATGAAATCACAGATCAATCAATATCTGAGATATTACCTCAGTTTAAAGATCCCATAGCACCTTTTTCGCAAAGTAACACACTCGGTGCCGTACTCTTGCAATTCCCTCAAAGTTTTCATTATACTCCCAGTTCACGGGTCTACCTGAAATCACTTATCAAGGGATTGAGCCCAATGCCAGTGTGTGTTGAGTTCAGGCAAAGGGAATGGTTAAAAGATTCGGTTTATGCTACCTTAAAGGAGTTGAACGCTGGGTTTGTTTGTGTTGATGAACCTCCTCTGAGAGGCCTTCTTCCCCCAGTTGCAGTGGCGACTTCTGATATAGGTTATATTCGGTTTCATGGTCGCAATCGCTCAAAATGGTATACAGGTGATTCGAAGGAAAGATACGATTATCTGTATAGTGAAGACGAACTGACAGCGTGGCTTCCTAAGATTTATACATTAGCAGAACAAACGGAGAAGGTATTTATATTCTTTAATAATCATAAAAACGCCCAGGCTATTACCAATGCCAGGATGATGATCAATTTATTAAATAAGTAGGGGAAATCTGCTCTATTCTTCTAACATTGACTTCAAACACACAGTAACCTTTTCTATAAGATCAGGCATATCGCGGCTTTTGTAATGGATTGTTTCAATAGGGCTGCCAAGTTGCATTGTTATTGATCCTTTCATTAGCTTGAAGCTCCCTTTTGGCATAATCTTGTTGGTTCCTTTGATAGCTATCGGAACAATGGGAGTGCCTGATTCAATAGCAAGATAAAAGGCCCCTCGCTTTAAAGGCTGCAAATGCCCATCTTTACTACGAGTGCCTTCGGCAAATATTACTATTGAAGCCCCGCTTTTAATCCTATCTACTGCCTGTTTAAAGGTGTTTTTGGCCTTTGCCGCAGAGGAGCGGTCAATGCTTATATATCTTGCTCTCCTCATTGCCCAGCCAAGGATCGGAATCCGCATCAATTCCTTTTTAAGAATAAATTTAAAATCAACCGGGAGATAGGCCAGCAGGGCGAATATATCAAAAAAACTTAGGTGATTTGGAATATAGATATAGGTTTTTTCTTTATCTATTACATTAAGCCCATTTATTTTCACCTTCACACCTGAGCCCCAAAGAATAATCTTTGACCATGGGGCAGCACTGTAGAAATGTGTAATCTTACCAGTGGAGGAAAAGATGGATAGGAAAATCGCAATCAGTGCCCATATAAGGGTATTTATTACGCCAATGAATGTCCAGATAAAAAGAGATCTGATCATAGTATGCATATCAATAGTCATTTGTGTTTTTGGTTAATAGAAACGGTGAGGGAACTTTACATTAAACTAATAACCAGTGAAAGATGACAAGTGACTTTTTAATTATTTAAAAATAACTATGCAATCCAGGGAGATAATTAACACCAAAATAGGTGAAAAGCACAGATGCAAAGCCAATTATGCTCATTATAGCCATCTTTTTCCCTCTCCAGCCATGGACGAATCTGGAGTGAAGAATTGCCGCATAGATAAGCCATGTTATCAAAGACCATGTCTCTTTTGGGTCCCAGCTCCAATATGATCCCCAAGCAGAGTAAGCCCATACTGAACCAGTAATAATTCCCAACGTTAAAAAGATAAAGCCAATAACAACACTATGATAGGTAAGCTCATCTACTATTTTTCTCCCCGGTAAAAGTTTAAGAAAAAGACGTGACCTTTCCCCTTTCTCTAACCCTTTTAAAAGGTACATAAATCCAAGGCCACACGCGATGGTAAGTGCAGCATATCCAAAAAAGCATGTGATAACATGGCTTATCAACCAGTTACTTTGTAGGGCGGGAATCAATGGCTGTATCCTGGAGTTAACATTTGGAGAAAAGGAGGCAAAGGCCATTGAAAAGAATGCAAAGGGAACCACAAAGGCGCCAAGATTTCTGCTCTTGATTCGCCACTCAATAATCAGATAGAGGAGTACGATAGTCCACGAAAAAAAGATGAGAGATTCATAGAGATTGGAAAGTGGTGCATGTCCAATTCCCATCTTGTAGGACTCAAACCACCTCAGGATTAATCCCACGGTCTGTACAATTAGCCCGATAAAGGCAATAATTGAGGCAAGTGGTCCCCAGAATTCTTTTCCTGTGACCATTTTAAAGATATAAAATATGGCTGAACCAAAATAAATAAAGGTTACCCAACTCAGTATTGTAGTATTGATAATCATGCTATCATCCCATCGAGGAAAAATGCCGTAGGAGATGTTCTGTCTCTCGCTTTAGACCAACAGGATCTTTATTACTTGTAGCTCCTACAGATATTCTCGTCTTCCCTTTTTGATCATCCACCTTTACCCACAGCCTTTTATGGGACGAGAAAAAGGTGATAAATAAACCAAGTATAATAATAAATGATCCAATTGCCACAATTACAACACCTGGGTCGTGGCTCAGTTGAAGACCTGTATAATAGTTACTGTCTATTCTGTTGAGCTTGAAATAGTATGGCCTATAGCGGCCAGGATTAAACGTCGGCGCTTTTTTAAATAGCCCAGGGATCTTGTCCCTCATTTGTTCTATGTGTTTGAATACCCATACGCGCATAGTACCTTCAGGGTTTCGAATATGTATAAGAACGGCTGGACCCATAGACATAAAATTTTTTTCTATCTTTACAATATTGACCTTCGCATTTTTTTCTTTTAGAAAAAATGAATCCTTTTGTTTAACCTTTACAATAGTTTCTTCTGTATTTTCTCTATTGACAGTTATATGTGCCCGGCCACCAGGAGTTGATCCATAACTTGCCTGGTAAAACCTGATTCCATTAAATGTTATTGGATGATTAACCAGTAAGGGTCCTTGAAGAATAACATTATCATCTTTAAGAAAGCTTAAATTCGATCGATACTCTTTCGGCATTCCATTATCATAGAAAGAAATAGTAAACTTGTCACACCTGACAGTAAAATCTAATTTCTTAACCCCCTTTTGTCTTCCCAAATAGACAGTATTTGTAGATTCCCCTTCAGGTATGTTTACAAAGGCTTCAAACCCTAACAAAGACCCTATTATTGCACCGGTAATGATTATTAGGATACTTAAATGTATAATATACACACCAAAATTAGAATACGCACCTTTTTCTCCATAAAAAAAAGTAATGCTGTCAGCATCTTTTCTTCTGATCTTGCTGTACTTTCTCCTGAGGAAGTCTTCCACACTGTTAGAAACTTCATTATAATCTTTTTCAATGAGAATGACGCTTTCAGGGGGAAGATTTTCAAAAGGTTTCTTTCTGTCCGGAGAAGGAATAGTGCTAAAAAGTTTCCAGGAAGCTGGTAATCTATTCAAGGAGCAAACTATGAGGTTTAAAGAGAGGAGTCCCATCAGGATGATGAACCAGACAGAGTGGTACATATCAAATAGTTGAAGAGAATTGAATACCTTTACCAATCCAGGACTAAGATGCTGAAAAGATTCCCCTCCTTCATATTGCTGGGGAATAATAGTCCCCGTTATAGATGCAATAGCAATGATAATTAAAAGGATGATTGTTAATTTTAGGGAAGAAAGGAAGGAGAAGAATGGTTTTTTCATTTTTAAAGGCACCTCAATCTAATCCTATTTCCTTATCTGTTAGATAGCAGGCTGGATCCTCTCCCCATATATTGCCGCTTACTGCCTCGGCTCTGGCTCGGAAGTTACCACCGCATATATCAAGCCACTTGCAACTGGCGCATCTTCCCTTTACATATTGGCGTTTATCTTTCAGCTGGGCCATTAAATGATTGGTTACATTAGACCATATTTGACTAAAGGGCCTCACACAAACATTGCCAAAGGAGTGTTCGCGCCAGAACTGATCTGCGTGCACTACACCATCCCAGCTTACACAGCCTATTCCTTCACCTGAGCTATTTCCTCCATTCATCTTGAGAAGCTCTAAGACTTCTTCTGCCCGAGGATTATTTTCTTTGAGCATCCTCAAATAGAGATAGGGGCCATCAGCATGATTATCTACAGTCAAGACCTCCTTTTTTAATCCCCTGTTATACATATCCTTGGTCCTGTCCATTATACTATCTACTATTTTTCTGGTTTCACTATGGGAGAGATCTTGATCAACCAAATTTGATCCCCTGCCGGAATAAACAAGATGGTAAAAACAGATCCTCTCTATCTGCATCTTTTCTGCGAGATCAAAGATGCCTGGCACCTGATCTATGTTCAACTTGTTTATCGTGAATCGTAATCCAACCTTAAGTTCCACCTTTTGGCAGTTTTTTATCCCATCAAGTGCCTTCTTAAAGGCGCCTCCAACCCCTCTAAAGTGATCGTTCACCTTCTCCAGTCCATCAAGACTTATACCGACATAGGACACGCCAGCATTTTTTAACTGCATGGCTTTTTCTTCAGTAATTAGGGTGCCATTAGTAGAGATAACTGCCCTTATGCCCTTACTCACGGAGTATCTGATGAGCTCAGGCAAATCTGACCGCAGCAGGGGTTCCCCTCCAGAGAAAAGAAGAACTGGTACCCCAAAGGTTGCCAGATCATCGATGAGATTAAAACCTTCCTCTGTGGTTAACTCCTTATCGCGACTTTGATGAACAGCCTTGGCATAACAGTGAATACAATTTAAATTACAGGCCCTGGTAACATTCCAAACGACTACCGGTTTTTTATCAGACGAAAACTGAAGCAGGTGTGCTGGTAGATCCTTTGATTGCCTTCCGTATCTGATGGGATCAGATGCTTCAATTGTTCCACAGTACAATTTAGATATGCCGATCATATTTTCTCTTTGCAAAATTTTTTGTTAATCCTGATATATTCCATGCACTTCTTAAGCCTGTCAAGAAATTTATATAAAAATCGTCGTTACTCAGGTTGCTCGATTCACATGTGCTTGCCCCATTATTTCTGGACAGGCGTGGCCTCCGGAACGTTGAAACTGAGCAAATACTGAAAATCTATGTTGATAAATTTGTAGGATATTGGTAATCTAAAATGTAAATGAAGTTCCATATTTTAGGCAACTAAATTTGGAGGGAGGAAAAATGGCAATCAAGGTTATAATTACGAGGAAAGTAGCTACAGGCAAACAGAAGGATTTACTTCCCCTTTTGATGGAGCTGCGAGCAATGGCTATGAGCCAAAAGGGATATATTTCCGGGGAAACCTTGAAAGGGATTGGCGATCCAGACGAGTTTATGGTGGTAAGCACCTGGAACAGCCTTGAAGATTGGACTGTTTGGGATAATAATCCAGCAAGAAAAGAGATTCAGGCAAAGATTGACGCCATTCTCAAAGAAAAAACAATTGCGAAGGCTTATCTATATGGATAGGCTTAATTTTATCAAAGAATCTTGATGAATCTTTGAAGATAGTCGTCTTTTAAACCACACCATATTCTTTATGGTAAAAATTCTTTCCCAGTGTCAGCATACTACTGCTTTCATTTTTACTTAATTCATTATAATCGGAGATTTTACGGTTGACGCGTTTTCAATTGGGTGAGCTCAAATTAATTAAGTACTTCCCAGGCATTGTTGGCAAAATAACAGAGGAACATGCCATCTACTATTATGAAAATTGGGGGTTTGATATCTCTTTTGAAACACAGGTTGGAAGAGAGCTTTCAGAGTTCTTGATGGAATTTCAGGAAGAGAGGGATGGTTTCTGGACAGCTACTGTAATAGGAGAGTTTGCAGGCTCTATTGCCATAGATGGGCGCAATCAAAGCAAGAAAGCCTCACGCCTGCGGTGGTTTATTGTTACACCGAAGTTTCACAGGAGTGGAATTGGCAAAACATTGCTGAAAAAATCGATCGAATTTTGCAAAGAGGCAGGCTACAAAAGAATATATTTATGGACCTTCAAAGGATTGGAATCAGCACGATATCTCTATGAAAAAGAAGGATTCAGGCTCTGTAAAACTCATGAGGTTAGGCAGTGGGGCCAGGACATAGAAGAGCAGATGTTCGAATTAAATCTCTAGATTGTTGTGGGGAATTACCTTAAAGAATATTTTTCATAAAGGTTGCAGCTTTTCTATCACGTCTCTATTTTTTTCCTCTGGATCTATTTCAATTATTGTGATATCGGCATTGAGAAGGAGTGCGGCTGTTACACCTAAACCATATCCAGTATCTGTTTCACAATATGGAGTATTGAGGCCGCATGAGGGACTTTTATTTTTTAAAACTGCCTTTGTTGTGCCTGTTAATTGTGCCAGTTTAAGGCTTTCCCGGGCCCCTTTAATAAAGGCCTCTGTTACATCCTTTCCTAAAGAATTTATTACTCGGGCATGTCCGGAAAGGACTCCTCTTCCATCGCCCTCAACAATGTAGGATGGTGCCCGGGGTGTGGTTAACCCTCCTAACTGTTCAGGGCAGATAGGTATAAATTGTATTTCTTGTGCCTTTTCAATAATTTCTTCAGCTCGGCTATGACCACCATCATAACGGCACTCAATGCCAAGGAGGCAGCTACTTATCAAGATAGGCAAAAATGTGACCTCAATCAATAAATTTCAGTGCAGAATCCTTTGGCTTCCTTTCCTCTATCCATCCTATCTGGTATGTCTTTTCTCCCATTACCTGAATTTGTTGCATAATGTCCTGAATATCCCTTTCAGCCACGATAAGTATCAGACCGATACCATTGTTAAAGGTTCTTATCATTTCCTCTTCAGTGAGATTTCCCGCTTTCTTGATAAAGTGAAAGATGGGTTGCGGAGTCCATGATGATTGTCTGATCACCGCTTTGCAATGAGTGGGTAGAATCCTGGGCAGATTTTCTATAATCCCACCACCGGTTATGTGGGAGATTCCATAGATATGAAAATTTTTTATGAGGGGATTTAACGTC
>JGI10211J34971_10000886_pt1 | contig 24953 bp, 23 predicted proteins | sample Etolagsediment_FD_34971 | JGI IMG/M metagenome (IMG submission 34971)
AAATAAAAACATTTTATTATCTTTTATGAAATAAAATATCTACCTTAATTATAATGAATTATATATTAATTATTATTATTGTATTAATCATTGCTTTCTGGTTTTTAAATGATTTACTCACTTTTTTTGAATATTTTAATTCTGGTGTTTGTGTGACATCCACAGGAGAGTATGGAAATTATTATGATGATACGTGTCACCCTTTTGCTACATCAACAGCACCATCAAATAAAGCTATTTATACTGCTTCCGATAATGGAACTGGAACATGGAGTAATGTTGGCAGTACTAGTGCTGATACTAGTTCTGAAGATGGTCCAGCAGAAGAAGAATCACCTGGTGCTGATGTTACACCATTAGGTCAAACAGAAAGTGGTGATTGTATCAATAAAGCAGATGTTGGAAAGGTTTGTAGTGCTCGCAATGGCGGAGCTTATAATTATGGTATAAAAACAATGGAAAACTGCACAGGAGATAACGAAGGTAAGGTAAAAGTGACATGTGAATTAGATAATTTTAATTCTATTCAATATAATGACATAATTAGTGCCACTCCATGCTTAGATAAATCAATTAATTTTAATGATGCGTGTCGTGTTTATCAACCCAAAGATAGTGACCTTAGGGGTCAAGGATATAACATAAATAGTATTGGATCCAAGAAAATATTATATGATAAATTTGGGGATTGTTATAATTCCAATGGAGACCCAGATTATAATAAAGCACGTGGTTTATGTAGTTATAATTATTTAAGCGATGTTTCAAAAATTACTCCAGCATTAAATAATCTTGATTATAATGATTATACGAATTGTAAACCTATGAATTCGGATTTCCAAGAAGAATGTAAAACCATATTAGGTATTGATAAAGAGGATGTATTTGCTTATATAGATGGATATGATTGTTTACCTGGATTTGGAAGAGCAAAATGTATTAATAATAAAAAAAAACTACAAGTAAGCAAAAGTGAACAACAATTTTTGGCAAATGCCAGAAATGAATTTTATTAGAGTTTTTTTCTATCCATTTGAACTAGTTTATAGTAGTATAAACTATTTTGACAATTTATTAACAAATTTTCTTTTTTATTAACAAAAATTAAAAATATGATACATTTTCTACTTAAAAAAAATGCCCCATTTAATACTAGCATGCATTATGAATATTGAATTTAAAGAAACTTCTGTAATTGATGAAAAATCAATTTCATTAACTAAAAAAACACTTACTAAGGCTTCCTCTAAAATAAAAAAAAAAGGCTCATTATCAACACCTGATGAATTATTAAATCAAATGAACGATAGTTTTCATTGTTTACGTCGAAATGATAATAGTAATGATGAAGATAACAATAATGAAGACAACAATAATGAAGACAGCAATAATGATGACGGAAAAAATGATGATGAGAATGTTTCTGATTTAGATCAGGCAATGATTAATTATATAAATTTTTTCAATAATAAAGAACAATCAAAAATACCCACACCAACTCCATTTATTGTTTCCACGCGATCAGCAATGTGTAAAATGGAACATGTATCTTGCTTAGATTTATCTAAGATTGTTTCCTTTATTAGTTATAACATTATTTCAAATATTATTTTTAAAAAAGATCTGAATTATTTAATACGTGGAATTAGTATTGAAAATATTATTTTACGCTTTGATGAAAGTTATTTAAAAAAATATAAAAAACCCTATATAAAATTTTTTGGAAATATTATTGATCCAACAAACCAAGAAGACTGTTTATTGATGTTTAATAATTTACATTTACTGGAAACCAATTCTTTAAAAAAACAAGGAAGACAAAAAAATAAGAAAGACAATGGTGATTTTTATAATAGTTGCTCTATTATCGTGAAACCATCTTTAGATGTAAAATGTGTAAATATAAAGTTATTTAATAATGGAAATATTACCTTAACTGGATCAAAAGGGGAATTAGATGGATTTAATTCATGTACTGTTTTACTGAATGAAATGAAAAAACGTAAGGAAATTTTTCCCGATACAATTCCTTCTTTAATTGATCAATCTAAAATTATAGGATATAGAATTACTATGATTAATAGTGATTTTAATACAAATTTTAAAATTGATCTAAATAAGTTGCTTGATATTTTAAATAACTTAGAAGATAATTTATTTATTAAATTTAATCCGGAAAAATATAGGGGACTAATTATAGGATTTTATTGGAATGAAAAAAATAAAGAACAACTTGGCATATGTCATTGTTCTGACAAATGTAAAGGAAAAGGAAATGGAAAAGGAGAAGGACAATGTAAAAAAATTACCATATCTATTTTTAAAAGTGGTTCCATCATTATTACGGGAGGATTTTTAATAAAACAAGTGGAAGATGCCTACTCATTTATTAATAATTTATTAAAGAAATTTTACCATGATATCATTAAACTATCTATTTTAGATTTTATAGAAGAAAGTGAAGATTAAATAGAAAATACATCAATATATAATTCATTTTTATTTACTTATTTTTATTTACTTATTTTTATTTACTTATTTTTATTTACTTATTTTTATTTACTTATTTTTTATTTACTTATTTTTTATTTATTCATTTTTTTTATAATATATATAAAAAAAATGATTTTTTATATCGTTAAATCAGGATTAAATTATTCTCATCATTATTATACAATAATATATCATAAAAATGAGTAAGCCAACTAAATATACAATTAGTATTAGTTATATATCCATTATTACTGGTGATAATATTTATCAAAAAAAACGAGATTTTTTACTTCAATTTTGGAAAAAAACAGATCCCGAGGATTTTAAAACGTATTGTGAATTAACAAAGTTTCAAATTAAAAATGAATTTGAAAAAATTCAGGAAATTTCAAAGAAAAATAATATTAATGTTCAAAGTGAATTAACGAAGTGTATTCAGTCTAAAAATATTGAAGATTTAACTCAAAAAAAAGAAAAAATACTAGAAAAAGTGAAAGATTTATCAAAAGAAGATCAAAAAAAAATCACTGATTCTATCTTAAATGTGTCAAATACTCATTTTGGAATCAAAAATGAAACAAATGTGCTCAAAGTTTATCAAACATGCACCAATACCAATATTGTGAAAGATGATAAATATAAAACAAAGCAAGTTTATGAAAGTGCGGACTATAAAATTCTATTAGGAGGTAAAATTGATGGTATTAATGTTGAAGATGGAACAATTATTGAAATTAAAAATCGTATGAAGCGTTTATTTCATGAATTACGTTCTTATGAAAAAGTTCAATTAATGTGTTATCTACATATTTTTGAAGCTTCTAAAGGACACTTAGTAGAGGCATTGAAAAAAGAAAAGAATATTGATATTAATATTATTGAATGTTCCTATGATAAAGAATACATGGATTCTATTCTTATTGATATTAAACAGTTCATAGATTTTTATCGTTTATTTATGACGAATCATAAAATGAAATTAAATCTTATTCAGAATGAAGATGAGGATATTGAGTTTTACACATAATTTTTCTATTTTATAATATTTATTCTATAATATTTATTTTATAATTTTTCTATTTTATAATAATTATTCTATAATATTTATTTTATAATTTTTATTTTATAATTTTTATTTTATAATTTTTATTTTATAATTTTTATTTTATAATTTTTATTTTATAATTTTTTAATCAAGAAATTATAATTTTTTATATTTTCATAATTAATTATTTTAATGCGTTTAATTTACAAGATTTCACTACTTAAAGATGTCGTATTACTATAAAATATATAAACGCGAAATCATGGGTGAAAAAATCATGGAATTAAAAACCGTGCAAACGGGTGCCTTTAAGACAATGACGGAAGCATTGAAAGAAATTTTGACGGATGCTAACATTGAATTTTCTGACGATGCAATGAAAATTGTCACAATGGACCCTACGCAAACTATTTTAGTTCATTTAAAACTAGAAAAAGATAACTTTGAATCTTATTTTTGTAAACATAAAATTTGTATTGGTATTAACATGTTAAACTTTTTTAAATTAATTCGTGTATTAACAAATAATGACGCATTGACATTATTTATTGATGCTGAAAATACAAACTTATTGGGAATTCGTATTGAAAATGGTGAAAAGAACAGTTTATCTAATTATTATTTAAATTTAATTGAAGTAGATGAAACATCTTATCAAATTCCTCCTGCGCAATTTGAGTCAATCATTACCATGCCTAGTAATGAATTTAACAAAATTTGCCGTGATATGATTAATTTATCTGATATTATTGAAATCAAGAGTGTGGGAAGTCAATTAATTTTTTCATGTAAAGGTGAATTTGCTTCTCAAGAAACAATCATTGGTGAAACATCCAATGGTCTTACTTTTGTAAAATCAAGCGATGAAGATAATATTATTCAAGGATATTATAATTTAAAACATCTGACATTATTTGCTAAATGTACTAATTTATGTAATTCCATTGAAATGTATATGAAAAATAATTTTCCTATTGTAATTAAATTTACGGTTGGATCTTTGGGTTGCTTAAAACTTGCCTTAGCTCCAAAGGTAGAAATGGAATAATTATTTTTCATAAGCATGCATGGATAATACAATAAATGTCACTAAAACAACAACTAACATAAAACTATCACTTATATAACGAAAAACTTTATCTTCTTTCTTCATTCTATTTTTAACCGTATAATAAATAGAATATACAATTAGTGTAATCAGGTATAAATTCGATAATAAAAATAATATTTGACAAACCACGCTATTTTGACATTTTTCTGCTAATAAAATAGAAGAAGCAAATAAAATAACTAGTAAAATTAAATAAGGAAAAAATTGTTTATTAGAAAATATCATAGAATCATAATCAGACATTCTTATAATAGTGAAATAGAAATTTTTATTTTTTTATTTTTTATTTTTTTGAATTATTAGAATTAACTATTTAATAATTCATTGTAAAAAAATTAAAACTTTTCAATCGAGACTTTTTCTAATTCTTGAAAAGTATGTTTATTTTTTATTTTTATTTTATTTTTTCTACCTTTTTTATTTTTAGAAGATGAATCTTCTTGAATTTCAGATATATCATTCGTAGTTATTTGATGTGGATTTTCTAAATTTTCTGAATTTTGTATATTATTGATATTATTTGTACTATCTATATTATCTTCCTCTTTTTGAACAATATTATTTTCTTTTTCGTTATCATTATCATGAGATATATTAGATTTTTCATGAACATCTTCTTCTTTTTTAGGTATATTATCTTCAGGTATAATAGTTTCTATTATCTTATTTGGTGATTCTTCATTTACTTTAGATACTTCTTGTTCACTTGTTTGAATAGAATGATCATCTTGAATTTCTACATCTAATTTATTTTCTTCAAAATGTTCACTTTCTTCACCTAAATTTATAGAAACATCATGAATAGCATTATTGTTATCTTTATTTTCATTTAATTCTTGATTATTGATTATCGTTTTTTCAATTTCTGAAAAAATTAATGGGGTAGTATCTATTATTTCGAAAGATTCAGAATTAATTTTATTAGTATTTTGTTCATTACTTTTGTTCTCAATATTTAGATTTAATTCTTCTTTCTTCTCTGGATTTTCTTCTCCAAAGTTTTCAGGTAATTTTTCTAAAAATAATACTAAATTTAGCAAGTTTGTTTTTTCTTCTATACTATCCACAAATGGATATAGAATCCTTGTATAATCTTCAAAAAATAAATAAATAAATGTAAAAAATACACGAATATTATTTAGTAAATAACGAATCATTTTACTATATAATACAATTTATTTTTTAAATTAAAAAATAAATTTTCATGTAATTTGAAATTATTTGTGATAATTATAAATATTTATATAATTATATATAGATATATAAATATATTCATATATTCAATTTTTTATTTATTTTCTTTATGTTCCAGAAAAAATAAATCATCCACTTGAATAAAATCTAAATCATTTCGTATACATTTTTTATTAATATGTTTATAATCACTATTCCATATTTTAAAGATATTATTGTTTACTTTAGGACTAATTGATAATCCATTAATCAAAAGCTCATTTTTTGTTGTATCAGTAATTTGATCTATACATAAATAATAGACAATTTTTTTCCAAAATACTTCCGAATCTTTTTTTGTAATTCTCATTGACCAATATCCGCCATTTTTATTCTTAGGATCTTCATAAATAGGTTTAATATTTTCTTTCATTAAAAAGAACATCCCACAATTAATATTATTAATTTGTTTTAACATAAATAAAACATCATGATAGCTATTTAAATCTAGAATTTTTTCATAACTATCGACACCCCAATTGTCATCATTACTTTTATGAAACCACAACACCCATTTATGTTTTAAATTAAAATTAGAGACACTTTCTTCTGACATTTGACTTTTTTACTCTACATAATTATAATACTTTTTTTTTAAATTAAAAATTATATTCATGAAATAAAATTTTATAATTATTTGCCATAATTAATCGGCACAAAATTACATAGTGTCATATGAATATCACTAAGCTTTTTCATTTGCACTTGTTTTTCTGGCGAAATTTTATTTTTTACTACTTTTTGTTGATTAGTATGTGTAAAAACATCTCGTAAACAAATACTACAAACTGGATTATCATACGTAGAATATTCTAACCACTCTTGATAACATTCTTTATGAAACACATGTTTACATTTTAAATAAATTAATTCATTCGGTTGAAATTCTTTTTGATAACATACAAAGCATCCTTCTTCAAATAATTCATGATTAATTGGTTTATGTGCTTCGCAGCAAAATAGTTCATCAGCAGCAGTTTTCGTTCTGCATTTTTTATTATTTTTATTATAAGCAATGCAACGGTTCATTCTTTCAATATTTTTTATGAAACTATCTTTAAATCTATTTATATATATTTACATAGCAAAATGTGCACTATTTAAATAATTTTAAAAAAATGATATAAAAATATGATGTTTAATAAAAATTAGATCAATAAGATATATATAATATAACTTATATTAATTATAATAGTCAAATATCATATGAACTAATAAGCAACAATATTTTTTTATTATGGTAAAAAATTGTTTAAAAAATAAAAATAAAAATAAAAATAAAAATAAAAATAAAAGTATGCCTAAAAAATCAGTTTCATGGTCTAAAAAAATTAAAGAAGAGAAATTTATACCATCTAGAGCATGCTATTTAGAAGAAGAGAGTGATGATAATGAATGTTGTTGTCATAGTTTATTATCTTTACAATTTTATTCTTATCAAAAAGAAAAAATTGACCAACTATTTCAGTCTTCCTCATCTTTTTTAAATAATGATGATGAAAATAATAAATTAAATAATAAATTAAATAATAAATTAAATAATTCAATATTAACAAGAAAATCAGAATCTTACGATACACTACCTGATTTATTAAATTTTAATGAGGAAAATATGAGTAGTGCATTACCAATAAATAATTCATTAAATTATTTTGATACATTTTATCATCAAAATTACATGAATAATGAGTTAAATCATGTTGGTCTTGAAATTTAATTTATAAACCTTCAACATATAATGATTGAATAGAGACTACATCTCGAATAAGTTTTTCTTCATAATTTTCAATCACTTGAAGTAATTCATATTTTTTCAAATAATTACAAATATCTCTGAAATTCATCATTAAATTTGATATACGTAACATCGTTTTTATAAAATTACCATCATATACATTTGTATGATGATAAACTTCTTGAATCGATTTTCCTTGCGCCCATATATAGACGGGTTCAATATAATCTAAATATAATTTGAAATCACTTTGAATATAAATTCCATATTCATCTTCTTTTTGGTAATAAGATTCAGCAATTTGATCAACATATTGGATTCTATTTCGTAATTTAGAGGAAACTTGTAGATCACTAATGTATTTATCATCTCCAGAAGGATCTCGTTCATTAAGAAAACAAGTAATTAATCCGATAATTTCTTCAAAATTTAAATCCTCAAATAGATTATCATAAATTGCTTGTCCTAATGTTAATTCATTCACTTCACATATACTACTGGCAATAATTCCTTTGGTGGTAATTGTATTATTTTCCATAAATCCTGTATCTTCTAATAATTTTTTCATTTGAATCATGCTATCTTGAAGGCCATGAGTACAATACCACACATTATTTTCTATTTTTTTTAATTCATTGTTTTTTTCTTGATATAATTTAAACTTTTTTTGAACATTATTAAAATTAGGAATGGAGTCTTGAATTTCTTTTATTTTTTTTTCATTTTTCTTACGGTCTTTTTGACTTAATACAAATAATGTGTCTGTGATCTTAGATTGACATTGTTCCATTTCTTGTAGCTTAGCTAGTAATTCTTCTTCTTGATGAAATAAATGTTCTTTTTCTTGCATAAGCTTGGCATATTGAATTTCTTCACTATTTTTTAATTTCTGATTTTCTAAATCAATTAATGTATCTTGAATATAATTTTCCACATTAAATGCATGATTATAAATCGTTTTTAATACAAATTGATAGGATAATTCAAATTTAGATTTTAAAGATGGACTTTTTCCACACATAATTAATTTTAAAGCATCATAACTCATTAAATCAAATGTTGGCATAATAATAACAGTACCAAATTTATCTAACCCTCTTCGTCCCGCGCGACCACTCATTTGATTATATTCATCTGGGCGCAATGAACGTAATCCTTTATTTACAAATTTTTCCAATTCACTAAAAATAACTGTTTTAGTAGGCATATTTACACCAATCGCAAAAGTTTCCGTAGCAAATAAAATTTTAATTAATCCTTTCGAAAAAAGAATTTCCACAATTTCTTTTAAAATAGGAACCATTCCCGAATGATGATAAGCCACTCCTTTTTGAATTTGTTTATACACATCTTGATATTGATTTAATTTTTCATAATTCTCTTTATACTTTAACATTTTTGAATTAAAAATACGTAAAATTTCGGATATTTCTTCGTGATTAATTAAATTTTTGTTTACGTTATGGCACATTTCTTCGCATTTTTTCCGAGAAAAACGAAAAAAAAGTGCCGGTAATTGATTATCTGAAACTAAATAATCTAAGAGTGAATTCATCACTTTATTTGGATCATATTTGGTATATTTTTGTTTAATTATATCGTAATTTTTAAAATTACCATCATTATCACAAATTTGAATCTTTTCCCATCTTACTCGTGGTTTTCCTTGTTCATCTTTATAATGTTTATCTTTCCAAAAATAATGTTTCAATGGAACAACTCGATGAGATGTTTTAATTAAATTAATTTTTTTCTGTTTAATATTACCAATCCAAGAACAAAATTGTTCTGCTTTATCAATCGTTGCTGAAAGCATGATCAATGATATTTCAGGACGTAACATCACAATTACTTCTTCCCATACACGTCCGCGATCGGGATCATTAATATAATGTACCTCGTCAAAAACAACTACACCTACATCATTTATATTGATAAAACTTTGGACTAATTCCAGACCATCTAATTGTTTTTCTTTATATAAAATATTACGTAAAATTTCTGTAGTCATAATCATAATTTGTGCATCGGGATTTACTTTTATATCTCCGGTCATAATACCAATAGTTGATAATCCAGAAAATAATTTGATAAATTCATCGTATTTTTGATTGGATAATGATTTCGTCGGGGATGTATAAATTACTTTTTTATTATTTTTAATGGCATATGCGATGCCGTAAATAGCTAATACTGTTTTTCCGGAACCTGTATGAGCAGTAATAAGCACATTTTCATTATTTTGAATGGCATATATTCCCGCTTCCTGAAAATTATCTAAAGTATAGGGAAACTCGTAACATCTTTCGTCTTGGGATAAAGTTTGAATTTCATTGTTAGGTTCAAATATTTTTAAGAATTCGCTTTCTTTATACATATTTTATTATATGAATTTTTACTTAATTAATATTAACTTATAGACTCTTATTTAAGTGGAATTAAAATCATTTTTCAATATTTTTTTAAATAATTATTTTAAATGTGCAAAGGTGTAAATAGAAAATATTTAAAATAATACTATTATTATTTACTAATTAAAAAAATTTACTAACATGAGTGAATCAAAAGAAAAAAATACAGAGAAAAATACAGAGAAAAATACAGAGAAAAATACAGAGAAAAATACAAATAAAATATGCAAATTTTATGTGAAAGGTAAATGCACTACGGAAAATTGTTCTTTTCTACATCAAGATAATATTTGTAAATATTACTTTCTCGAAGGTAAATGTAAATTTCAAGAAAAATGTAAATTTTCTCATGAATTCACAATGGTTAAAGCAAATAAAAAGAAAAAACATATTAAAAATACAGAAAATTTTACCCCTAGCCATGAAAAATCACACATGAATATTATGATTGGAAATGGAAACCAAGAATTTTATGAAAATGTTGTTAAAACAAATGATGTAATTTTAGTAAATCAATTTATGAAACAAGATAATCCCAATGAATTTTATGAAAAACTTTTAAATGAAGTGAAAGAAAGTGGATTGAATGATAAAGAATTATGGAAACTTTGGCATGGTAATACACATTTTATTGTCGATGATCATTTAGATTGGAAAAAAAAAGTACCCACTTTTCAATTGATCAATGAAAAGATTGAAAAATATTTTAAATTTAAAACTCAAAGTACACGATTTAATTTTTATAAAGATAGTAGTGATTGGAAACCATTTCACCATGACGCAGCAGCAATTAAACCACATATTGCTGCGAAGCAAAATATGACTATTGCTTTGAGTCTGGGAATGACACGTCAAGCAGCTTTCGAATTTAATGATAATAAATGTGTTGTATCAATGCCATTGGAAGATAACAGCATTTATGCATTTGCTCGTGATGTAAATATTAACTGGAAACATGGAATTCCTCAAGTTCATCCCAACCAATATAAAAATGAAGGTCGTATTTCTATTATATTATGGGGGTGGTGTGATCAATTTGAAGATTAATCAATATGATAATAATAATCCGCTTATAACAATCTTGGTAAATTATTTACAAGAACATGAATATTTATTTACCATTGGTTGTGGACCATGATTACTATGGAAATTTAAAGTAGGATATGAGTAGATTGGTGTTAATGGCGGCCATCCTAAATTTGTGTAACCAGCATTATGACCATTAAAGGGATATTCCCACTGTAATAATTTGCGGGTAAGTAAATTTTGATCATTTACTAGATTTTTTGAACCTAATAATTGTAAGGGAGCAAACTGTGTATTAAATTGAGACTTATCAAACCCTCGATTATTATTAATAAATCCTTCTTTAATATTCTCTTTTATTTGTATTGGTTTACTTTGGATCATATATACATATAATAAAATAATTACAATAATTAAAATTATAAAATACATATAATTTGAAAGTTGTAACATATAAATTATTATGATATAATTATATTCAATTATTTAATATAATTATAATTTAAAATAAAGTATTATATTTTTCTGCTATCTTATAGTTTAATTTTTAATTTATTTAATAATTGGTTATATTCATTTTTATGTATTGAATCAGCTATTTGAATTGGTTTTTGTTTTTTACTATTTCCTTCATAAACACTTGTATCTTTTATTTTTTTATTAAATCTTTCTTTACTTAAATTTTCTAATTCAATGTGATTATTAAATTTTTTAATAATGCGCATGATCACTTCATTATATTTTTCACTTTTATTCATTAAATCATTATAATCAAATAAAAATATATTTGGTTTTTTTGATTTTTCCATAAATTTTAAAGATTCAATACATTTTGAAAGTGATTCATTTAACATAGATAAAGGAAGTTCTCGTTTGACTACCCAACTTTTATAAATTTCATCATAAGATTTTAACACAATAAATATAGGAACTGATAATGATGACGTTTTTTTAGAAATATTTTCAATTTCGTACACATAAGCCGGTGTTTTATCAGTAAAATATGGACTATATTTGACTAATTTTTGGTACATACAGTCTCCACGATATCCTTTATTCTTAGCAATATATTCATAAACTTGAGGATAAGTCATTTTTTTTATCTTCGATAAATAATCATCTGGTAATCCAAAATATTTGGAATTTTTTTTTAACCAAACGTTAAAAGGAGATACAGTATGAAAATTTTCTAACGAATTTAATAATATACCACATTCAAATCCGGACATAATTTTAGAATGCGAATTTATGACTTCATTTAAGTAGGTTGTACCCGAATGTTGCATTCCTGCAACTATAGCAACTAATTTATTAGACATGTATTCTTTAAAAATATAAAATATTTTTAATTAATAAATTATTTCTAATTTATTTCTAATTTATTTTTATTTATTTTTATTTATTTTTATTTATTTTTACTTATTTTTACTTATTTTTATATATTTTATTTAGTGTAATTTTATTTTATGATCGATAATTTCTAGAAAATGAATATTCGATTTATCATTATAATTTTGACGAAATGCTGCCGACATACCCGTATCTATACATAAAATATGACTATTATACTTCACTTTTATGCCATTTGTTTGAGGTGTATGTCCTAAAACCATATATTTAGCATTGTATAAAGATAATACTTGTTTAATTTCATTTAAAATATAGTGTGATTCGCAATTATCCTCCGAGTAATTACGATTCCATAAAATACTATTTTCATTTACAAATAAGTCTTGGAATTCTTTTGAAGAAAGTGCTATTTTATTACCGTAAAGAGTTGAACGCATCAATTCATTAATTTGTGAAATACTATATTTTGAAGCAATGGAATATTTAATTCCACCATGACAAAATAAAAAATCATTTATTTTGATAATTGGATTCCAACCACTTGCTAAATATTTACAAAAATCATTTCCTACTTCAAAATATTCTTTACGGCCTTGAAATGTATTAAAATGCTGCATACCTTTTGGAGAAACATAATCAAAATTTCCCATAATATTCATTAATTCGTGATTCCCAATGACTGGATGAAACCCTCCATTATGTAAATACGCTTCTATTTGGAGTTTTAAAATCAAACCAATAATTAAAAATTCTGAATCTTCGTCACTTTGATAGTGAAAACGTGCTTTTCTATCTAATATGTCACCTACCTGAACAACATGTGTATCTTTCGCGATCCAATTATTTTTAGCATTAATAATTTTTGCTTTACGTAATACTTGAATAAAAGCATTATAATCTCCATGAATATCACCAAAAGCAACTAATCTTTTATTTCCTATTTGGTATATACCTTGCTGATAATATTTAAATATTTTATCATACTCTTCTTGACGCAACATATATATATAAAAGATACTTTTATTTTTCTAAATATTATAAATTAATTATAAAAATTATAAAATATATAATTTTACCGTATATTTTACGTATCAGAATTATGATTACATTGTACATAACTTAATTTTTCATCAATCACATATAAGTTAATATTACAATAGTGGCAATAATTATCTTGTTGATTAAATGTAAGTGGATGATAACGATATAAAATATGTTCTTGAAAAAAGGATACTCTAAATAATTGCTGACATTTTTTATTTATAAATGGAATATTTTCGATTAAATCATAATTAGGTAAAAAATATAAAATCTCAAATATAAGTTCAATAGGAAGTTTCAATAACATAACATGTATGTATATTATGAATATTATATATATTATATATATATATATATAATATGTTATATGTATTAAATAAAATAAAGGTTTTTATTTATAAAGTTTCAATTAAAAATATTATTTTTAATTAAAAAGTATTTTCTTAATTAATGGGTAAAAATACCACGTTCCTATAATTAGGAAGTAATGGCTAGATATAAAATCTAACATAGATCGTATCTGTCGCATATGATTACAAAATAAAAAGTCAGCTTGAAACCATGAATAACATTGATATTGAATATAGTACTTATCCAATATTGTATAACTGAAATTATAGACTAAAACAATGAGTCCAATACCAATAACATGGGATATAAATGATAATATATTTTTTAAAAAACTATGTTCAGTTGCCATGATTTAATAAAAAACATTAATTAGATAATAAAGTTTTTATCAACTTAATTGGTGTCATTGATTATAAATTATCATTTTTTTATTATTATTACATTGGTTATATTTCATTTATATTTTATTATAAATTTTAAAGGATGTAAAGGGTGTATTTATAGATGACATGATTTACCTAATCAATCAATTTATTTAATATTTTATAAATTATTATTTTTATACATAAATCAAAAATAAAACATAGATACAGAAAAAATTACGGAAAAAGAATAATTAAGATAACAAATCCTAAAAATACCATAACACCTAATTTAATAGTTTCCCCCCATGCTTCTTTTTCTGCTTTGTCCATTTTTTTTTCGCGTTCAGACTTCTTATATTTTGGTTCAGACCACAACTTAAACATATTTATTTTTATTATTGAATTGATAAATTATCTGTTAATTTGTTAAGATTTTAAGTGTCATTTTTTTTTACATTAAATTGATGTTGAAATTCATCTAATATATCAAATTTTGGGTATGGTAAATGTTCGAAATCTTCTTTTAATAAACGATTCACTTGATCTAACGTTTCTTGATCTTGATAATATTCATGAAATGGTTTATGATCACGCGCATTCACTTTTTTAGATAAATCATGTGTAAAATGGGTGATTCCTAGTTTTTTTAAAATTATTAAAAAATCATCTTCTAAATTTTCAAATTTACCAATGTAATCAATATATTCTTTCGCTTTTTCATTAATCATTGAACGATATTGAGGCATAAACATGTGCATATATTCTACGTCATTCACTATTTTTTCTAAAGCTAAATAATTTTTAAAAGGTATTTGGAAACGGTTCACATGATTCCATGCACTTACTATTTTATCATACGGATTTCGAATAAAACAAAATTTAAAATAGGTATCCCATTTATGTGGTGTCATATTCATCTTACGATTTAAATGAGGTGATGTTTTATAATATGTAATTACACCATGAAATCGATTTTCATAATTAATATATTTTTTAAATGTTTTCTGAAAACAAAAAGTATGGTGATCAGGTCGATGTAAATAGTAATTCTTAAATCCATAATGTTTATTTAAAATCATAGATATTGCTGTTCCTCCTGTTTTATGTATATGAATATATACTGCTTTTAAATCATGATTTATACTACACATAATTGTATTATAAATAATTAGGTAAAAATATAGAACTTTAAATTTATTTATTTTAATTTATTAGATTTATTTTTATTAGATTTATTTTATAGATTTATTTTATAGATTTAATTTTATTATATTTTTTTATAGATTTATTTTTTACGTATATTTATTTTATAGATTTATTTTTTATGTATATTTATTTTATAGATTTATTTTTTACGTATATTTATTGAAAGTATTTATATAAATTAAATTTCTTCATTTCTTCATTATAATAAACAATACTGACAATGGTTAATATAAAATAAGAAAGTACTTTATCTAATTCTATTTTTTTAAGACTAAAGAAATCAATAATATTATTAATTAGTCCACTAATAGTGGTGGATCCTATAGAAGAAGTCACTAAAATTAAGTAAGCGTTATTTTTTATAACAGCGTCCATGACTTTACCAAACATTCCTACATTTAATGCTTGTGGTGCTAAGAAATGTAATCCAAAAATAATGATTAAACATACAATAGAAGCAATAATTTGGGTTAAATCCATCGGTATTTTATATATTAATTTAAGTGGAATAGATAATAATAAACCCGACTGAGGTGTTGGAGTAGCAATGGTAAAAAAGACCCATGTAATAATAATTCTCCATATTCCTTTAATTACACCAAATTTTACAATATAATAAATCAATAAGATAGCAATAATAATAAAAATAGCAGTTAACGTAAAGAAATTTGTTTTATTCTTAATATGTTCAAAATCATATTCCACTGTTTCAGCTAATGTTGAGATATCTTTTTCTATATTTTGTTTGTCAAATCTTTTATTAAATAATTTTTGACTAAATGTTCCAAAAAAGATTAGAGACAAAATATATATAATTAGAATTATGACTAAAATTATAAATAATGTATAATTCATATATTATTTAGTAATATTTTTTTTTGAGTTTTAATTTTAAATATTTTTTATAAAGATAATTATGAATCCTTTTATTAATGAAAGATATTTATTCCGTACATTTATTCACCCCAATTCTTCAGCAAATAGACAATCCGTCTCAAATCATTTAGTATTAGAAAGTGATCAAGAAAATAATTATTCATCTTTAGATGATGCGTTTCAAGGAAATTTATTCGAAAATTCAAGCATAAATAGGATGCCCTCCGATAATTCTAATCAAAGTATGGAATTAAGTTTTCATCAATTATTGGAAAATAGATGTGAAGAAATACATCCTAATTTTGAAGAACAAGGCGATACTTTTAATGAAGAAAATAATGTATATGATAATGTAAATGATGTGAATAATCAAAGTATTCTTACTCATATAAATTCTTGGGAATCATCGAATAAAAATATAAATATGAAACATTATTTAGATCAAATTGAAGAAATAAATCATGATGCAGAAAGTATTAATCATCCAGATGATGTAATGGTAATTTTAAAGAAACATCAATTACAAATAATCAACAAATGTATTCAAATTGAAAAAGAAGATTTATGTCACTATGGTATTTTATGTGATAAACCAGGGGCGGGAAAAACATTTGCTATTTTAGGATTAATTTTTGCTTCTCAAAAAAAAAACAATTTAATCGTTATTCCTCAAAATTTATTGAATCAATGGATTCATAGTATTCATCAATTTAGTGATGGATTATTAACCTATAAAAAAATAGTTTCTTATGAAGATATATTAAATTTCTACGATGATAAAAAACAGGAAGATTTAAATAATTACGATATATTAATTACAACATCCTTATTTTATCATTCATTGGCAACAACATTAAATAGTCGCTTTTTAAAAATATCACGTATTATATTTGATGAAGTAGATAGCATATCCAGTATAATTAATTGTAAAATAAATCACGATTTTATTTGGTTTATTTCAGCATCTTTTGAACTAGATTTAACTGGAGTATTTGATATTAACAAGAATTATTTTAAAAATATTGCGGTTAAATGTAATGACGATTATATAGATGAATTATTTGAAATGGATAAATATAATTCGTATAGCATGATATGTCGTAATATATATTTGGATAATATATTTACGAATATTATTGATCAAGAAGAATTTAATTTATTAAATGCTTTGGATTATACAAAATTAAAAAATAAATATCAATATAAAATTGCATCGAATGATGTCGATGCAATTAAATATTTAATTTGCGATAAAAAAGACATTATTGAATATGAGAAAATGCGCATTCAAGATTTAGAGAAAACTCTTAAACATTGTATTGTAGAAGATCAAATAAAAATGAATACATACTTGTTAAAAAAAGCTCAGAAATCATTGCAGGAAAATACGGAAAAATTAGATCTAATTATGAATCGTTTAAAGGAAAATAATTGTTGCTTAATTTGTTATACGGAATTAGAAAATAAAAAGAAATTATTATCTCCCTGCTGCAAAAATATTATTTGTTATGAATGTACTCATAATTGGTGTAATAAAAATTTTAAGACGAATTGTATTTATTGTAATACACCAGATATTGATTTTCGATCTTATGTACTAATTAAAAATATTGCTGATAATCGGTGTAACATTTGTGATAATCATTATGAAATAGAAAATGAGAATGAAGAAAAAATTGAAAACAATGAGGAAGAAAAGATTGAAAACGATAAGGAAGAAAAGATTGAAAACGATAAGGAAGAAAAGATTGAAAACGATAAGGAAGAAAAGATTGAAAATAACGAAGAAGAAAAGATTGAAAATAACGAAGAAGAAAAGATTGAAAAGGACGAAGAAGAAAAGTTTAAAAATAGAGATAAAGAAAATGAAAGTGAAGAAATTTTTGAAGAAATGAAAGTTTATAAAAACAAACTTTATGCTCAATGTTGTGAAAAAAGTGCTTGTCATAAATGCGTAAATGATTGGTTCCTAAAATTATATAAAAAAGAATGTATGTTCTGTCATGATCGATCAATTTTATACGAAGATTTTAAAACCGAACAACAACATCAAGATATGCTTATAAATATTAAAAATGGAATTAAATATACAAAAAAATCCAAGCAAGAATTTTTAAAATATTTTATTATTGCTAAGATTAATAGTTTATCAAAAGTTATATTTTGCTCGGAACATCCTAAAATTTTTAATGATTTAATACAATTACTTAAAGAATATCATATATCCTATGTAGAATTAGATAATGGGAATATTCAAGAAATTTACGATTCAGTTAATAACTACGTTTTTGGTAATCATAATGTTTTATTATTAAATTCTAATTTATATGGTTGTGGATTAAATTTAGAAGTCACTTCAGACATTGTATTTTTACATAAAACACATAATAATTTAAAAAAACAAATTATTGGGCGGGCATATCGACCCAACCGTACTCAAAAATTGAATGTATGGCATCTTATGCACGAAAATGAATATAAACAAGAAATTAAACTTAAAAAAAATAATGATTATCATATTATTCGAGATAATATAAATGAATATATGTATGATAATTCGGAATTAAATATAGAAAATGAACATCTTGAAATAAACAATTCTGAAGATACAAAAGTGTCACCTTTATTTAATAAAGAATGATACATTATAATAAAATTAATATATTCATAAAAAAATGATTAATCTTGTTTCCTAAATGTAATATATATTATTATTAATTTACACTTACATTAAATATTTATATTTTATCGATCAAAAATGGAAAATATTGTTTTATATGATTGCGGAGAGATAATTAGTGGGAAAGTTCTTCACCGACCTTCTAAAAAAATAAAATCACCTTATGTAGCAGATATAATGCTTTCTTCTTCTGCTATTTTGGAAGAAGAAAAGGAAAAAGTAGCGTCTGTTTCTGAAAAGAATGAAGAAACTGATAATTATGAGGAAAATGAAATTTTAGCTCATTGTCCTTCTTTGGGATGTTGTGGTCTAGTAGATAAAGAAGCACAAGTGTATCTCACAAAAAATAAAAATCCAAATGTAAAAACAGCATATACAGTTGACTTAGCTATTTTGGAAGAAATTAAAAATGGTAAGAAATATCGTGAAATTATTGGGCTTCATCCAAAAATAGCAGAGAAAATTGGTTTTAGTGCTATACAACAAAATTGTATTCCATCTTTACAAAATGTAAAATTATTGCAGAAAGAAAAGAAATTTGAAAATTCTCGTTTTGATATTTATGGTATTGATGAACATGATCAGGAATTTATATTAGAAATAAAAACAGTTCCCTTGGCAGATTATGTAGATTGTGCTAAAAAAGATCGGAAAAATTATATTGAATTTATTGAATCCAAGGAATGGAACCAAAAAATAGCCTATTTTCCGGACGGATATCGTAAAAATAAGAATGATCCGGTGAGTCCAAGGGCATTAAAACATATTCAAGAATTAGAGAAAATTTCTTTGGCAGGTAAATATAAATGTTATTTATTATTTATTATACAAAGAACGGATGTAGAATATTTTCAAACATCTGTAATTGATCCTATCTATAAGGAAGCAGTTGTTTCAGCATCTAATAATGGAGTTCATATTTTAACTTTACAAGTGAATTGGAATAAAGAAGATGGTAAAGCTTATTTTTATTCTAATAATTTACCAATTAAATTATGAGAATTAATTTTAAATTATTAAAAATTTATTAAAAATTTATTATAAAATACATATTTTTGATTTCATTTTGAAATTATTTATTTTTGTTTCATTATCATTTAATTTATTTAAAATGAATTTATATTTATATTATGTAGAGTCAGTCATTACATAAAGTACTGTATCTTTTTTATTATGACTGAAATATATATTTATCATCAAGATTGGCAGGAATTATGTTCGATCAATATCAAAAAAAATACTATTAAAAGAAAAAATCAAGAACAAGGCACTATTGAATTAAAATCATATTTTCTTAAAATTAAATGGGATAACTACGATGATTTTGACTATTTTTTTTCAAAAGACGCTGTTCATTATTATCAAAATTCATGTTCTTATTCATTTTATTTACTTCCTCAATATAGTGTTATTCATTTATTCTATAAAAATAATTATCATTCTGTTGGTATTCATGAAAAAAAATATTTTCTAGATAAAATAAATCAAATAGCCTATGATATGACAAATTATAATTTATATTATAGTTATTCCATTGAAGAACGTGTATTAAATCAAGTAAAACACACATTACTAATTTTATATATTCCAAATAATTTATCTAAATACATATATTTTCAAGAACTTAATTATATTGAATATGAATTATATTATGAAAGTTTTGAAGAAATAATTCTTTATGATAATAAAAAAGAAGATAATCTAAATTATGATTGTAAAGCGAAATATGTAATTCTTGATAAAACAAAAAAAATCTATTATGTTAATAGTGCAGATGATAATCATACTAAATTAATATTACATGAAGAAGGACATTTTAAAAAACAAAATAATTACATTCATTTTATACCTTTTTTAAGATCAGAAAAACTACCTACTTTTAATTACAAATTAAATATATATTCTTTTTATGATACGCAGCATAATATTTACCGTCAAGTATTGATGAATGATAAAAAAAATAATAGTATAATTAATGAAAATGAAAATGAAAATGAAAATGAAAATGAAAGTAAAAATACGGATACAACTATTAGATATTTTGAAGATTTTCAAGTTATATATCAAAATGTAATGAAACAATTTAAACAAAAATCAGTAGTAATCCCTATATTTTTATTTTTTAATGAAATCAATTCATCTCAAATTATTCCTAAAGATTCAGATATTGATTTGGAAAAAAAGAAAAATTATACTTTATTAGATATGATTTATATTATTCAATATTATCAAGAACATCAAATACCTTACATTTTATGTGATTCTTATTTGAATAAGGAAAACAATATGTGCTTTTCTGATATTCCTATTTATTATCATCATTTTGATCATCAAGAATCTTATTTAAATTTTACAGAAAAAATTCGTCAAACTTATGATAAAATAATTCTTAATACGCAAACTTTTTCTTATTTAAATCAATATATTATTTCTAAAATGGGAGTTCAATCCAAAAAAACAATGGTACAAAAAAATAAAAAAAAAATTACTGATACATGTACTGGTAAAATACCAAAAAATATGCACTTTATTTGGGTTGGAAATAATCAAATACCGACAACTTATATTCAATATATTCAATCGTGGATAATGCATCATCCAGACTGGACATTTTATTTGTGGAATGATCATAATTTACCAACATTAATTAATCAATCATTATATGATCATGTAAGTACATATGCCCAAAAAGCCGATATTTTACGGTACGAAATTTTATATCAATATGGTGGAATATATATCGATTGTGATTTTTTATGTATTAAAAATATTGAATCATTACTAAATTCGTTGGATAATCTTTGGGGTTTTAGTGCGTATGAATCAAGCGATTATATTGCTATTGGAATCATGGGATTTCAGCAATATGATCCTTTTCTCAGGATCATTATAGATAGTATTCCTTATTTTTACTATACTCGTGTACATAAAACAATTCCATCACAAACCGGACCCGTTTTTTTTACACATATGTGTAATCAATTTATTGTGGATAATAATAAAAATAATGATAAAAATAATCATAAAAATAATCATAAAAATAATCGTAATAATAAAAGTAATTTAATAAAAACTATTGAAAATGACTTATTATTATTAAATAAAGGAACTTATCATTTTTTTGACAAGCAATATTTTTATAATTATTCCTATTTTGATAAACAAAATAAAAAACCAATATTATATCATCCAACTGTGTATGCAGTTCATATGTGGGGTTATTCATGGGATATACATAAGTCTTTTCCACATAAAATAATTGATACGCAAGAATTATTGGAACTAAATCAATTAATTGATAAATGTAATATACAACAACCTATACTTCCTAGAATAAAAGGAAATAATGAAGAAAATAATGAAAAAAACAATGAAAAAAACAAACAATTATTTTATCATAAAATACGTATTATTCACATAATGGGTGTTTATTTTTCAGGAGGAATTGAAAAATATATTTATTATTTTGAAAAATATGGAAATCATGATAAATATGAATATATCTTATTATGTATGAAATCAAATAATCATCAAACATTTGAAATATATCAACATATTCAAGTCTATACTTTTCAAAATCAATTAGAATTAAATTACTTACTGATTTCTTTAAAACCTGATTTAATCTTAGATCATTATAGTCCTTATGTAGAAGTATCTCCTTATTATACTGAAACACTCATGATGTATAGTCATCTTCATATTATTCATTCTGCTATTTTATATAATAAAGATATTTCTTTTTTAACAATTAAAAACTGTGTGCATTTATATGAAGAAATAAATAAAAACCATGGTTGTTGGTATAATATTGAAAATAATTATGTTTGTTCTTTAGGAACAACATTAATGGACCAGAAATATATTAAAGACCGAATACAAAAAAATAATAGGAAGTTTAATCCTATAGATGGACAAAAAATAGAATTTCACATTAGTATTATTGGAAGAGTAGTGGAAGAAAAGATTCCGATTTCTTTTTTAAAAAAGTTATCTTCTTTTTTACAGGAATTAAGCAGTAATACAATTGAAAAACGAAATAATCCAAATGTAGTTGTAGTTGTTCATATTTACGGAGAAAAGGCTCACTTTTTTAATAATGAACTATACAATCATATATTCGATTCTATTATTCAAAAAAATGACAATATTATTTATCATCAATATGTAAGCTATGATCAAGTAGAAAATGTATATGATCAAACAGATTTATTACTTATTCCATCAATATATGAAACGGGTTCTTTTACTTGCTTGGAAGCTTTTTCTCACGGTATTCCTGTCATTGGACGAAATAATTACGGCATGAAAAAATTGATTTCTGATGGTGTTCATGGTTATTTAGGAGATAATGACGATGACATAATAAATAAATTACATTTTTGTTTATTTGAAGATCAATCTATTTTCTATCAATCTTATTTTATTTGGAAAAATAGTCAGCAAAAATACAATATTTGTGAGAAAATAAAAACTATGGAATCAATTTTCGACAAACATCTTCCCATTGAGAATCAAGATATTATTATTATTACGTCGGTTATCAATATATCTAATAGTGAATTATCCTATTATCATAAGCGAAGTGTATTTTCATTAGAAGAACGTTTTCAACAAACGTTGGAGACGATTCATTCAATACGTCGAAAAATGGGAAATGCTATACATATTTTATTTTGTGAATGTAGTGATTTAGGCTTGTTTCCACACATTGAAAAAGAAATTAAAAAGAATGTGAATTTTTATGTAAATTGCTTCGACCAAGATACTGTTCGAAATCATGTATTATCTAAATTTAAAGGTATGGGAGAAACCTATTTGATGAAAGTCGCACTTCAGAAAATCATAGAAAATAAAATTACCTATCGATTTATCTATAAAATTTCAGGGCGTTATTTTTTAAATGAAACATTTGATTTAACATGTTTTCAAAATAGATTTAATATTATGACCTATTGGGATGGACATATTGAATCTTATGCGTCTATTTTCTATAAAATTCGCTTTGTTTATTTAGATTTCTTTATTCAGGCATTGGAAAAATTTGATTATGATTTATTACATGGAAATTCATTTGAGCAATGTTTATTTAAATTTTTAAATCATAATGTACAGACCTTGGATAAGTTAGGTGTTTCTGGACTATTGGCTACCGAAGGATACAGTGTTTCAATTTAGATAAGATATATATATAAATATATATATATAAATAATGATTTAAAATAATACTAAATATAAATAAGTAATTTCTTTTGGAATCATGAATGTGGATTTAGATACAAATATAGATTCCACTTTTGTCACCTTTATAATTCCTACTATTGGAAGATATACTTTACATCATACAATATTATCTTTAATAAATCAAACATGTACCAATTGGAATGCTATTATTGTCTTTGATGGATGTAAAAATAATATAGATTGGGAATATATATATAAAGAGCAAGAAAAAGATGAAGTAAAAAAGGGAGAAAAAAATGGGAAAAATAATATTTTGAAAAAAATAACCTGTTACGAAATAGAAAAAACAAGTGGTATTATCAATCAAGCCAGTGACGTACGTAATTTTGGTATCCAAAAGGTAGAACCATCTGGTCAATGGATTGGATTTTTGGACGATGATGATACGATTCACCCTCATTATGTACAATATTTTTTAGAAGAGAATAGAAAATATGATTTTGATATATATATTTACCGTATGACCATGGATAATCGTATTATACCAGATCGGGGTTGCTATGATTTTACTCCAGGTGATGTAGGTATTAGTTTTATATGTAAGAGAGAAGTATTTGATAACATACATTTTCAGAATAGTCATACCGAAGATTTTGATTTTTTAGCCAAAGCACGAGAATATAATTATAAATTAGTTATTAGCGAAAAAATATATTATTATGTAAAGCAAAATAGTTATCAAATGGAAAATTATCCTAGTGATTTACCAATGTATCATAAAATTTTTATTAATTGTTTAAATCCAATGTTATTTTTAGAAGGATTGAAAGAACTATTATAAATTTA
>JGI10211J34971_10000888_pt1 | contig 24933 bp, 32 predicted proteins | sample Etolagsediment_FD_34971 | JGI IMG/M metagenome (IMG submission 34971)
AGAGCCTTAGCAGCCTTGGCTTCCGCTTTGGCTTCCTCCTTAGCAAGAGCTTTGGCAGCCTTGGCTTCCTCCTTAGCAAGAGCCTTAGCAGCCTTAGCTTCCGCTTTGGCTTCCTCCTTAGCAAGAGCCTTAGCAGCCTTGGCTTCCGCTTTGGCTTCCTCCTTAGCAAGAGCCTTGGCAGCCTTAGCTTCCTCCTTAGCAAGAGCCTTGGCAGCCTTGGCTTCCTCCTTAGCAAGAGCCTTGGTAATCCTTGCCTGCTCACGATCAGCAGCCTTTTGTAATCTAGCAAGCTCTTTGGCAAAATGCTTATCAGTTTGAGCCTTTAATTTTTTGCCAAGAGCTTCCTTCTTTGCAGCTTCCTTCGCAGCCTGTTTCTTCGCCTTATCACGTCTTTTCTTATTCTCCTGGTTCTTTTTCTCAAATTCTTTGGCTTCTCTTGCAGCCATTCTAGCCATAGATTGGAATTGAGTGGTCATAGTAGCGGACATCTTAAGTTTTTGAAAGTTTTTGAAACTGGTTGATCGGATTCGATTTAATACACTCAGCAAAAAGCTTTAAAAAAACTTCAATTTTTTTTTTCGATTACTTTTTGATTCATTTTTTGATCAACTTTTTTGAAAAAAAAAGAAACTTTTTTTAAATTACATTAAATATTAACTAAATCTTAACTAAATCTATCTAAACTTCAACTTCAACTTGGTTGCCGTTGGTGGAAACCAACTCGACAACATCACCTCTCTCGCTTTCGGTCTCAACAACGACCTTCTTACCTTTTTTCTCGTTCTTAGTGGGTGACTTCTCAGTACCTGAAGCCATTATGACCAATCCTTTGGCAGCCTTAGCTTCCTTCTTAGCAAGAGCTTTGGCAGCTTTGGCTTCCGCTTTGGCTTCTTCCTTAGCAAGAGCTTTGGCAGCCTTAGCTTCCTCCTTAGCAAGAGCCTTGGCAGCCTTGGCTTCCTCCTTAGCCTTTTCTCTCTCAAGAGCCTTGGCAGCCTTGGTCTCTTCTCTCTCAAGAGCCTTAGCAGCCTTGGCTTCCTCCTTAGCAAGAGCCTTGGCAGCCTTGGTCTCTTCCTTAGCCTTTTCTCTCTCAAGAGCCTTAGCAGCCTTGGCCTCTTCTCTCTCAAGAGCCTTAGCAGCCTTGGCCTCTTCTCTCTCAAGAGCCTTGGCAGCCTTGGCTTCTTCCTTAGCAAGAGCCTTGGCAGCCTTGGCTTCTTCCTTAGCAAGAGCCTTGGCAGCCTTGGCTTCTTCCTTAGCAAGAGCCTTGGCAGCATCGACTGCTGTATCTCCGACGACGGATGCTAGTTCTTCTAGAGTTTTATGGGTAGTGTCAGACATCGTAAGTTTTTGAAACTGTTTGATCGTATTCGATTTAATACACTCAGCAAAAAGCTTTAAAAAAACTTCAATTTTTTTTTGTGGCAAGTTTTTGATGAAAAACAGACGACAGTTTGAGAAAAAAAACGACTGCAAAACTGATGTCAACTTCAACTTCAACTTCAACTTCAATCCAACCTTTAATATATAAAAAGTTAAAAGGGCTTAAAGGGAGATCGGGTTAAGAATAGTCCTATAATTGGTATCTCATTATGTAATCGATTTCTCATTATGTAACCGATTTCTCAATAGCGTATATAGGGGTAATATGGTGCACAACATATGGGGATGCCGTATAGGTACGTTGGATAGTTCCGTTGAGGAGTACAGAGTACAGGGTATAGGGTATAGGGTATAGGACCAACTCTATATCAATCTCTCTCTCCAACTATATATCAATCTTCAACTCTATATCCATCTCCAACTCTATATCCATCTCCAACTATATATCCATCTCCAATTCTATATCACTCTCTATATCAATCTCTCTCTTCAACTCTATATCAATCTCTCACACCAACTCTATATCCATCTCCAACTCTATATATTAACAGCAGTTATCCTCCTGATATCCTCTCATCTCTCTTACAAATCTTACGATAAATCATATGAATGGTACTTTCTAATTGTATATCATAATCAGAAAGCCGAGCATTTTCATCCATTATTCTACCAACCGATACTAACTTCAATCTAGAACAATCTAATCTCTCTATAGATGCTAACCACCTTTTTAAACCATCAACAGTATCATTACGATCAACATCCACAATCTCAGTCTTACCACGTAATGTTTTCACAAATATTTGCATTATATAAAATAACAATACTGTTTATACAGTTTCAAATAACATTTTATAACAAGTTTTTAATTATTTAAATAAAAATTAAATAATTAAAATAATTTATTTCTTACCCTTTATTGTCATAGCTTTATGAATGTAATAAAATGAAGATATAAATAACATGAAAGCAATACTAAATAAAACATATTTTTCATCAACTAAAGCATTTGCTTTTGCACCAAAAGCTGCAGCAATAAAATATGCAATAATAATACATACAGCCACAGGAACGTCAACATCACCTGTCTTATAATACTCATATACAGCACCAATAGATAATGGGAAAACAATTGTTAATAATGTAGTACCAGCAGCTTGTCTTTGATTCTTAGCAATACCAAATACCAATAGTAATGTTAATATATAAAATGATCCAGCTATACCTTGAAATCCAGCAAGTAAACCACATACTGCTCCGATTAATAATGCCAATAGATATTTAATCATTTATATATTATAATGTTAAAAAATTATGCAGGACCATTAATACCTTCTATTTTGCCAGTTATTTTTTTAAATAAACTTTTTTTGCATATAAATATTTTTGCATTTTTGTGTTTTAATGCTTCTAAATGAAATTTTCTATGTTCACAATCAAATTCTAAAATAGATAGTAATTTTCTATTTACAATATTTATTTGTTTTTGAATATCAATATTTTCATATAAATCCATATTAATTTTATCATCATAAGAGCAATCAATAAAAATATGAGTTTTATAAATAGCAAAACCATTAAATGCGGATAATACAGAAATAAATTCCCCGTCATTTCTGTCGTCAATATATTTTTTTCTATATTCTCTCATCAATCCAACAACATGTTGATAATCTTCAAAATGAAAAAAACTATATACAAATGGATGAAACGATAAAGCCCAATCATCATAATAGCCAGCTTCCCTATCAAATGAAACAGAATCCCATTTATCTTTATTTTGAAAAACATAATCTAACGTAGATAATTGAATATCACCAACACAAGAATAATTATTTGTATCCATCATAGCAAAATATTCACATTCAGAAAAATCGGTTTTAATAACTTCCAATATCTTATTTCTAGCATTAGCAATTTTTTTAGTTCTATCATAAGGTCCATTTAAATCTCTATTCATATCAGTAATATTATAAATATGCATATTTTGAAATTCATCATTATAAGAATTAAGAATCTGTAAAGATTTATCAAAACTAAAATCATATGCCACTATAATTTGAAGATTTTCAAAATAGTGATTAAGTTTTTTAAGATTATTAATAATATTATATTCAAGTCCAATCTCACTATTTTTAACACACATACCCAAACAAAATAACATTTATAATAAATAAATAATTAAGTTTTAATATAAAATTGAAATAAATAATATCATAATAATTAAATAAAAAACAGTAAAATGTTACATGAAATAACCGAATTCGAAATAAGCGAATTAATATCAGAAAATGAAATACAAAAAGTAAAAAGTGAGCCGCATAACTTTGATGATTTGTTTAATGTAGATTTTGGAACTTTGATGATAACTCATGTAAATTTAACAGATGAATATATAAAAAATAAAATAGTATCAAAGATACTTTTCATAATGGATATAATAAAAACAGGACAAATAATAAGTTATCAAAGATCAAGTTTGATAGATGAGTTATTATCATTACCATGGAAATTTATGTATGATGAATCACTATCATGGGTTCTAATGGAAGATGAAACATCAATAGAAGAAGAAAGAAAATCAGAATTAATGAATAATAAAACAAGATTACAAAAAGCATTTGACGCATACATACATGAAACAAGTGAAAAAATAGAAAAAATAACAGAAAGAGAGTGTAATATAATAATAGAAAAAGTAAAAAATAAATACAAAATACAAGAAGATAGTGATTATGTAAGACTGATGGGAATAGAATCGTTAAACGAAATGGTAATTTATGATTATGTATCAAAAAAATTAAGGATATATTTTACACCAAGATTAGAAAGATCAGATAGAGACTATTTATTAGCATATACAAGAGATACGTTAGTAAGAAATATATTAAATATAAAATTAAATCTAGATAACTTGTCAGAACTACGATGTAGAAAATTGTCTGATTTATTAGAAAAAAAAAAAAAATTAAAAGTATATTTGATAGTACTAGAATTAACAATAGGCAAAATAAGAAGTAATAGATCAAATGTAAGGAGTATATCTATATTAGCATTAGAATATCAAGTAGAATTGATAAAAATAGAAAATGAAATAAAGAGTATACTAAAAAATGAAACACATATCGAATTTTTAAAAAAATATGAAGATTGTATTGATAAATTTAACGGATACTTTGTTAACAAAGCCAAAAGACTGAACTAAAAAAAAATTGATTAACTTTTAGACGGAAAAGTGGAATTTATAAATTCAGAAACTTACTGACAAACTTAAGTTTAAATCATGGCATCTTTTACGACTACTACAACAACTACTGAAAAAAAGGAACTGAAAAAAGAGCACCAAGAAGATTCAACAGAAGAGTGTGCAATTTGCTATGAAACGTTGGACTCCAAAAAAAATTTTGCACGAACAAATTGCAAACATTCGTTTTGTCTTACATGTTTGATGCGGGCTCTGAAGGATAACAACACTTGTCCCTGTTGTCGTAGCGATATAGAGGAAAAAAAGCCATCATCCAAAGGACTGGATTTTGATGAGCTTGTAGAAGTGGCCAAAGACGAGATACAAATATTTAACTGGAAAGACCATTTGGATGCAATTATGATGTTCGAGAATCCCCAAAGTTCTTTAAAGAACATGTTGAGAGTATTCAGTATCGGACTATGTCGTTCCATAGTTGCGGCCCAAGATGACGAAGAAGAATGGGAGAGTGAAGATGAAAGTGATGATGAATTAGAGGAGAATTAATTATTGATGTCTATTAGTTAGGATTTGTAGTTAAGATTTTAAAGTAAATTAATAAAAGTTTATTTTTTTTTTGAAAAAAAAATGAACCGAAAAGTAGTCGAAAAAAAAAATTGAAGATTTTTTAGGTTGATATGAAGAATGTATTAAACTGACACATCAATTGAGTAATCAATAGATATCACAACATGTACGCTACTAAGAGAAATCAATCAAGCAAGATGATCAAGCAACAGAAGGCTTTTTGCAAGGTTTGCATGAATGCCGGAAAAACAGAACAGGAGTATACCTCACACTTTACGCGTGCTTCTCCTGATGCAAATGCACCAATCACGTGCCCTACCATTCTAGCAATAGAATGTAGGTATTGCAAGGGACAAGGTCACACACCCAAGTACTGTCCTGTTTTGAAGGAAAAAGAAAAGCAAACTGAGCGAAGAGAACGTGTGATGAGAATCGAGCGCGAGAACATGATCAAGATACAGCAGGCGTCTCAGAAGAAGGAGAAGAACAGTTTTGCAGCTTTGATGTCTGATTCAGAGGATGAATCAGATGCCGAAGAAGAGGAATATGTTCCCGTCTCTACCAAGTGGGCAGAAGTTGCGGCAGCCGCACCGAAGCCGCTTCCTGAGAAGAAAACAATCGATATGCAAGTGTTGGGTGGTAACACACTATCGTACGATACTTCCTCTCGTATTGCTTGTCCTTCTCCAAAGGTAGAGCAGCCTAGACGTCGCATAATCAACTGGGCGAAGGAGGAGTCATCTGATGAGGAGGATGAAGAGGAAAGGATTCAAGATGCGTGGTAAGTAAAGTAGATAATTTAAAAACGCAAAAGTAGTAGATAGATTAGTTAGGAATTAATTTTAATATTTAATTAAAATTAAAATAAATAAGAAATAGCTTAATTGCTATTTTTTTTTAAACAACAAAATAAAAGACTGATACATGAAGTAGTAACTTTTTCGACTTTGTTAATATCAAACTTACCTTTAGATGCATCAACAATAACATCAATAGTAGTAGGAAGATCGTTTTGAATAAAACTTAAAACAAATGCTCTTTTCTCTTCACCAATAGGAATATTTTTATCAGAATAAATTTCAACTAAAATATCAATAAGAAGCGTTTTTTGGTCAGCTCCTTTGACCTTTGTTTTTTCAATAAGTTCCATAATCTTGATAACTTTCAACATAATATCGGAAGTTTCAACTTTGTCTAAAGAATCCTTAAAATCCTCTTTAATTTGAGTTATGATTTCGGATTGTATTTTTTTAGTGTCTTCAATAAGTTGAACTTCTTCTAAAGAAACCACAGATTCAGAAGCCTTTTCTTTTGCAAGTTCAGCTTTAACTTCTTCCTTGAGTTGTTTTTTTATCTCTTCTAAATTGAGAGAATTATTAGTAGGAGTTGAATCATTATTTTCAGCCATTATATATTATTAATTGAGTTTTTTTTAAAATCCTAATGCCCATTTGGTATTTAAATAGTCTTCAATAGCGCCAATACCACTTTGTGTAAATTGATTGGTATAAAATAGTGCTTCGGCAATTTCACCTCCCCAATATTCAGGGTCTCCTGGAGAAATAGGCGCGCCATTACTTTTTGGAATAACACCAAAACCAATAGCACCTGGTCCACCAAAGTCTTGGGTAGTAGTAGGTTTGGTTCCAGTAACAGTATAAGTTAAAGAGAGTCCAGGAATATTAGTTGATGATGAAATAGGAAGAGATGTAGATTTATCAGTTCTTAATACAAGAGTATTTGAATTAAGTGTTTTGGTACCATCGAATACCAAGGTTAATAAACTATCCTTGAGACTTTCTTTGTAATTCAGGTGGGCAAGAATTCTGAGTATAATTAATTAATTGTCCTTTTTTATTAAGTTCACCTGGATTGGAAGTAGCTCGTCGTTTTTGTGCTCGTCTAACAGAAGCATTAGTAGCCCCAATACCTGAACTAGTCCATTTATTAAATAGATTGTTAGGAGGAGTATTAACAAATATTAATCGTCGTGCACCTCCACTAATAGTATTATTAGGTCCTGACATATATAATTTTATTTTATTAAAAAATAAAATAAAAAGAATAAATAATAAATAAAATTATTAAATATGATCTAATACGAGTAAATTAACCAGTCATATTATGATTAAAATACCAAATATCATTATTACTATTAGTATTACTATTACTATTACTATTAAAAGAACTAATAGGATAATTATTATTGCTTAATTCCATAAGTTGGATAGCTGCTAAAAACCGTTCAGGATCAAAAGAATTATCAAGATGTACATGATGTAATTGATCATAAAGATCATCTTCGATAATAGGAGTTCTACACATAGGACAAGAATTTTTTTTATGATATGATTGTAGAAAACATTTTAAACAATATTTATGTCCACATTTGGTAGTAACATTTTGAATAGATTCTAAAGGTTCCATGCATATAGGACAATCAGTAATATCGGATGATCGTGCAACAATATCTTGGGTTTTTAACCATTCTTGCCAGTATCTAGTAAGATTTAAAATAATCTGAATACGTGGTAATGAAACTTTACAATTAATAAGTGCAGCAAGTCTTTTTAAAACTTTCAAAGACAAATGATCAAAATTAGGCTTTTGCGGAGATCGTAAAAGATGGATAAGTTGTTTATCATAAGGGCAAGTCATAATATTATGACCATTTTCTTCACAATAAGAACACTTCATTTGTGGAACAGGAATGTAACGAACAACAGGTTGAGACCTTCTATTTAATGAATGTAAGTTATTGAATCTAAAATTGTACATATAATATAATCAATTTTTTTTATTTATAAAATTAAAAGGAAAACAATATTTATTAATACAAGAATAATTAAGTGAATAAGTAGGATATATTTTCCGAGAAGATTTAATAATGCGAGGTGTATTAATGAACTGGAAAACCTTTTTTTTAATAAGATTGGTTCTATGTTTAATAGGTATAATATGTTCATGTTTATTTTTAATAATATCAATATCATCATCACTATATGCAAGATATGATTGATCGTCAGATAAAATAGAATCAGTATCAGTATCAATATGATGAATAATTTGAGAAGGTCTAAGAGTCATAATATATAATATAAATAATGTTTATATTATATATAAATGGAAAATAAAGAATGTAAAAATTGCATAGAAAAGCCAAGTTCATTAGATAAATGGTGGTATACAATATTGACAACAATAATATTAATAATAATAATAAATCCATATTCATATAATTTAAGTCAAAAAGTATTAGGAAAATTAATAGGAACAATATCAAAGAATGGTTGTCCAACAAAATTAGGATTAACCATACATATAATATTATTTACATTAATAGTAAGATTTGTAATGGGTTAAATAAGAATCAATATATTTAACAGCAGATTCGATAGATTGAAATGGTTTATAATAGCTATAATCAGAATTATATAAAGGAACATTAACATGAATATGATTATCAGAATCAATATTAAAAGAAATTTCTTCAAGTTGTCTGTATGGTAAATGAAAAGAAACGTTTGTGTTTGTCGCCAAAGATTGAATCCATCCAGCTTGAGTTAATTTATAAGAAATATAGTCAATTGTGGGTTCCGCCCCCCTACGACGGTTACACGGCTTCGCCGCGATATAATTAGTATGTTCAGTCATGTACAAAGTATAAATGTATATAAAATGAAATTTTTAAATACATTTGAAATATTATAAGTACCACCCAACGTAGGACTTGAACCTACAACCTTGAGATTAGAAGTCTCACGCGCTATCCAATTGCGCCAGTTGGGCCAAAAAAGTATTTAAAATAAAATACCAAATAAAGTCGCTCCTGAAAGGACTCGAACCTTCGACCTTACGGTTAACAGCCGTCTGCTCTAACCAACTGAGCTACAAGAGCTGATGCATCCTACTTGCTGACTACTTTAATTGATTGTCGAAACAATCTGAAAAATGATCTAAGAGGCTACTATAGTATACCCTTGATACTATCCTTGATACTATCCTTGAAGAGGAAAGAAAAAAACTACAATTAAATGAATAATTATAGTTGTAGCCGTCGAGATGATTTTTCCATGATTTAAAAAAAAATGTAGCTGTAATGTAGTCTTTAACAATAATTTAAAAAGATTAGCTGTATATAGGATATGTTTTATAGGGTTATAGAGATGTCTTATATCCCCTTAAGTATGGGTAATGTTGCTCCATATAGTAACTCGATCAGGGGCTCGAACCCTGGACCACACGCTAACTTTTAATAAAAGGCGTGCGCTCTACCGACTGAGCTAACCGAGTAAAAAAGGTCCTACTGGGACTCGAACCCAGGTTTCGAGATTCAAAGTCTCGAGTGATAACCACTACACTATAAGACCGTCTGCTTCCTACTAGCTGACTACATTTGTTTGAAGTATAAGGTATAGGCTTAGTTCAAAAAAATAGCTGGATGTAGTCTTATCATAATTTAAAAAAAGAGTAGCTGTATGTAGGAAATAAATTGCACAGAGAGGGGTTCGAACCCTCGCATCCGAAGATAAGAGATCTTAAGTCTCCCGCCTTAGACCACTCGGCCATCTGTGCTTAATGTTCATATGCGGGCTCGAACCGCAGACCTTCGGCTCATAAGACCGACGCTCTAACCAACTGAGCTACACGAACAGAATGCATGATGCTTGCTGATTACTATGCTTTAATAATTAAGTAAGAGTGGCTGATTGTAATCATTAATAATAATTATAATTTAAAAAAGAGTAGCTGTATGCATCATATTACTACAAGTATACATATAAATGTGTTTTTAAATATGTTTTAAAAATATATAATAAGTATATAAAAAATGGAAAAAATAAAGGAAATAAAAAATAAGAGGGAAATAATATTAATATTAATAATAATATTGTTATTAATAACAATATCTATGACAAATACAGTATATTATATGTGTTATACAATAAATTATTTATTAAATAGAAATAATTATACATTTAAAGAAGAGGGTCAATTTAAAGAAAATAAATTAATGAAATCAAATAATATTTTTGAGACGTATATGAAGTATCATAGAGAGAAAAGACTATTAAAAATGGTGGAAGTAGATGTATGTATGTTGCCTGAATTAAAAATAGATGAAATATGTTATGAAAATGTACATAAAATATCAAATGGATTAAGAGAGCCATTTGTAATACGTGGATTATTGAAAGAATATGATTGTGTAAAAAAATGGGATTTGGAATATTTTAAAAATGAATTTGGAAACATAGAAGTGCCAGTATATGAAGATGGAAATATAAATTATGGTGGAAAAGAGCAAAAATTAAAAAAATCAAAAAAAAACAGTTATAAATGTTCAATAAGTGATATAGTAGATGGAATAAAAAATGGAGAGCCGTTATATGTAAATAATATATCAAGATTATTTTCAAGAAGTAAAAAAGCAAGATCAGAATTAAATTTAAATAAAATAGAAGATGAATTAATAAAAAATAATTTTTTGAAAAATTATAAAAAATTCACAGGAGGGGATTTCTTTTCACAATTATTTTTTGGAGGAAAAAATACAGGAACAAACTTGCACTGTGCTTCAAATATAAATTTTTTTTTTATGATAAAAGGAAAAAAAAGATGGGGATTTATACATCCAAAATATACAGATATAATAGATTGTCAAACAAGTAAAAAAGGATTATATAGTGTGGGTATAGAAGATTATTTTGCAGAAAACAATAATAAGTATTCAAAAATACCAAGAATGGAAATAATTTTAAATGAAGGAGATTTTTTATATAATCCAGCATGGTATTGGCATGCAGTAAAAAATGAAAGTAATTATACAATAGCAGTAGCAAATAGATTTGTTCAATATATAAATTTAGAAATACCCACAGTAACAAATAATTTATTTTTTTCTTATTTGCAAGGATGGAGTCCGATGTATTATTTGCGATGGTTATATGTATTAATAACAGGTAAACCAACACAAGAAAATTTTGAATCATTAGTAGACGGAGAAATATTAGAAAACTTGACAAAAAATGAGAAAAACAAAGTATAATAATAATATATATGAATATGAATATGAATAATTTAAGTAAATTTTATATGTATTTGATAGATAAATACTTGATAGATTTTGTAATAGGGAGTAGTATAATAGTAACATTACCTTTTTTAGTGAAAACATATGATCTAATAAAGGAAAATAAGATGTTCAAAAATAAATTAAATTTTTTGGATTTTAAAACCTATGCAATATTTACGCCATTATTTTTTGGATGGGCCAATACATTTGGTGCAATAGTTCAAGATGGATTAAATTTAAGTAATAACGAGAGATTTTTATTTTCAGCAGTATTATCATTTTCAATAATATCAAGTGTAATATATTATTTCCAAATATATCGTTATACAAATTATGAATGGTTTAAACATATATCATGTTTAGTATTTTTCCATTTATTCATTTGGTTTTGTGTAATAAATTATTTAAATTCAATAATATTTAAAGTACCATTAAAATTAAATGAATTAGTAGTAATAGGAATAATATGGATAATAAGTGGAACATTATTTTGTTTATTTGGATAATTTTGTATTTTCATAATATATATGATTGATCAGAATTCCTTTTTATTTGAAACATTTCTATATATAATATTGGTAGTAAAAATACTATTTTTGATATTTATGTTATTAGCATTTCATGCGAAAAGAAAAAATTTCACAGATAAATACGAAACATATGAATCATTAGAAGAATTATTTCATACATTATTTACATTTTTAATGGGAATATTATTATTGGTATTATTTCATCCAATAGGTTCATGGGGTAAAGAAGTATGTGTATCAGGTGAAACAAAAACATTTTTATACATATTTGGATTTTTATCTATAGGTTCTGTAATCCAAAAAGCAGTACAAGCACGTCAAGAAATATATAATTAAAAAATTAAATTGTTTTAAAATAAATGTAATAAAACAATTTAAATATGCAATTGGGTGAATTGCATTTTCTCTCGATTGCTGGAATCGAACCAGCGACAATTCGATGACAACAAGTGATCGAAATGAACTACTACAGTCGAATGCTCTACCCCTGAGCTAAATCGAGAAAATAGTGTTGTCAAATAATATTGTTATTTAACAACAATAAAATAATAGAAATGTCTTTAAATACTTTTTCNAAAAAAAAATAAATACCAAACAACAACATGTACACCAAATACAAGGAATCTAATTAGTAATAACTTGATCATATTCTCTCTTGACATCTTGTAACGTTTGAGTATGCATTTCAATATTTTTAGAGAGCTCCTGATTATCAAATCGTTCCATAATAAAACGGAAGACAAATACCTCCTTTTGCTGACCAAAACGATGACTTCTAGCAATAGCCTGATCTTCGACTTTAGGATTCCAGTCAGGCGTATTCAAATAAATCTCGTTGTACTGTTGAAGATTCAATCCTTCATTACCCGATCGAATTTGCAATATCAAAACATCGAGTTCAGAATTGAGAATTTCGTTCCTCTTGCCCTTAGGAACAGAACCGTCAATCATGTCAACAAGGAAACCATGAGCCTGGAGTTTTTCTTTCAGGTAAGCGCTTTCTTCGCGAAAAGTGGTAAATATAATTTTTTTATTTCCGTTATCTTTTCTCTCGACAATCATCTGAATAACCCGATTCATTTTGCTATTAAATTGCTCGCCACCATAATTGTCTTTTGAGATGAGACCCATGCTCTTCATTTTCAACATATGTTTCTTGACCATTTGTGGATAAACACATGCTTGTCTAGCAAATGTCATGACAGCCAATATCATTTGAGGATCGATAATTTTGTGTTTCTGTAGGGAGCTAAAATTACAGGCTTCATGAATGTCTTGGCACATGCCCATTTCCTTGGAATTTTCCCACTTGGTAATAATTTTTGTAGTATATAATTTAGGCAAATTCAATCCAACATCATTTTTAGTTCTTTTTAATATTACCGTTCTCACAAGTTCGCGAAGTTTTTCAGAATTTGTATATTCCATGGGACTATAACCCATAAGACACAGAAGAGAATAGAGATCGTTAAGATGATTTTGGATAGGCGTACCAGTAACAAACCAAAAGGTAGTCGTTTTAAGACTAGACATAACCTGAAATAGTTTGGTTTTATTATTACGAAGATGATGTGCCTCATCACAAATAATACGATCCCATTTTTTGAATAAATGGCGAGTACTTTTGGAATCTTGAATGATCTGACCGTATGTCGTGATAACAATAGGTGCGTTGATCAAATCATCATATACGATGTGTTTTTTGTCTTGTCCGTGATATACAAGAGGTTGATGACCAGTAGTGTTGTAAATTTGTTCGGTCCACTGCTGCATAAGCGCAACAGGTAGAATAATCAAGGTCGAAGGTACGAAATTGCACAACATGGTTGCAATCATAGTGATGGTCTTACCTAATCCCATATCATCAGCGAGGATACCGCCGGATGGTTGTTGACGTTCTCGTTGGACACACCATTCAATACCGAGGCGTTGATAGGTCTTGTCTTGAAGACCAGCGTGTTTGATAAAGCGTTGATACATTTTGAAAATGTGTGAATAAGTTTTGTGATTACCAAAAATGACCAAAAAATGGTTCAATTTTTTTTCTGTCTGTCTGTCTATAACGGTTATTTTTTTGAATTTTGACAAAAATTATACCATAATGTCGTTAATATCATGATCATCTTCAATATTCCATGTGAATCGTGATTCCTTTTTCTTTTTTTCAATTTCCTGTAATTTTTTAACATTTTTACTAGCACTATCGTAAATATGATTAATAAAACTATTATCAACCCAATTAGAATCATGAATATATTTCAAAATACAAGGACATAAATAATAAAAAACGCCCATATTCCTTTTGATATCACCTCGTTTAAGTTCATCTACTAATATAGCATCAATTTCAATATATGAAACAGATAATGCAACAATAGACTCGTAAATGGTATTTTTCTTTTCAGCATATTTGACCTTGGCAATTTTAAATCTATCAAGTTCATTTTCAATCATTTTACGTGATTGTTGGTTAATATGACGAGAAGATTCTAAAATAGTAGTACAAGCATTAATACAAGATCTAATTTGTCGTAAATTATTTCTATAAATCCATAATTTAATAGTTAATATTAATCGATAGTCTTCAATCATTTTGATTAATGAAAAAACATTAATACTATATGCAGTAGGATATCGGTTACGAATGGTTCGTGGAACTTCAAATTGATTAGTTTCTTTAATTTCTTTAATTTTTTTTTGTACATCTTCAATTTCTAATAAAATTTTATCCATAAGATCTTTTTGATGATGTGTTTCTTCAGTATTTAATTCAATAATAGCTTTTTCAGTTTCTTCATTTAATACTTTTTTAAAATTATTCATAAATTTATCGATATCTTCCTTCTTATCTTTTTTATCAATACGATATTGTATATTAATTTGATCCAAATCATTTTGGAGTGATTGAATATGATATATATTTTTATTAAGATCATTATCATATTCATTACGTTTATCATGATCTAATGTGGTTGATTGTAATAGAGCTTCACAATCAAATTTAGCATAATTCATTTTTTGGATTTCTTTATTAAGAGTAAATTTATGGTTGTTATAATCAGATTTAAGTATTTCTAATTCATTATATTTTTGTTGAACCCCTTCATCAATTTTAAGTCGTACATTTTTTTTAACTTCAAGTAATTTTTTAGCTTTACGTTCAGGTCGTGTATTAAAATTGAAGGAAGCGCTACTAAATAAAAGTGATTTGCCGGAAAAAAACATAATATGGCTTTGAAGTTTGTCGTATTGATGTGCAGAAATTTTATGAGCTTCAGAAGCAGCATCAAGTTTTAAATAATTAATAACAGATAATAAAAAAGCACTAAAAGCAGTAATACATGATATAATAAGTTGTGCATGAGGAATAATTCTCTCAGCTCCACTAATAACAGATGCTCCAGCAGATATAATAATAGTAGGAATCATTAAATAATTAAGCCATGTAGAAGTATAATAACTAGATTCAGTATAAATCATTTTTTGACTATTTAAATAGCTAGCAATAATATCTAAATGTGTAGATGTAAGAGAAACTAAATTAGTAGAAAAAGTATTATCAACAAAATCTTTAATAGCTTCAATATCATGCCAATCAATTTCTAATTTAGATAATATACCTAATAATTCTGATCTAGAAATATCTGTTTTATTAGAATGGACTAAATTATTAATGATTTCATCAGTAGAAATTTTATAAGAATGTTTAGATTCTTGTGATTTAGAATCTTCTTCAGAAGTGTCAGCCTGATTATTAAGAAAGGAGGTATTTAAATTAATAAAATTATTTTTGTGTTGTAAATCGAGATTTTCACAATCATTTACAATTTGTTTATATCTCTCTTTCCTAGTTTCTTCAGCTCCACTATCACTATCAGAATCATAATAGGTATTAGATTTATGATTATCATGATTAACATGATTGGTTAGAAGAAGAGGTAAATTTGATTGTGAAGAAGTATCAATATGATTTGCGGAAAGATCAGTAACTTCAACAAATAAATTATTAGAAAGATCCATAATATAATAAAAAAATATATTTTTTTTCGAAATAAAATGTATAATGGTGAGTAAAACAAAAAAAAATCGCAAAGGACAACCGACCAAGGGGTGGTCAAAAAAGAGTCCTGGGACTCGTGCTCGCACAGTAATGTTGAAAAAGTGCGGAAAGAAATGTTTTTTAGGACCAAAAAAGAGCTTTCCAATTTGCAACAAAGGAACATGTAAAATAAATCCAAAAGGAGTATATTCGGCATATATTCGTGCAAGAGAATGGGGTAAAGCAAAATCAAGTTACAAGACATCAAAGCCTCGTCATTCAAGAAAAACATATAAAAATGTGGAGCGAAAAGCTAAAAAAATACTAAGAAAATATGGATATAAGAAAGTAGGGAAATCAAGAAGAAAGTAATGGGGGGGGGTTCCGCCCCCCTACGACGGGGATTATGTGGTGGGGGTTCCGTCCCCCTGCGACGGTTATGCGACGAAGTCGCGCTCTTTAAGTTATTTTAGAATATATATTATTAAATAACTTAAATAGGTTTACGTAATAGCATTTTTTCTTCGGCTCGTTGTTGAATTTTTAATTGAATTTTTTTCTTAAGTAATCTAAGTTTATCATGTTCAATACAAATAAGATTATTTTCAATAGGAATTTTGCAAGTATTACATATAACAAAGCAAGTGTTATTATAATGAGGAAAAGAGATGGAGCATTTTTGGTTATTACAAACATGATTGCGACAATTATTGCATGTATAATGCACAGTATTGATATTACACTCAGTACATCTATCCCAATCAGTAAAATGTTTATAATTAGGAACTAGATCATAACGGTAAAATGGTGAAGAATGAATAAAGGTAGGATAACTATTCATAGTGAATGTTTCATAAATTTTGCAAATAGGAAATAAGTATAAATACAGATCAACTTTTTTTTGTCATAAGCAATAAGATTATCTATAAATTTTTTGGTCCATCCAATTATAAGTACGTTTGCCATAAATTTTTAAATTAATCCAATTAAGAATATAACAACTAAGCATAAATTGTCCTTCTACATTAAAATGATATTGATCCTTTAAAATATCATTTTGTTGTATTAATTCAGTCATATCAAAATAATCAATATTATCATATTTTTCTATACATAATTTAAGTTTATTTTGAACATCAATTCTATAATCATTAATATATTTAGTTTGTTCAGAAATATTCTCAATATATATATTTTGTTCATCAGCATCTTGTTGAACAATTTTATCATTAATAAGATAAGGACCAATAATCAAAATATTTTTATTATTACATAATTGGTTAATCTCTTTAAAAATAGATTCTATATTTTGTTTTGTATCAATAATTTGAAAATCTTCTCTCTGAAAATCAATAGTATTATGAATACCAATATCAATATTCCATAATAAATTTTTATTATAATACTCTTTGCCATATTTTTCGGTTTTAAAAAGAATCTCTCTTACAGAACCAATTTCAAAAATATATAAATCATAATCATTATCGTTACCATCAACAATTTCTCTTGGTAATCTTACATGTTTATTACCACCAAATGCTCTTTGTGTAATACCTCTAAAAAAAATATCAAAAAATGTTTTATCTGTATTAGGATCTTTATCTTGATATATCTCTCCTCTCATATATTTTAAAATATCTCTCACATCAGCCAATTTAGATGAATATGTAATGGGTTGCGTATGAATCCGAATTTTATCTTCCGTCTCATATAATTTGGATTGCATACCACCTTCCATTAAATTCAATTCTTTAATACATTTTGCTGGTAGTGCAGAAACACGACATGTACCAAAAATGCAAACTTTCTTCATTAATAAAATAAAGATACTTATTTTTAAATAAAATTGATTTAAATGTTAATAAAAAATAAGAATGAAAATAAGATCGATAATGTATGCTTTAAAGCCACTAATGCAACAAATATTAATACCGATATCTGATAGTTTTGTACATCCAAATGTAAAATTAACGGATGGTAATGGTCATGGAGAAACGCGTATATATACAGGAGATAATGGATTAATAAATAAGGAGTTAACACTAAAGCCATGGAAAATAGAATTTGATGAAAAATATAAGGATTCTTTATCAAATTATTTTGAGTCAAAAGAAAAATTTAAAAAGAGCATGGAAAATCGTGTAGAACATGTAGAAAAAAATATAAATTTATGTGAAGGTAAATTAATAAAATTCAAAGAACAGAATGGAAAAGGAGATGTAAGACGATTTTATATAGGAATAGAGGATGATGAAAACAATAAATTAAACTATAAATTTTTAAGAAATAGTTTAATAGCAAAAGAGGCGTTATTTCAAATAACAGAAGCCGAAGATGAATATATATGTACAATAATTGATACAAAAGATGTGTGTGTAAATAAAGAAAAGAGGAAATTATGTTCAAATGTAGGAATAGAATGTTTAAAATATAAGGCGAGAGAATATAATATAGAAATACAAACAGAAGAAAATGGAGGTGAATTCAGTTTAAGAAATCCTGAAAACGGCTACTTTTGGCCAGTAGATGGATATCATGAATGTGGTAAACATAAATGTAATGGAAATAAAGATGAGCCATGTCCGTTTAATAATAATATATGGGAATTTCAAGGAGATTATTTTCATGGGAATCCATTAAAATATTCAGGAGAAGATGCATTTCATAATAAGAAGTATGAGGAAAAATATGAAAAAGATAGAAAGAAAAAGGAATTTTACGAATCAAAGGGATATAAAATGAATATAATATGGGAATCCGAGTGGACAAATGAAAAAAAGTTATTAAAAAAACAAGGTGTAAAATGGTATTAAAAAAACAAGGTGTAAAATGGTATTAAAAAATTTATTAAAATAATTAATTAATAAATTTTTTTTAATGATAATTGATTAATGAGTTTATTTTCTAACACGCTTGGTGTTCTTACCTTTGCGGCAGAAAGATCTCTTCTTACCCTTGGTAAATTTGCATCCTTCAGTCATGATGCAAGCTCTCATGGAGTGTCCACGGCAAGGAGATTTTCTGACACGTTTAGCGTAAGATCTCTTGCGAGATAAACTTCTTCTCTTCATGGTTCTAGTAACAGCCATTATATAATATAAAAGTAGAAAATAATTTATTCCTAAATATATACTAAATAACGCATGAATTATCTGCCAGTAGAACCAAATCCGCCCGAACCTCTTTCAGAAAGTCCTAAATCATCAATATTATTAACAATTTCTACTCTAAATGGTCGAAGAGATGGATGACATAATTGGAAATATCGTTCTTTGAACGCGATATTAAATGGAATTGTTGATGAATTTGCTAAATCAACAACTGCCATAATTTCACCTCTATATCCTGAATCAATAATACCTACAGAATTAGCAAGTCGCATAGGTGTCTTACTTATACTAGATCGTGGGTATAAATAATATCCTTCAAAACCATATCCAGGAGTATACATAGAAGCACTAACTCCTAATTTAATTTTATTGCTAATAAGTTGGTCTAAAGAAAAATCTTTGGGTAATGCAAGATCAAATCCTGAATCAGGTGTATCAGACAAAATATTATTATTATGAATATTTACCTTTTCTTCGTAATAATTTCTGATATCATTTTGATGGATATAAATTTTAAGTATGGGTAATTGACTCATATATTGTTATTATGTATATGATTTTATGTCATTTCATAAATATATTTATTGTACAAATGAATTCAAATACTTAGATATATAGTACGCCATAGATACGGTAATACCACCAATAGTTAACGTTCTAACAGCTTGATAAAAATTGCCTTTTAAATATCCAAGTAAAAATAAACAAACAAGTAAAATATAAATGGCATAAGTAAAAGCATTTTGCATTTGTAATAAAAATGGAATAATAGGAATAATACCAACTAAAACAAATGAAATAAAGGTAAAGAATCCGACAAGATATGGATTTTTGTTATTATGTCTCATTTGTTCCGCTAAATAACTAGAAACACCCATACTAAAGCCATCCGATATAATATTGGCGATAGCTAAAATAATGATAGCAGTATTTTGTAAATTAATACCAACAGATCCAGCAATAATAGAAAATGTGGTAACTAATCCATCTACGCCACCATAAACAATCTCAGAATGATATTTATTTTTATTATTTTTCATAATTATATATTATTAAAATAAAATTAAAAAAAATTGATTTGTGAAGTAGTAAAAAGCTAAATGCATAAATCAAGAGTATAAGTATCTATCTAAAGTAAGTATGATGTGTAATTTGCGTGATGAGAAGTTTGCGTCGTTGGCACTATCGTTGTGTAAGAATTCGAATTTAAAGCATCACCAACATGGTTGTGTGGCAGTTTTAAATGGAAAAATAATTGCTAAGGGTTGGAATTCAGATAGGTGTTTTTCAAAGGATGGAATATTAAAAAATGTGTGTAGTTGTCATGCGGAGATGGATTGTTTGCGAAAGATGATGAAGTTGGTTGGCAATAAGGCTAAAGGGACGCGGTGTCTTTTACAACCGAGTTAGTTTATATGTAGTAAGACAGGATACAAGTGGTGAGAAATTCAAGGACTCTGCGCCGTGTTTAAATTGTACAAGTATATTGAAAAAATTCAATATAAAAAATATAATTTATAGTAATAGTTATGGTGGATTGACAAAATGTAAAATGAGAGATTATAATACAGATCATGAAAGTCAAGGAATAAAACGATTAAAAGAGAAAAATGTATGGGGGGTTCCGTGGGGGTTCCGCCCCCCTGCGACGGAAGTTATGTGGCTGCGCCACGTTCGTTTTTATGCGGCTTCGCCGCGGTGCTGAGTTTCTTTAAGTTATTTTAAAAATATATAATTCAATAACTTAAATAAATAGGTAATAATTTCTTTTTATTTATGAATTAATCTCTCTATTTCTCTCGTTTATTCTTTTTTTAAAAGTAAATCCAGTAAATCAGAAATTGTATTTTAAAATCATAAATTCATGAATATCATATAAGAATAGAAAAACGAATTCAACGAGAGAAATAGAGAGATTAATTATTAATTCAGTCTAAAATACAAGGGTTGTATTTATTATTTATTTTCTCTCTGAATCTCTCGTTTAATCTTTTTTTAATTCTTATATCAGTATGTTGAAAAATGTATAATCATTTCTATATTTCAAGGATATCATATAAAGATGGGAAAACGAATTCAACGAGAGAAATAGAGAGATTAATTAAAAATAAAAAGAAATTCCATTCAACCTATTTAAGTTATTTAATAATATATATTCTAAAATAACTTAAAGAAACTCAGCACCGCGGCGCAGCCGCATAACCGTCGTAGGGGGGCGGAACCCCCACGGAACCCCCATTTAACCAACATAATCGGCAGGTAATGCACCAGCAGCTACTGCTTCTTGCCATGTTAAGTAATTGACATCACAACCTAATGAACCAACAGACGTAGATGCTGTTTGACTAGCACCTCCAACACGATATGACGTTTGTGAAGTTCTATTATGATTTAATTTCATAGGGAAAGGCTGTTTATTTGCAGGTGTTGGTAAACAATTCTGTTTTCCTGGACCTCCAGTAGTAATATATTGACCTTGACTCATAGCAGGTTGATTAAAATTCTTTGCATATGGCATTCTTACATATTTCTTTCCTCCAATATGATAAGAACATGCTCTAGATTTACCATCACAATTATATATTTTGGCATCAGGAGCATCAACAGTTGTACCACAATTACCACTACTTTGAACATTTATAAATACCGATTTACCACATTTTTGAGTAAGTTGTCTAATATATTGTGCTTGATCGCTAGTAATTTTATAACTGTTATCATCTTCTTGTACCCAATAATTAGGATATGTACTTTTAGTCCACTTATATTTAGTATCTATCATACCAGCAGTATTTAAAGAAGATTTTTTTATAATTTTGTTATCATTAGTACAACAACTACCTGAATTTAAAGGATGATTATAATATTTACCATTATTACCACCATTACCCTTAGGAAGAGATCCTTTATAAGGAGTGCGAGTAGTATTTGAAACCATTCTAAATTGACCAACAGCTCCAATATTTCTATAACCACCATTTAAAGAAAATCCATCAGTACCTCTACCTGATATAGGGGCAAATCTTCTGTTATGACGAGATTTTTTTTTTAATACTTGCAAAGACATATATAATTTATTATGAGAAATTAAAATATTATAAATACCCTTTCATTAGGATCCTCTTTCAATAAGTATTTTAATATATGATTAATTTTAGTATCATTAAAGATATCTAGTTCATAATTTTTAATTTTGCTTTTAATCCATAATCCCAAACTATAATAAAAATTAGATATAGGAGTCCTAAATGGTAATTTATCATTATTTTTTAATTCAGGCGATAAAAATAAAGATTTATCATAAGGATTAGATACAATAATTTGATTATCAGTAATAGGTAATAATTTATTAGTATTAATTAAATAATGTTGTCCATCTATATCAATTAAATCGTCATTTTCCATATGTATTAAACTATAACCATTATTTTCTATTTTTTTTATTTGAATATAAATATCAATAATAATTTTATATAATTGATGTAATTCTAAAAAGTCATTTTTATAACAAACCTTATTTGCATATAAAGTGTTAAATCCTAAACACATTTTATCATTATGATTAATAATTTCATAACAATCAGTATTTTTTTTAATTTGAATATCAGTCATTAATATGCTTATATGATTTATTTTTAATTTGTTAAACTAACAAATAAAAAATAATGATAATATTAATAATATTAATAATATTAATAATTATTTTTTTAATAAACTACATTTCCAAAAATATGGATTATCATAAACAATTTTAATAATTTTCTCATCTAAAATAAGATTTTTGATATTTGAAATTTTATCATCATCAACCCGCCAATAATCAAAATGTATATATGCTTTTTTAAACATATGAGAATTAGTATTAAGTATTTGTATACTCTTAACCTTACCTATATTGAGTTTTTCTTCAAAAATAACCCGAATTTCCGAAGAAGTGATTTTATTGTACACACGAGGTATACATAATGAAGGACATTCTGAATCCATTAATCTAATAATATAAGTATAAAAAATAGATTAATATGAGATCAATTTTTTTTGAAATGCAATTTCCTGTAGATAATATATAAATATATAAAATAGATTTTTTATTATAAAAAAGATAGCTGTTAGGAAAAATAGATGCCCTTCTTACAAGTTATATAATAGGAATGTTTTTAAATAACTTTAATAATATAATATTAATAATATTAAAGAATATATGATGATATATAATATATATATATTAAGATATATAATCGTTTATAAAACATGAGCAGATTTAGTGCATTAAAGGAGAATCCATTTACATCAAAAAAAAGAGAAAAAAGAAATGGAAAAGAAATAGAGAATAATAAAGAAGAGAATAAGTTTTTGCAAAGTTCAAGTAGAGTAAATAATAGACAAAATAATAGACAAAATACAATAAAAAAAACAGAAGATAATTTTCCCGCATTAGTAAAGGAAGAAAAAGTAGAAGAAATATATAAACCAATAGATACAAAATGGGCAGATTTAATGAAAACAGAAGAGAAAAAAGAAAAAGAAAATGAAATAATAATAGATGATAAAGATCCGAAATACTGGAATGGATATAAATGGAAAGGGCCAATATTGATGAAATCAACACCTTTATCAGCATCATGGAAGTTATATATAAAGAATGCAACAAAAGCAAAGGCATCAACAATAATAATACCAAAAGGTGAAACATTATATAGCAGAAATGGAAGAGATTGGGCAAAATCGTTTGATGAAACGTTTACAGAAGCACACTTAGAAAAAATAAGAGAACAAGAAAATGAAGAGTTAATGATAAGATGGTGTAAAAAATTCGAAGAATTATATGAAAGACGTAGAGAAGAATCAGCAAGAAATGCAGAAGAAACAGGTGAAATAGATTATATAGCATTAGCAGAAAAGGAAAGAGAAGAATATGAAGAATATGCAAAACAATTTGAAGAAGATTCAGGAGAAGAAGAAGAAGAAGAAGAAGATGAGGAAGAATATGATTCAGATTATTAAGTAAAAAACGGATTAAATAAATATGCAACTAAAATAATGGAAGATATAGATACAAATTGGATAAATGATTTTGAAAAAGAAGAAGATAAATATAAAGAGTTTTATTTGGAAGATTTATCGGAAATAACATTAGATTTGATATATATAAATAAAAATAAGGAAATAGAGAAAATAGATGAGAAGAGTGTAAATTTATCAAAAGAGAATATGATAAGTAAAGAGCAATTAATAAAAATAATAAAACAAAATGAAATATATGAAACAAAGAAATTTGCACTATCAACAATATTATTATACAATATAGATTTAGAATACTTTCAAATAAAATCATTTATAGAAGATCCAAAAAACTATGATTATTTAAAAAAAATAAATCATATAGATGATATAAAATTAAATAAAAGTAGTTATTTTTTTGAAAGCTTAAATAGTTTAATAATAATATTTTATGAGCGGGAAAAGAATGAAAAATTAACAAAGAAGGTGAGATTTAGTTTACAAAAAAAGAAAACAAAAAGTAAAAAAAAATAAGATGATAAGTGGGGGGTTCCGTCCCCCTACGACGGAGGTTATGTGGTGGGGGTTCCGCCCCCCTGCGACGGAGGTTATGTGGCTGCGCCACGTTCGTTTTTATGCGGCTTCGCCGCGGTGCTGAGTTTCTTTAAGTGGGGGTTCCGTCCCCCTACGACGGGTTCTTTAAGTTATTTTAGAATATATATTATTAAATAACTTAAATAAGAAGAACCGTATTTATTATTTATTTTCTCTCAAAATCTCTCGTTTATTCTTTTTTTAATTCTCATATCAGTATATTGAAAAGTGTATAATAATTTCTATATTTCAAGGATTTCATATAAGAATAGAAAAACGCAATCAACGAGAGAAATTGAGAGATTAATTCTAAATAAATAGAAATTCTATTTAATCGATTTAAGTTATTTAATAATATATATTCTAAAACAACTTAAAGAAACTCAGCACCGCGGCGCAGCCGCATAACCGTCGTAGGGGGGCGGAACCCCCAC